>Ga0310344_10001641_pt1 | contig 16986 bp, 15 predicted proteins | sample HC15DNA20200_MG_FD_203801 | JGI IMG/M metagenome (GOLD analysis project Ga0310344, IMG submission 203801) | Marine microbial communities from station ALOHA, North Pacific Subtropical Gyre - HC15-DNA-20-200_MG | ecosystem: Environmental > Aquatic > Marine > Oceanic | place: Pacific Ocean: North... | reverse complement strand
ACTAACATCACTAACAATACTCAACTATGTTGACATTGACACAGAGCAAGAAATGCTTGGCTATGGTATAGGAATCATAATGCTAAACATTGGAATGTACTTTGTAGCACCTGCAGTTGTGATAATTGCATTAAGTAAAAAACTTAGAAAGTAAAATTATTTTTTCTTTGCAAATGATGCAACACCAATTGCTATTCCTGCAAAACTTAATCCTATAGCAGCAATAATCATAAAGCCATTCATAGCATCTTTTTCCTCTTCAAATTGCTTCAATTCGTTAACTGTTTCTTGCAATTCTCTAATATCACCACGTAGATCATTAATCTCCCTGTTAAAGTCATCAATTTCTACTTGATTTGATTCAACTAAAGGAAATTGTAACAGTGATGGATCTTCAACCTTCTTAGGGTGTAATGCTAGATTTACATTAGTATCATTAATTGTTCCAAGAATATTTAGTTGTGACCATCCAGAAAATGTTGGAGTGAGAGGAGCTTCATACATCCCAGATGCATCAGTTGGTGCTAAAGGTAATGTAATGCTAGCATCATCAACAATAAGTTTTATTTTCAGAGTTTTTTTCAAACCTTCTATACCTTTTTCAGAAACAAATTCTTGGTCTGCAGGTTCAAGGCTTTTGTCTAGCTCACTAACATAAACAATAATTGCATTTGCCTCACCAGAAACTACAGGCCAGTTCTTCCAGTCAATCTCAATTCTATAATCACCAACAGCATCAACTTGATGTCCAAATGCATTTGAAGCCAAGATTGGCGATATTACCAAAACTGCCAATAAAATCACAATTTTCATGTTTTGCGATTTTGGAAAGGGAATAAAAACTAAGATAGTACAATTTTCGATTTAGACTAAGATCATTTTTATTAACCTAGGCACAATCAAATCTAATGAAAACGAAGACTATAGGTTCGTTAATCGTTCTTTTGGCTATTACAGCTACTATGGCATATGCACCAAGTGCATTTGCAGAACATAGTATGCATGCAGTAGTTGAAAACGCTGCTGGTTCATCTACCCCTGGATGTGAACCAGATTGTTTCCTTCCAGCCACAGTAACAATAGGTGCTGGTGGTTCGGTAGAATTTGTTAACAGCGACAACGCTGCACACACATCAACTGCAGGAACACCAACAGATGGTCCAAGTGGTGTATGGGACAGTTCGTTAGTTATGGTTAACATGTCTTACACAACTCCTGCACTAGAAGCAGGTGAATATCCTTACTTCTGTATGGTTCATCCATGGATGGTAGGATTAGTAATTGTTGAGGAAGAATCACATGATGATCATGGTCATGAAGAAGAAATGGATCACAGCAGCATGGACATGGGCGGAATGGAAATGCAAACACTAACTGCAGCAGACATTGCAATTGGTATAGATGACGGTGCAAAAGCAGGTGACAAAGTAGCAATTGATGTAACAATTAACGGTGAACACGTTAACTACGACATAGTTGCAACACACAATGGTGAAACAATCCTAGATGAGAGTGATAATCATTCACATACAGGAGAAGGTAGCCACACAACAAGCGCACTTAGTGCAGATGCATCTGACGAAAATCCAATCGATGTTATTGTAACATTCCAAGGATTCGGAATGCCCGGTGATGAGATGACAGGTCCAATAGGATTAACTAACACAGCACAAGCAGTTCCAGAATTTGGTACAATAGCAGCATTGATTCTTGTAGTAGCAATTGCTTCAATAATTGCAATTACTGCAAAGTCAAAAGTTAGTTTAATGCCAAAACTCTAAACCAAAACTTTTCTTCTTTTTTTTATTTTCTTCTAAGCATTGCTATAATTGCAATTATAACAGCTGCTGCACCAAGTGATAAGCCAAAGACACCAAAGTTATATGCATTTTCAATGTCAACTCCACCAGCACTAAGACTAACGTCTCCAATGTTTGATTTTATGTTAGATACGTCTTTTTGAAGTGAAGAAAGTGCATTCTTTAATGCTCCAATTTCTCCTGCAGAGGCCGAACCAGAAGTTGGTGGAAATTCAATAAGTGACTGACTTTCAACATCTTCAATTGGTATAACCACATCAATTGGTAATCCATTCAGTTCTCCTACAAGTTTCACAGAAATAGAGCCAGTCTTTGTCGGAAGAATCTTTGCGTAATAATGACCTGGTCTTGGGTCAGAGTTGATATCAAGCTCTTTGCTTGCACCACCAGAAATTAAAGTTGCAGTCATACTTTTGAAAGCACTAGTAACACCAGTCCTAAGACCTTCTTTCTCTCCTGACTCTGCAACTTCCACTACAATTGTATTATATAATTCCACAATTGGTGGTTCATCTCCCCATCCAGCTTCAATTTCATACTTGTCAATGTAAATGGTAGTATGTGCATATGCAGATGACATTACAAAGCCTGAAACAAGTAAAACGCTGAGCAGCAGAAAGTATTTCATCACAGTTTCAACTCGGACAGACAAGTTATTATCTTTACTAAGATGGTACAAACTTCGAAGTCACAATTCTTTAAATTATGAATACCTAGCTTTTACATAGACTTGAAAATAATTTGGTTGATTCCATTATTGTTATTGATAGGATTCCCACTAGCATATGGACATCCATTTCTTCTCGATTCAGAACCGGCACAAGGACAAAATGCGGTTGCTGGTACCACACAAATAGTTACTCACTACTCAGAAGCAGTAGAGATTGATTTTTCTGAATTAAAAATTTATGATTCTAATGGAAATCAGGTAGACAAGCGTGATACCGCATATTATAATGCAGAGTCATCACTTGTGATTACTACACAACCACTAGAGGACGGTGTGTATACAATTGCAAGTAAGGTATTATCAAAAGTTGATGGGCATTTAGTTCATGCTGCAATAATTTTTGGTGTGGGTAACGTACAGATTGATAAATCATTACTAGAGTCACAAGAACAATCAGAAACAACATTTATTCCTGAATCGATTGCAAGATTTCCAGGCTTAGTTGGGCAAACCATCGTACTAGGAGGAGTAATTGCATCAATTGCAATTTGGTCAACAGGACAAACAAGATTTAAAGAACAAATCGCGTTAATTGAAAGTTCATTTAAAGCAAAATTTTCTAAAGTAATTGGTTTTGGTGTAATTGCAGTATTTGCCTCCAATTTCATCATGTTAGCTGTTCAAACGTGGCGACTTGAGGCATCACCACTTGATGTTATTCAAACTACGTTTGGTTCTACATGGCTTACACGAATGATTCTCACTATAATTCTAATTGGAATATGGTTCTGGATAGAAAGAAAAAATCAAATTTCATTTAAGACACAATTACCAATGCTTGTATTTGCACTTGCATTGATTGCAACGACTACAATGATGGGTCATGGTGCATCAACTGAGCTGGCCCCACCAATAATTTTAGATTATGTGCACAATTTACTTTCATCGATTTGGATTGGTGGTGTAATTTTCTTGGGATTTGTTATTTTACCATCTATTACAAAATTAGATGGGAATGTTAGAGATAAAATCACCATTAGTTTGATTCCAAGATTTTCAGGAATGATAATAATTGCATTGGGGATTTTAATTATTACAGGACCAACACTGCTTTGGTTCTTAGATAGTAATGTTTCATCACTAACAGAGTCAACCTATGGAAAATTAATCATGCTAAAAATTGCACTTGCATCTGCAATGATTGCATTTGGAGGATTTTATCAAATTAGATTTATTCAGCAAGCCAAAAAAGACTTGAAATCTACTGCAATTTTCAAGAAATTAAAAAAACCATTAAGGTTTGAGGCAGGACTTGGAATAGCATTACTTGCAGTTGTTGCATTGTTGGTCAACTCATCTCTTCCTGCTGGAGAAGTTCAATCAGTAAGTGCAGAGCAGGGAATTAATGGATTTGAGTCATCATTATTTTCAGAAAATGCAAGATTTGATGTAAAAGTTGTGCCAGTTGGAATTGGAGCAAATCAAATTAATGTTTTAGTTTCAGGACTGGACGATCAACCACTTGCAGATATTTCTGCATTAAAGATTAAGGTTTCAAATCCATCTAGAAATATAGCTCCAATTGAAGCACAAGTAACTGAAAATGAAATTATTGGGCAAAATGTTTTTACAAAATATTCTGCAGAACCAACCTTTAGTTTTGCAGGTATTTGGCAAATAGAATTAGAGGCACAACGAACTGAAAATGCAAATGAGAGTGTATTGTTTGATGTTAGAATAAAACCTGCATTATCAGACATGAGAACTGAAGTTACAGAGTATGAAATTCCTGCAGATGAAACTGCACCATTATATCCGGTATATGATGGGAAAAATATCTGGATTTCAGATGCACAAAAGCCAAGATTATGGAAATTTTCAATAGAAGATGAGCAGTTTACGCCTTACACGTTTAGTGGGTTAACTACAATTTTCATGGATATGGATAAGGAAGGAAAGATTTGGTTTACTGATACACCAAATTCTAAAATTGGAAACTTTGATCCAAAAACAGAAGAGTTTGAAATTATTTCATTACCACAATTTACATTAGTTAATGCTAGATCAATTCCTACATCTATTGCAATTGATAATGATAATGATGTTTGGGTTGCTATAATTGATCAAAGTATCTTGTTAGAGTATGATCAGAAAACTAAAAAATTTGATATTTACAATACATTAACTTCAGACGCTGGTCCCACTGCAATTGAAATTGATGCATACAACAATGTCTGGTTTGCAGAATCTCTTGTAGGTAATATTGGTAAGATTGATGGCCAAACAAAACAAATGACAGAATTTACACCCAATGAAGGACCTCTTGCAGAGCCATTTGCATTAATGATTGACAAACAAGAAAACATTTGGATTGCAGAGCACTTAGGACCTTCAATTACAAAATTTAATCCAATTCTAGAAAGTTTTGATAAAGTTAACATTTCAAATTCAGAATCATTACCATTTGGAATGGTCTTAGACAAATATGACAATATTTGGGTTGCACAACATGTCATTGATAGTCTTGTTGTCCACGATCCATACAATAATAGAATATCGGAAGTTGCAATCCCCACTGAAGGTTCATTCACACAATTTGTGACAGCTGATGATAATGGAGATGTCTGGTTTGTTGAACAACGTGGTGCAAAGATTGGCAAGGTTTCAATTAGTTCTGTACCAGGTCAAACAACCATTCTACAAGAATCATCTACATTTGAAATAAAGTATGTGGAGATAGTTGCACCAATAGTTTCAGCAGGAATAATTGCAACAGCATTATTTTACGTAAAAAGTGTTAGAGACAAACGTAAAATTGATGAAATGATCAATAAAAAATCTGAAGATTAACACTAAATCATTCGTTTTAGTTAACTACAATAATAGTTGGTATTATTTCTAAACATGAAGATTCATTATGCATTATTAGTTGGAATAATCTCAATTTCATTACTAATTCCTGCATTTGGTCATGGAACAGGAATTGAATCATCACCATATGTCAAAGTAGGGGATAGAGATGTTCGAGTAACTGTTGAGCAGCTGGCACTGGATAATATATCAGCAAAAAAATTTTTTCAGATATACGCATATGATAGAACAAATAAAATAACAATAGAAAACATAAATTTTGATATCGAAATATTCAAAGAAGATCAATTATTGTTAAGTGATTCCTATTTTGAACAAGAGGGATTACTTGTTGTAGATTTAGATATAGATGAAAGTGGTATTTTCACTTTTAATACAAAAATTAACTCTGAAGATGAATTTGGAATTATAGATAATTTAGAGTTTGAAAATCAGATTAGTGTTACAGAAATAACAAATCATATTCAAACCATAGAACAGATTCCAGTTGAATTTCGAGTAAAATCATATTATGATAGTATTGCAAGATTTGTTTACAATCAAACTGATCAAACAGCAAAAATTATAATTCCATTTGATTGGAAAGAACAAAATATCTCTCATACAAGCGTTGTGCACACAGAAATAATGTTTCCAAAAGACTTTGTCTCCTTTTTAGCTCCAAATTACTTTGGTACTGCAAATGGGATTGAACTTTTCAAATCTTCTATTTTTATTGATGATTATTCTGAAGAGGAAAGCAGAATTGTACATTTTGTTTTGTTAAAGGACCAATTGAGATACATCAAGACACAGATGACAAATATTGATACTGAACTTCCAGATACTTTGGAATTGATTTTAAGACAAGGAGATGAAATCAAGTTTCCAGTGATTGCATTTACATTGAGTGAAGAATATCAAGTTGATTTATCATGGGATCCAAAGGAAATACGACCAGGCGTAGAAACTAAATTTATCTATACATTCCGTGACACCAGTGATCTTGCTCCAATTAGAAATTCTGATTATACGCTCACTTTATTACAAAATAACAAAGAAATTTTTTCAAGATCAGCACATGCAAAAATTGGAGCAGATTTTACTGATTACACATTTTCTGAACAAGAAACTGGTGTAACAGTTGCTAGATTTTCAAACATTTCAGGTAGTGGACAAGAAACAGAATTTGCATTTATTGTTTTAGAAGAGGAAAAATCAAACGTTGTTTCAATTCCTGCATGGATTAAAGATCATGCAAAATGGTGGGCAGAGGGTGTATTTGATGATAATACGTATGCAGATGGAATTGAATACATGATTAATGTTGGTATAATTGTAATACCAGTAACACAGAGTGGTGTTGAAAACCAAGATGCAATAATCCCTGAATGGGTAAAAAATACTGCAGGATGGTGGGCTAACGATGAGATTCCAGATTCTGCATATGTTAACGCAATTCAGTATTTAATTAAAGAAGGAATTATCACAATTACATAGAATTTTCTTAATACTATTATACAAATTCTAGTCACAAATATTGTCAAATGTTACCATTAAAGGATGAAAACCCACACCCACCTGGATTCAAACCAAGACTTACAATTGCATTAATTATTGTAAACGTGATTGTATTTTTTGCTGAGGTCGCAGTTACTGGACAATTTTTTGAATTTTCAAATATGCAAGCAATGAATATGTTTTTGAATTGGGGAGCTGTTCCTGGTTGTATTACAGGACAAATTAGTGGAATTGATACTGGTGTAAACATAGTTAGTTGTCCCGCAATTCCAGAACTTTCATTGTTAACTTCAACTTTCATGCATGGTGGTTTGATGCATTTAGGTGGTAACATGCTCTTCTTATGGATATTTGGTGACAACATTGAGGCAAAATTTGGAAAAATAAAATATCTTGGTATCTATTTACTTTGGGGAATAGGAGCTGGTCTGATTCACGTTATGGGTGATCCAGGAAGTGGAATTCCTGCTGTTGGTGCTTCAGGTGCAATTTCTGGAATACTAGGAGCATATCTTGTAATTTTCCCACGTGCAAGAGTTATGACTTTTCTTATGTTGGGATTCTTTTGGAGAATGCTACATATCAAAGCAATGTACTTTTTACCATTTTGGCTTATCTTTCAAAATTTACTACCATTCTTCATAGGTGGGTTTGGTGTTGCAGGTGGTGGAGTTGCATATCTTGCACACATAGGTGGATTTGTTTTGGGTCTTGCACTTGGGTTCTTATACAAAAAATTACATAGATCTGATTACAAATACGGAACCAGATATGGCTATAGAGATGATTGGAGATAATTGGTGTAGTTAGTTTTTTATTGTTTTAGAATCCAGTTTTGTTGTGTTAAATAAATTTACTATAATAGGTCTTATAATTGGAAGTATAATCTCAATTCTTGGTGCATCTTCAATGATTGATTCACTAAGTACTCCAAATGAAATACAAGAAGATTCTGTAACATTTGGAATTGGTGATATGGATAAAATTCAGTTTATTGCACCAGAAAATTCATCTCAATCTATAACTGTCACTGGAGATACATTTGATATTAAAATCATAACACCAGATTCAACTAATGATGTAGATCAAAGTTTTAAGGATAAAGCAAGCTTCTCATGGACTTCTACTAAATCTGGTGAAATAACTATTATAATACAAAATACTGGCGATTCTGAGTTTACTGAAGATTATAAATTTGAATTAGAACGTGATCCGCTGTTTTTTACTTACTCAATTTTAGTAATCGTTGCGGGAATTGTAGTAATTGGATTCAGTGCTGGATTTAGTGCTAGGAAACCTAAAGGTTTCTAACATAATTCTGCGATGGGATAAGATCCAATAATTTTTAGAAACGATGTGTCTTCTTTTAATTCTGTTAGAATTTGTTTGATATTTTCATTTGATTCATGACCAATAAAATCTACATAGAAATTATATTCCCACGATGTTCCAATTTTAGGTCTTGATTCTATTTTTGTTAGATTTATCTTATGATCAGAGAATCGTTTAATAATTTGGTATAATGTACCCGGCTCATGTTTAATAGAAAAAATTATTGAAGTTTTGTCTTTTCCTGTTGCTTCTATTTTTTCTTTTGATAGAATTAAAAATCTAGTATAATTATTTGGTTCATTTTCTATATTTTCTTTAATAATTGGCATATTGTAAATATGAGCAGCATTTTTACTTGCTATACATGCAACATTATTTTTGTTCAGATCTTTGATAATTTTCACGCTACCAGCAGTATCATAAGTTGGAACTGTCTTGTAGGAATAATTTTGTAAAAAATTTCGACATTGTCCTAGGGCCTGAGGATGCGAATAAACCGTATCAATATCTTCCAAATTACCACTTCCAATTAAACAATGTTCTATTTTGTGATAAATTTCTCCTACAGCATGAAGATTTGATGAATATAGTGCATCATAACTTTCACCCACAGTTCCTTCAATAGAATTTTCAATTGGTAAGATAGAATAATTTGTTTTTTCTGCTTCAGTATGTTCTATAACTTGTTTGAAGGTTGAACAAGAGATTGTTTCTATTTCATCATGAAAGTTTTTTTGTGCTGCACTTTGACTGTATGCACCATTTTCTCCCTGAAATGAGACTTTATTCATTATGTTCATCAAATTTTAGAAAATCAGCATTTTCAAAATCAGAGGATAATTTACGATCATCTATCCAATTACATTCACTGCATTTTACGGCATCACGAATTTTGATTACTGCTCCAAAACATTTTCTACATTTTGTAAATAAAACTCCCAAATCATGTTCATCAATTTTAGCATGAATAGTTCCATTGACATGACTGATAATTTTTAGCTTAACAACATCTTTTACTAATGCTGCATTTTTTTTCCTCAAATGTCTTATTACACAAATACACTCAACATTTGATTCTATTTTTTTATTGTTGATATATTGAATAGATACTGCAATCATTGAGCCTAGATTAGCTTCAACGTAACCTATAACAATATCTCCTATTTTTGGAATAAGAACAGATTTTTTATTTTGTATTGATACCTGTTGCTCTGATTTGTTTAATTCAACAGTTCCAACTGAAGAAGATCTTATTGCCTCTCCATCTTCAAATGTATTTTGTCCTGGGAGATATTCTTCTATTGTTGCTACTTTTTGTCCAGGCAAAGTGGATTTTTCTGACATTGAGTATTTTTTAGTAATATGACTATTATTTGTTTTTTATTAAAGCCAATGGGGTATCTCAAAATAGTTATCAATCTCTTCATTTCGGAATAATTTTAACAATGCAGTTGCTTGTGGTGTAGATAAAACCGGTTTATCAAATTGATTATCAGTAGATATTCTGGGACATGCAACTTGAATAAATGCATCAATACCAGTGAAATTTTTTAGTCTCTCATTTGTTATATCTGTAAGTGCAATTAATTGAACAATTTTACCCTCTTTTTCTAATTCTTTTTTAAATTTCAAGGCAGTTAATTGTGCAAATTGGCCTTCCTTTAAACCAACAATAACTCCAAATGTTTTTGCATCTGCAGCTTTGAAAATTGTTAACGTTGCCTTTTTTTCTAAAGTTTCAGCAAACTTTGTGACATCTCTTAATTCATTAAAATAAGGATCTAAAACATACGTTGGTTTTTTTGTAGATAATGCTATTCCTGCAGCATGGAAATTACTTTGACCAAGAAATAAATTCACATCAGAATTTTCTTTCGTTTCTACAGCAGGATAAAACTCACAACCAAAAACTTGTCCATCATTTAATTGACCCTTACCTTTTCCAATTTTCACTCTGATTTTATTTTTTTCAAGATAATTTTTTACATTATCTACTTCATGCAGATGTTGACTGTCAGTAATCAATGAAACTACTTTTCCTTTTAATTTTTCAATAGACTTTGGCAAAACCTTATCAAATGATATATCATCAAATGCATTAATCATTACAACATTATTTTGAAATGTTTCAAGTTTGTTGGTATGACCAATATTAAATAATATTTCAGCACCTAGTACTTTAGCCCCATTTGAATTCAAATCACATGTTCCCCAAGTTGTATCACCTAGAATAAAAGCAGGAATTCCAAATTTTTCCATTATATTTCCTGCTGTTTTTTGAACTTTAGGTAATATTCCATCTGGACCATTTAATGCCACTGATATTGGTTTCCTATCAGATATTACTTGAAATATTTTCTCTTCATCTATCACTATCATTTATCATGAAAAACTTGATTTTGAATTTAAACTAAACTAATCAAATGACTAAAATTGAAATTAGTGGTATAACACGTATGAAGTCACAAACACTGTATATTGGATTTGATGATACTGATTCACCAAAAGGTATGTGCACTACATATCTAGCCTATAAGATGGTAAATCTTCTCAAAAAACAAAAGGTAACATTTCTGGATTTTCCATATTTGATCAGATTTAATCCAAACATTCCTTGGAAAACACGAGGAAATGGAGCAGTGGGATTAACCATTTCAACAAATAATCCTCAAAAAATTAAATATCTGGTAAAAAATCTTATTCAAACATACTCAGATACAAAAAATGGAGCCAATCCAGGTCTAGTTTTTTTTGATAAAGAAAAAATTCCTAGTGAGTTTGAAGAATTTAGTTCAAAAGCACTTTGGAAATTAATTCATCGAGACGATGCAAAAAAATTTATCGCAAAATATAATCTAGATTCATTTTATCTAGGTAACGGCCAAGGTTTAGTTGGTTCTATTGGTGTAATTGGTTACAAATTTTTTGATCAAACTTTTGAATTACTAAGTTATCGCAATGAATCCAAATTTGGAACTAAGCGAAAAATTAACCAAAAAGATGTCAGAATAATGCAAGAAAAGACATTTCCAGAGACTTTCAATAGTTATGACACCAATAAAGATAAAATTTTGATCTCTCCTCATGGTCCTGATCCAGTATTCTATGGAATTAGAGGTGAAACTCCTTTATCATTAATTGCTGCATCCAAGCTAATTAAACAACAAGAAAAACTAAATGGTTATTTGATTTTTAAATCAAATCAAGGAACTGGTGATCATTTAAAAAATAAAATTGATTTTAATGATTTTTCACCATATACATCTGGAACAATAACAGGAACTGTTGCAGTAGCTCCAACTGTGATGAAAGGAGGACATGTATTTTTTGCTATAAGTTCTAAAAGTCATATTTTTCAATGTGCTGTATACAAACCTACAAAAATTACTAATGTTGCAAGAAGTTTGATTGTTGGTGATAGAATTACAATTGGTGGTGGAGTTAGAAAAGCAACCAAAAATTTCGACAGACTAGTAAATATTGAGTTTATTAAAATTCTAAAACTAGAAACAAAGTATGAAACTATTAATCCTTTCTGCAAAAAATGTAAAAAAAGAATGAAATCAAAAGGAAGAGGCCAAGGTTATCAATGTATCAAATGTGGGAGTAAATCAGCTAAAAAATTATCCATTAAGATACCACGCCAAGTCTCTAAGACACTATACATTCCAGAAATCTCGGCTCATCGTCATCTTACAAGACCAAAGCAACGATTAGATACAATCAACCAAAAAAATCAATTTTCTAAGAAACTTGAATGGATCACCAAATTCTAAAGTAGCGGGGAGTAGATTTGAACTACTGATTTTCGGGTTATGAGCCCGACGGGATGACCTGACTTCCCCACCCCGCTGACAAAAATCGCATTATGCGTTATATACGCTTTTCAAATGCACAAATTAATAATATATTCAATTAGATTTTTGATTGTGAACAAAAAAATTAGAATTGGAGGAATTGTTGCCGCACTGATTGTATCTATAGTAATATTGACATCTCCATCCAGTCCTCCTCCTATACCAGAACCACCTAAAAATAATACGCAAAATCAGTTTGTTGAAATTTTAGCTACAAATCTAGAAAAACCTTGGTCTATTGATTTTGCTGATAAAAGAATATTCATTAGTGAAAAAGGTGGAACTATCAGAGTAATTGATTCTGGAGAATTATTAGATGATCCATTAGTAACATTGCGAACTGCTGATGTTTTTGATGGTGGATTGTTAGGAATAGCAGTCCATCCTAATTTTGAACAAAATAATATTCTATATGCATACTACACGTATTCTGAAGAAGGAGAGCTATGGAATAAACTAATTCAAATCAAAGAATCTGATAGTAAAATTATTGAGGCAAAGACAATACTTGACAAAGTTCCTGGTTCATCATTCAGTAACGGTGGAATTATCAAATTCGGCCCAGACTCAAAACTTTATGTTGGCACAGGAATAGTTTCTGATCTTTCACATGAATCACAAAACTTGGAATCATTACAAGGAAAAATCTTAAGATTAAATGATGATGGTTCAGTTCCGGATGATAATCCATTTGATGATTCACTTGTTTATTCATATGGACATAGAAATCCTAAGGGAATGTCATGGGATTCATCAGGAAATTTCTATCTAACTGAGATTGGTCCAACTAAAAATGATGAAATTAATCTAATTACTGCGGGAAAAAATTATGGTTGGCCTGATGTTCAATGTTACAGTAAAAACACAGAGTTTGTAAATCCTCTAAAATGTTTTGATCCAAGTCTTGAACCAGGTGGTATAATTTTCTATACTGGTGATAAATTAGGGCTAGAAAATTTTATGATTTTGGCTTCTCAGAAAGCATCAAATCTTTACAAAGTAGAAGTTGATGAGAATGGTGTGAACTTGGAAGGTAGTATTTTGAGTGGTGTAGGCAGAATACGTGATGTTGCGCAGGGTCCTGATGGCTATTTGTATGTAATTACATCAAATACAGATGGAAAAGCATTTCCAAGTGATGATGATGACAAATTATTGAGGATACTGAAGTAATATGGCTAACTCATCAATACCAAAATTTTTTGAAAAAAATCTAAAAGAAAGATTATCTGTTGTAAAGGAATTTGCCAATTTAACAGATGATGAAATTAAGATATTAGAAAATGCAAGTGGTGGAATTGATTTTTCACATGCAGATAAAATGATTGAAAATGCAATTGGTACATTCTCACTACCAATTGGTATTGCTACAAATTTTAGAATCAATGAAAAAGACTTTCTTATTCCGATGGTTATAGAAGAGCCATCAGTTATTGCCGCATCATCAAAAGCTGCAAAAATTGCAAGAGTTCATGGTGGATTTACGGCAACAACAGAAGGTAATTTTAGTATAGGTCAGATCCAAGTTGTTGATGTAAATGTACAAGAAACAATTCCCAAAATCATTTCATCATCATCAGAAATTACTGATTTAGCAAATTCAAAAAGTGAGACATTATCAAAACTTGGCAAAGGAGTAAAGGAGATCATATGCAAGGAGATAAAAACAGACTCTAAATCAATGCTTGTTGTTGAGTTACTAATAGATGTAGGAGATGCAATGGGTGCTAATGTTACAAATACAATGTGTGAAGCAGTTGCTCCATTAATTGAAAAATTAACTGGCGGAAGAACGTTATTACGAATACTTTCGAACTATTCAACAAAAAGAATGGTTACAGCATCTGCACTTTTTGATAAAGATACTGTTGGTGGTGAAAAAATAGTTGATGACATGATTTCTGCATTTCAATTTGCAAATAATGACACGTTTAGGGCTGTCACACATAACAAAGGAGTAATGAATGGAACTATCTCGGTTGCAAACGCGACTGGTCAAGACAGTAGAGCAATAGAAGCAGCAGCTCATGCATATGCTGCAAAAAGTGGAATGTACAGATCATTAACTGAATGGAAAAAAGATGATAATGGAAACTTACTTGGAAAATTTGAAATTCCCTTATCTGTAGGTATAGTAGGCGGTGTTATCAATGATCATCCTGTAGCAAAAGTTGCAAAAAAGATCTTAGGCGTGAATTCTGCACAAGAGTTAGCATGTGTAATGGCATCTGTTGGACTCGCTCAAAATTTTGCTGCAATGAGAGCACTTGTGACTGAGGGAATTCAAAAAGGACACATGAAACTTCACGCACGAAAACAAGATCAATAATTTAGACAAATTGAGTTTATATTACCTAGATGAAGCATGAAAAAAATTGCATCAGTAAAATTTGCTATTCCTAAAGGAAGTCTTGAAGAAGCTACATTCAAGCTACTCGAAAATTCATGGACAAAAGTTAACAGAAAAAGCAGAACTTATCGGGTATACCTAGACGATTCTGAAATCAAAGTAAAGATGTTAAGACCACAAGAGATTCCTAACCTAGTCTCTGATGCACTTTATGACGTTGGAATAACGGGAAAGGACTGGATTAATGAAACAAAATCAGATGTAGAGCCATTAGTTGATTTGGAATATGGAAAGATCAAACTTGTTATAGCCATGCCTGACAATTTCAGATACAAGTCATTAGACGATATGATTCTGGATTATTCCAAAAAGAAAAAAGTGCTTCGAATATCCTCTGAATATCTGACAAACGCTTCAAAATTTATCAAGAGTTGTAAGAGTTACAAAAAGCGCTATGGATCAAAAGATCCTATGATTGTCACGCCATGGTTACGGGTTGGAACAAACAAGAATGTTCAGATTCACTTGTCTTTTGGTGCAACTGAGGCAAAACCCCCAGACGATGTGGATGCAATCATGGATGTTACAGAAACAGGCACCACCTTACAGCAAAACGGACTCAAGATTACCGATGTTGTTATGGAGTCCAGTGCACACCTCATTGCCAATAAAAAATCATTGAAGGACAAGAAAAAACGTGAAAAAATATTTGATATTGTCACCCTAATGAAAGGAGCAGTACAAGGAAGAAAATACTTGCACTTATACATGAACATTAGAAAGACAAATTTGAAAAAATTACTAAAAGACATTCCGTCACTGAAAAAACCAACAATTAGTCCTCTTAGTGAGGAAGGTTGGTATGGAGTAAACACTGTAATTCTCAAATCAGATTTCCACAAATTAATTCCAAAATTGCGAAAGATTGCACAGGGATTAGTGGTACATGAACCAAGACAGATTCTTGAACTTGAGGAGATAAAGCGTGACGAAGAAAATTGATCAAGATATTACAGGTTCGTAACGTAGACAGTTTCGTAGAATCCAGGCGTCAAAAAACCTCAGACAAAGACAGGAAAATTGTTCAAACAATACTTGATGACGTTAGAAAGAATGGAGATGCAGCTGTTAAGAAATACGAACAGAAATTCAATCGACGAAAAACTATACAACTACGTGTAAGTAAAAAAGAGATCAAGGAAGCAAAAATTACTAAAGCACAGTTTGATGCATTACGGTTATCTGCCTTAAGATTATCAAAAGCTCAAAGAATTTTTAAAAAAAGATTACTTGATTCAGTTAGTAAACTAGCTGGAATTTCTTTTGTACCAATCTCAAGTGTAGGCTGTTACGTACCTGGAGGCCAAGCTAGGTATCCAAGTTCTGCTATAATGTCTACAATTACTGCTGCTGAAGCTGGCGTCAAGAGAATCGTAGTTGTTTCACCACCTGATCCTGACGGAAACATTGATCCAATGACAGTTTATGTTGCACAGAAATGTGGTGCAGAGTTATACAAAGTTGGTGGTGCACAAGCAATTGGTGCATTAGCCTATGGAACAAAATCAATACCTAAAGTTGATAAGATTGTTGGACCTGGAGGAAAATTCGTCAGTATTGCAAAAGCAATTGTCAGTGAACAAACATCAATTGATATGATTGCAGGTCCAACAGAGCTTGGAATTATAGTAGATACTACTGCAGATCCTGAGTTGGTTGCTATAGATATGATTTCTCAAGCAGAACACAGTAATGATACGATGTGTTTTGTTATTACAAAATCAAAAACTATAGCAAAACAAATTAAAAAATCACTTGAAAAATTAATTTCAGGTATAGAGAGAAAACCAGTTGTAAAGCAAAGCATATCAAAAAATGGATTCATTGCAATATGCAAGAATCAAGATGAAGTAATTGATTTGGCAAATAAGATTGCACCAGAACACATGGAACTAATGGTGAAAAATGCCAAAACCCTATCCAAAAGAATTACTGGTCCAGGCTTAGTTCTCATTGGTAATAATACACCATCATCTGCAAGTGACTATCTACTTGGAACAAATCATATACTACCAACCAATGGATTTGGTAAAACTAGAGGTGGATTATCAGTGTTAGATTTTCTGAAATTACAGACTGTAGTTGAGACTAAAAAATCAGCATTAAGTGAAATCGCAGAAGATCTAAAGACACTAACAAATACAGAAGGATTACCAAACCACTACAAAGCAGTAGAGAGGAGACTAAAATGAATCGTACGTTTGAAAAAAAACTAAGTGAACTATTCAAGCTAAAGGGATATCAAAAACCAGAAAAGGTTTCAGATGCAATCAAGCTTGATTCAAATGAAAATTTTGCAATCAAAAAAGAATTTCAGGCAGAATTAATACGTGAGGCGCAGAAACGCTGTGATGTAAGACAGTATCCATTAGGCGACGTTGAAAATCTCATTTCAGCATTGGCAAAGTACCTCAAGATTCCTGCTAACATGATTGGAGTTGGAAATGGTTCAGACCAAATTCTTGACTTAATGTTAGTAAACTTGTGTTCCAAGAAAACTAAAATTCTAACATCTGATCCAACTTT
>Ga0310344_10001640_pt1 | contig 16989 bp, 15 predicted proteins | sample HC15DNA20200_MG_FD_203801 | JGI IMG/M metagenome (GOLD analysis project Ga0310344, IMG submission 203801) | Marine microbial communities from station ALOHA, North Pacific Subtropical Gyre - HC15-DNA-20-200_MG | ecosystem: Environmental > Aquatic > Marine > Oceanic | place: Pacific Ocean: North... | reverse complement strand
TGCTTCTGATCGGCTAGATACGATATTAGTCAACCTTGCCGAGTCCGTGCGTCAGATTGCTGTAATGATCGCTCCAGCTATGCCCGATACGGCAGAGCGTATGCTTGTTCAGTTGGGTGCCGGCAAAATATTGGATGGCTCTTGGGAAGAGCATTCTTCATGGAATACCCTGACTGCAGGGGCTTTGGTACCTGGTGGCAAGCCAATCTTTCCGCGTATCGACTGAATTGTCTCATATGACTGTATTCTTTGACACACATACTCATCTCAATGCAGATGCCTTTACTGATGATGTCGGAGAGGTTATTCAGCGAGCAAAGTCTGTGGGAGTGGGTCAATTTTTGGTGGCTGGATATGATTTGCCTTCTAGTTACCGAGCCGTGGCATTAGCACGGTCTTATCCTGAGCACATTTACGCTGCTGTTGGTGTGCATCCTCTCGATGCAGGGGATTTGGATGAAGCAAGCAGGGAATCGATTAGCGATCTGGCTGATGATCCATCTGTGGTTGCTATAGGAGAGACAGGGCTCGATTTTTATCGAAAAGGTTATGCTAAGGAAGTGCAAAATGAAGCGTTTTTATGGCACTTGAATTTGGCTGTGAAGCTTGATAAACCTGCGATAATTCATGTGCGTAATTCATTTGATGCCGTTGTAGATAATTTGAAGGAATTTGATGGAGTAGCTGTGGCACACTGTTTTTCCGGGAATAGATCGGAAGTTATAGAATTGGTTAGACTAGGAATTTATGTTTCTTTTGCAGGTCTTATTACATATTCATCTGGAGCGTTAGTTAGGGATGCTCTGGGTTCCGTACCTTCTGACAAATTAGTTATTGAGACTGATTCACCTTATTTGACACCGCATGGTGTAGAAGGTCGTCGCAATGAGCCCGCCTCTGTGGTGAAGGTGGCGACTGTTGCTGCTGAAACAATAGGTATGAACGTAGATGAGTTTGCCTCTATGACTACCTGTAATGCACGCCGATTATTTAGATTGGATCAACCACGGTGACTATGGGTGAATCAGTATTGCAGTTGGAGGATATAGTCGATCCAGTATCAGACTGGATAGGTCTAAACAACGAGAAATTGAAGGCTATTGCTGCTAAGGAAGACGCTTCCCTGCTAGGCACGGTACTTGGCTTCACTCTTGGCGCACCTGGCAAAAGACTACGTCCAGCACTCGTTTTCCTAACCTCCGGTATGTTTGGTCACCTTAGCAAAGAGACTGTTGATCTGGCTGCTGCCACCGAGTGCCTTCACTCAGCCACATTGATACACGACGATATGGTGGACGAGTCGCCTTCGCGACGAGGGCAGGATGCTGTTCACGTTGCTTGGTCATCTGCCGCGGCTGTGTTGTCGGGAGACTACCTTTTTGCAGTTTCAGCAGATTTGGTAGCGGGACTGGAGAGACCTAGGATCGTGCGTATGTTTGCAGACACAATTATGCATATGTCACGCAGCGAATTTGAATCACCTGGGTATTCCGGTGATGGTACCACTATGACGCAACAATATATGTCTAAAATAAGTAGCAAGACCGCTTCATTGTTAGCATTGTGTTGCGAGGCAGCTGCTAATCTCAGTGATAGAGCCGAAGATGAGCAACGATGCATGCGTGAATATGGTACTAACTTAGGGTTAGCATTCCAGATAGCGGATGATGTACTTGATGTCCGAGGAGACATCCATCTTACTGGCAAACCTGTAGGAAACGATCTTCGTCAAGGTTTGTTGACTTTGCCTACGATTCATTACCTTGAAAATAGTCTATCAACCAATTCAGTAGTGCATGGTGTTTTTGATGGGACGTTGCGGCCATCCGCATCCGACATTGATGATGCGATTGTTGAACTGGAAGCATCTGGCGCTGTGCAAGAATCACTTGAAACAGCTGACAAGTTTGCAGCGCGTGCCCGTGCCTTTCTTCAAGAACTTCCGCAATCTGAATACTCAGATGCGTTGGAGGATTTAACTAATTACGTGTTCAACCGGATCGCCTGAAAAAGGGCTGCTAACTTCTGAGGAAGTGCAGGGCATGTTTGAAGACATAGCTTCACGTTATGACTTGATGAATGTGTTAATGAGCTTTGGGATGGATCGGTCATGGCGTAGACGTTTGGTCGATATTGCTTTGAAAGACCAACCGGCGTTTCTTCTAGATGTAGGGGCAGGGACAGGAGATTTGAGTCGGATTATTAGTGGACATGCAAGATCTCCTCGGATTTGTTTGAGCCTGGATTTTGCGTACAACATGCTCAGTGTTGCCCACCGGAGAATCAATGGTGGTGGGTATGTGCAGGCAGATGCTCGAAAACTGCCCGTTCCGCTAGGTAGCGTGGATTGTATAGTTACGGCATTCACGATCCGTAATATACAAGAGCGACACCTGTTGTTTTCGGGTTTTGCGGATGTTTTACGTCCCGGTGGCCGCATAGTAATTCTAGAAATGACTCCGATGGGTGGGGGGCCTTTAGCACATCTTTTTCGTTTCTATTTTGGTCGGATTGTTCCAATAATTGGTCGGATCATCAGTGGTCATCCATCGGCGTATAGTTATCTTCCTCAATCAGTAGAGAGATTCCCTTCGGCGGAAGCGCTGGCTGAAGATTTGGTTGCCGCTGGGTTTATGGATGTGTCATATCGGCGTTATGGATTTGGTAGCGTTGCTATCCATGAAGCCCTGCGATCGGAAACCAATGAATAATAAAACAACCGATATTCGTCTAGTTAAAGACAGGTGGGTTTGGGATTGTCTGACAGATAAGTCAGAGATGGCCTCCTTTATGCAAGGGTGGGATTGGGGAGAGCTCAAGCGGCAGTTTGGATGGACAATTGCACGGTTTTGCATATTCGATGACAACAATTCTCCTATTGTTGGTATCCAAATGATGCTCCGGAGGCGTGCCGCTTTTTTAGAGAAGGTAAACGTAGGGTTAGCCTATATTCCTAGAGGACCAATTGGGGATTTGACTGACACTCGCAGCATGGCCCTTTTGGACTATGCTCGATTGTATGCGAAGTCACAAGGAGCATCTTTCTTACGTGTCGAGCCGGAGCATAATGTTAATTTTAACTTCTCTAATATCTTGATTAGTAACCGATATAAACGTAGCTCTGATTTTGTGCAAATCAGGCATACGGGGCACATAGATTTAGTCCCAAATTTGGACCAGATAATAGCTGGCTTTAAGTCTAAGACACGATATAACATCCGTTTGGGGATTCGAAAGGGCGTTACGGTCCGCAAAGCATCGAAGTACACCGATTTCCAATCTTTTTACGATAATACCGTTGAGACTGGCTATAGGGATGGCTTTGCAGTTCACAGTAAGGACTACTATTACTCTGTGTGGCAATCATATAACCCGAAAGATGGAGCACTTTTTATTGCCTCCTACGGGGACGAAGATGTTGCGTCTCTACTTGTCATAAAATCTGGAGAAGTGGCTACCTACTTGTACGGTGCTTCCAGCTCTAGATATAGAAATATGATGCCAAGTCATGTGTTGCAATGGGAAGCAATTAAATGGGCCCAAGAAATGGGGTGTCGTATATACGATTTATGGGGGATGGATGATCCGGAGGATGATTCGGATCCTATGCGCGGAGTCGGGAGGTTCAAGCATGGTTTCAACCCGACTTTAATAGCGCATCCTGGTACTTATGACTTTGTCATCAACAAGTACGGATATTTTTTCATAAATAAACTACTGATACCATTGCGTAGCCTTATAAGTTCACTGCATCTTCGCAGAGATCCTCGCAAATAGTTGGCTTAGAATTGCGAATAACACAACTCATACAAGACTTATCAGATGCTGAGCATCGAGGTCCTGATCCCGAAATTAAATCTATAGTTTTCGATTCGCGCGCAGCTCGCTCAGGGTCTCTTTTTGTAGCTATAGACGGAGAGGACTTAGATGGGCACGATTTTGTTGATTCAGCTGTAGAAGCAGGCTGTGTCGCAGTGATTTTGGAAAGGAATATGGTTTTACCGTCTTCGGTGGCTCGGGTTCAGGTGGCTGATAGTCGTAGTGCTCTATCCCATGTAGCTAGAAGATTTTTTGGTCATGCCGATGAGCGGCTTGGATTGATTGGAGTTACTGGTACCGATGGAAAGACAACCACGTCATCCCTAATTGCGGCGATACTGGACTTTGTTGGTATCAATACAGGATTTGTTACTACAGCTTCAAGACGTGTCGGAGATATTGATCAAATCAATGAAATTCATCAAACGACTCCATCGTCACTAGAGCTACAGAGCCTAATGTCAGACATGGCCAATCACGGTAAGAAATGGGCCATACTAGAGACGACATCTCATGGTCTTGCCCAGAAGAGAGTCGAAGGGTTTGCGTTCAATCGGGCTATTTACACACGTATCACTCATGAGCATTTGGAATACCATAAGAGTTATAAAGCGTACATTGAGGCTAAGGCTCTTTTGCTAGATCTAGTCGCGTCTTCGCCTGTGAGTGATTATGGGAAAGTTGCGGTGCTTAATGCGGATGATGGGGCCTACCAATTTCTTCGAGAGCGTGCTCGAGTACCCGTTATGTCCTACAGTAGGTTTCAATCGGCAGATTTGCAATCCTCACAGTCGGAATTACTTGATGATGGGATCGCCTTTACACTGGATTCGCCGTGGGGGCGCTATAGAGTGCGTGTTCCATTACAAGGGGCATTCAATATTGAAAATTGTCTAGCTGCTATAGCTTGTGTGGGATCTCTTGGTGTTCCGGTAGAGTCGGCACTTGAGGCATTATCCTGCTTTGCAGGAGTTCCGGGTCGCATGGAGCAAATAGATGTAGGTCAGCCCTTTAAGGTTTTAGTTGACTATGCTCATACCCCGGCTGGTCTAAGTGCGGTTTTGGATACCGTTCGTGCGTTAACTGGTGGGCGTGTAATTATTGTATTCGGTAGTGCGGGCGAACGGGATACACAGAAACGACCTATTATGGGTCGTATCGCGGCTGAATCAGCTGATCATACAATTATAACCATGGAGGATCCCCGAGGCGAGGAGCCAGATTCAATAGCAACACAGATACTTGATGGATTCGGTGAGTCCAAAAACAAGGGCTTTGTGGAAGTAATTCATGACCGTAGACAGGCTATTCGACATGCGTGTTCGATAGCGTTACCAAAGGACACAGTGGTTTTTGCTGGTAAGGGGCATGAAAAAACCATGATAATAAAAAATCAGAACCTACCCTGGGATGAGGTTTCTATAGTGTCGCAGGCACTTTCAGAATTAGGTTACGACGGGTGAACTGCACATCTATTAGCCAAAAGGATAACTCTACTTAAGAGTGTTTTCGGCTAGTTGCCGGCGACTTTTGATGTACAAGACCCACTATCTACCGAGCCTTCGGTCATCTTGAAAGATTGTCCGCATGCACAGTCGGCCTTGGACTTAGGATTACTAACTGCAAAACCCTGCCCCATTAAACCATCTTTAAAATCGATTATTGCCCCGTTGAACATAGATATAGTTTCTCGGTCAACATACAGACTAATTCCTCGAGACTCTGTCACCAAGTCAGTGTCTGTTGGTTGGCGGGCAATCCCTAATTGGTATTCCCACCCTCCGCAGCCGCCAGGAGCTACTGAAACCTTGAGTGCAGCTTGATCGTATTCCCGGTCATCCACAATGGTCTTGAATGCGGTTGCAGCGGAGTGGGTTAACGATATGTCTACCTGCTCTGTGTCTTGCACTTGTCACCTAGGTTCTTCACTTAAAACTTGTACCAAACGGTACTAGCTCAAATAACTCAGTGGGTTGATTCTAGAATGTCATTTGGTTTTGGCCAAGCCATAAATTGTAAAAGTGCATATAGATTACGGAAAAAGGTCTTCGATTTTATATGTGTCCAAGTACAACAAAATAGTTGATAATGCAGTCAGTGTAGGGATTAACCTTTGACGATTTAGTACGGTTCGTGAGGTAGAGGTGTTGTATTGCTGAAAAGAACTACGGTTAAATGCTCGATAAGGACTAATATGATTCGTGCACCTAGGTGTACCCCAATGCTTATACGTATCCTGTCTTGTCTTTCGGTGTTCATGATAACTAGCGTTGTTGTTGCCTGTGAATCTGGCGATGTAAGAGTTGCTCCAACGACTAGTCCTAACCCAACTATTAGACAGTTGGAACCGGCTGCTACAGTGATAGTTGATACTACTCAAGTTGTTGAGGTTGAGATGAAGACCGTTGAACGCAGGGCAACAATTGCTTCAACACCGGTTATAGCTTCTGTCCCAATAGTAGAAAGCTCAGGCGCTGACTTAGATTCTAATTCGGAACAAAGCCGTTTATCCGATACTAATTTGGCAAAAGGTCGGGTATTGAGAGCTATACCCACCAGGAATTTAGATTCAAGGCAAAGACCTGCTGACCCGATTAGTGTCTTCGGTGTCGGAGAACGGGTGTACGTGTCAGTTGAATTTGTTGGTATTCGCAGCGGTGAATCTGTCGGGGTTCGCTGGAAAAAAGGGGGGGAAGTATTGTTTACGTATGAGCAGCCTGTTGGAAGGCCTTTCAGTAGAGGTTATTTTGGGTTCTATTTTGATACTCCTTCAAGTAATCCGACGGGTAATTATTCGGCGGAAGTTTTGATTGAAGGAGTGGTTGCCCAGACGGTAGGGTTTTGGGTGAGTGAAACTATTCAGGGTATTCCATCTGGTTAACACATTTTGGAGATGCATGGGACCCGGTGGTCCCCACGGACTTCAAATCCGATGTGCCGTCTTATTAAGAGGGTAGGTGCGTTCGACTCGCATGCGTCTCCGCCACAGGTTCAAAATCAAAAAAGATCTGATCATTAGTCTCTGCATACCACCTGAAAACAGATGAATAACTCGTTGTCCCCACCACGCAAATTAAAACATTGGGTTAGAAGCCTCTCTCTTCATCTCGAAAATGAACATTCGCGCTGGACACCCTAATTTTTCAAACCTCACGAGAGAGACTACAAACTTATTTACATCCTAAAAGCAACACAAAGCTAATGTGGCGAGAATCAATATGTCTCCGTAGGGAGCTAAAAACGGCCCTTTACCTGTGGTGATTACGAGCGATAGAATAAACGAGGAGGCAACAAATGCGGCATCCTGTTTTAGTACTACTAGCAACTATCTTGATTGTCTCGTGTGGTGTCGATAACAACGCACAAACAACGGGTAACACACAAACAACAGATCTCGCCATCGACTGTCAATTCAATGACACCCAACAAAAGGTCAGCTGTGCGGCGACCGGGTATGCCGATGGATCACGGCTGTACTGGTGGACTAGCTCGGAGCCGGCCGAAGCTGGAGGCTCCAAGTTTGAATTCCTTATTACGAATCCAGTTCCAGATCTGACCATTAGCTTTGAAGAATGTAATAATGGCTCGTGCCAAACCGTGACCACCTCGCTAGATAGCACCAAAGACGATGCCACAAAATTAGATAGATTGCCTAAGCAATCCAAACCGCAGGCAGCACCGCCAAACCCCAGTAGTCGTATAACAGATCAAGCGAATCTCTCTGCAGCCGAGTTGGTCCGTCAATGGAGCCAGGGTGGATCTGCAACTACACAGTGTGTTGGATCGGGCAGTAGCAACTTATCCACTTATCCGATAGTGCTTGATGATGTCAGCTTTGTCCATCCCTTGGGCGCCTTAAACGAAAACCATGTGACACCTACCAGCCATACAGCAATCGTTCCAAAGATAGAGCGTGTTGTCGATATACGTGCACCCTTAGACGGTTTCATCGTGAAATTAGCTAACCGTGGTTCTGCAGAAGCCGAAATCCAATACATCATTGAGATAACATGCGACTTTTACATTGTGTTGGATCACGTTCTTGATCCGCCTGAATCAATCCTAGCGGTCATCAACCAAAACGCTGAGAAATCCGCTAATTCAAGATTATTCACACGAATACCCATCTCGGCCGGTGACGTTCTCGGACGCCATCGAGACGGACGGTTCTTTGATCTCACTATTGTCGATTTGAGTCTCGGTGAAACCAAGGCCTATATACGCAACGAGTCGTATTACTCTGGTCAAACCGGTGAACCTTCCAAGCTATTTGAACGTGATCAATTCGATTACTTTGATGAGCCACTGCGTTCACAGATCATTGACAAGAGTCTAAGAACTGTTGAGCCACGCGGAGGCTCCTTCACCTATGACATTAACGGAACGGCTCAAGGAAATTGGTTTAAGAAGGGCACCAGATTTTTGCACCCGAGTTGGACTGAAGTTGATCACTTAGCTCTCGTATTTGACCCAGTAAATCCCTCGCAGCTGCGCGTTTCAATCGGAGATGGATTTAAGGGAGAACCAAAAGGAACTCAATGGGGTGTCACAGATAACATGCCAGCCTTCTCCGAAGTGACAGCCGAAAGCGGACCGGTTGCATTTGAACTTCGCAGGCTAGGTCGCTGTGATTCTTCAACACCACCTGACCCGCGCCTCCCTGAATACTATGTTTTGTGCAATCAGGACAATTCTGGAACCCTACTACTCCAATTAGTAGAAGACCAATCATTACAGGTCGAGGTTTTCTTTGGAGCTCCTCCCCAAGGAGAACCAGAGTTCACCGCGAACTCCAGAATCTACGTTCGTTAACAACTGGCCCAATAAGGGCCAAATGACAAACACAAATGCATGAATCAGCACACTGAGACGGCCCAAGCATTCAGCCCGTGACACAGTTGCTGAGCAAGGTAGTGCGCCGCCGAAAGCTATAGTCTTTGACTTAGGTCAGAGATGTGGTCAGCATTGGAGTTACTCCACGGCGAGGGTGAGGGAGAGATTAACAACGAACTAAAAAAACCGATACGAAATTAGTCCAAAAATGAACAAACATTGACCATTCCGGAGATGCTCTAATCTGCTGTCCTCGAATGTTACTCTGTTAAGCTCGTTAAGCTCCTTGACTGACACGTGGACATTCGCAGTTCGGGAGAGAATGCAGACATAATATGATGAGAGGTGGTAGGACCCATGGCCATGACAACTACTGAGTTTCGTGCCCGTAAGTCTTCAGGCAAGAAACTCGCATTGTTAACTTCTTATGACGCGCCTACTGCCCGTGCTCTCGAGGCTGCTGAAATCGACGCCATCCTAATTGGAGACAGCGTTGGAACTAATGTTCTAGGTTATGATTCAGTAACTCAAGTGACGGTGAATGATATTGTTCACCATGCAAGAGCCGTAGCTCGTGGGGCACCCGATACCCTCCTAATCGCCGATTTGCCATTTCTGAGCTTCCAAGCATCTGATTCACAGGCAGTGCACAACTCGCGCAGGATTATTCAGAGAGGCCAAGTGCAGGCTGTCAAATTGGAAGGTGGAAGGGCTGTTGAAAATCGTGTTCGGACAATTGTGACAGCCGGTGTACCAGTGATGGGACACCTAGGTCTAACACCACAATCGGTCCACCAACTCGGTGGTTTCCAAGCGCAAGCCCGTGACTACAATACTGCTCGGGCATTACTGGATGACGCCCTCGCGTTGGAAGCAGCCGGAGCATTCGCAATTGTGATCGAGGCCATTCCACATGAACTAGGTAAGCTTGTCACCGAGCGACTTTCTATACCAACAATAGGAATAGGTGCCGGGCCCGACTGCGACGGGGAGATCCAAGTATTACATGATATTGCAGGATGGAATCCTGATTTTCTTCCACGGCATTCAAAGCGCTTTGGTGACTCGGCTAAGGCCACTACGGACATCGCTGAGCAATATATTGAGGCTGTTCAACAGAAAGATTTTCCAACAATAAGAAACAGTTTTCGAATGCCACAAGACATCATAGCTAGATTGGATTCCGACTAGCTAATTAGCACTAAACACCCTAGTTCGGGTCTATGTCAGGGTGAGTAATATCCAAACGCCTTTCCCCGTCTTCGTCATACGTAAATACGGCATCTTTTAGAACTACCTCACATAAGGGCATCAATGTTTTAGTCGAAAATTTGAAGTCTTGTTTTAGTTATTCACTGTCAGCTACGTCTAATATTTGGGTGTAAATGATCCGCATAGTTGCGATTAAGGTGATAGCTAGTATCCAATGTCATATCTGAGCAACCTGGCGTTTACCAGAGTGATCCCCCCAATTACCAGAAACAGTACAAGCGACATAGCCGCAGCGTAGCCCATCTTTAGGTATATAAATGCGTGTGAATACACAAGTACTACTACCGTGATCGTGCTGTCCAAGGGCCCGCCCAAATGGTGTGTCATGGTGCCAGCAGTCATAACGAACACCTGCACAAACATTTGCAGTGCTCCGATGAAATAGACGATCACTACAAAAAATGTAGTTGGCGCAAGAAGTGGCAATGTAATCTTCCAAAAAGCTGAATTGCGCCCGGCACCATCTATTTCAGCAGCCTCATAGAGGTGAGGAGGGATACCCTGTAACCCGGCAAGATAAATGACCATATTGAGACCCATGTTCTTCCACACACTAAGTATGATTATGGACAACATCGCAGTATCGGCACTTTTCAACCACTTAAGCCTTGGCAACCCGAGAAGCTCAAAAACATCATTCAGTAGACCAAATTGTGGCTCATACAGCCATAGAAAAATCAGTGACACGGCAACAAAAGATGACACTACCGGCATATAAAACATGGCGCGAAAAAAATATATCGCTCGTATATGTCTATTTACCAGAGTAGCCAAGGCTAGGGAGGTAATAACACCTGCAGGTACGGTCCCTATAGCGAACAAAAGGGTATTAAGAATCGACCTAGGAAATCGAACATCTGAAAGCAATAGTTCAAAATTTCGCAACCCTATGATCTCTGGTGGGCGCATTAAGTCATACTTAGTAAATGAGTAATAGAAAGTCGAAATTATTGGGCCTACTACGAAGATTAGTAGGAACACGATGGAAGGCAGCACAAATACGTAAGCAGTGAATCCACCTCTGTTAGAAATCCCCAAGGCTCTGCGTACCCGAAGCATGGAACTTTTTGTAGCAGCCATCACGATTCCTTTCTGAAAGCCCTTACTGCTTTGATTGGCCTCCGTCTAACTGTGTTCTTAGATCAAATATAATACTAATAGTCGATGTCGTAGCTCAGCAGACGTGTCCGCTACATATTATCTTCAATCGGATATTTCTTTTTATGTCTTGCACGTGTTCTGCGTTTGTTGAATGTGTTGTTACAAGTAGACCGGGCGCCGCGTATCAAAGACGGACAGAATTTTTGTCGGCGCGAGTTGGTTACAAGCACTCGCTCGCACTCATGGCAGTGGCGCACCCATATCTTTTCCGGTTTTTCAGGGCCCCACCACATACTGTCAATAGCATCACTGTATATCTCTGCTAAGTGGCTGTAGATTATTTGCATAAGACTGGTGTAACGAATTCCCATGGTTGTGACCTGTGCTGTGGCCAAATTGCTGTCAATAATGTGTCTAATAAGCATGAGCGCATGTTCTTCTGGATCTTCAAATTCGAGGGGAATGGATAACCCGCTCCGCATTTGCAAGCTGTCGGCATATTGATAAGTTGGGGCGGGGATAGTGTTGTCTAAGTGCAGAAAATGGGCGTTTCTTACGTTCCATGAATCGTGTGTGTCGAAAGTGGTTAACGGGCGTACAGCACCTGTCTCAAAGAGGAATAGGAGCCGAGCCAATTGTTGGTTCAATTCGAAATTGTCATAAGTCCAGCTGCTAGCTGCCGCTGCTAGGCACTCCAGAATGAAGTTCACATTCCGGGCATGCCCAGTAATCCAAATTGCAGGGTCGTGATACGATGGAATGTTGGTTTCAGAATATGGCCATATTGAATCCAACATATGAATCTGGTCTGTGTGCTTGTTTTCCTGCAGTTGATCGCCGAAACCTAAGCTTCCCCATTTTTCTGCTAACCGTACTAGGGTTTTTACGGTGGCCTGATATCCGGATGTCTTGGAACTCCCTGGATGGGCCAACCACGCTAAATTGATACATGCGCACTTGGCTAAGTCTGAGCAAATCTCAACAAAGGCTTGGTCTGTAGGCGCATACCGGTAGGTTGGTTCGGATTTGAGATTAGTGGGAGCAATACAATCAAGAAAGTTGGTATCCTCGTTACCTGCAATTAATTCATATTTTGCAAAGACTGGCTGGCCGGATTTTTGAGGGATGAGTCGTTTGTTCAAGTGTCGATCGGATTTGTCATAAACCATATAAAGGTACTGCCGAAAAGATAGGGATAAGAGATGGCGCATACTGCATAATATAATGTAGTGATAGCAGTATGATCCTGTCAAGTTATAGGTATGTCAATATTGTTACAAGATTATTCGATATCTATCTAATCCTTGTGCTGATGTCTATAAGAGCTGTTGAATCACAAACAATATGAATCGACAACCTAATTCTCATCGATCAGCGGGGACGAAATACGGCGAAATGTTTTGTGACTGGTCTGCCTGTTTTGACCAGTAATTCGACTTCTAGCGACTCTATATATGTTCCCATTTGCATTGCCACCCGCACTGCCACTAGTACCCCGCCGGCAGCAAGTATGATCAGTGGCAACAAAACACTAAGCAATTTCAAACTCCTCAGAGAATTGGACGATCTTAAACGCAGTTTAAGATGTTTGCTTTTTCGACAACAGTAGAGAATATATATTTTAGGAACAAATTACGTCTTATTTATTTCAACACTCGTCTAATGAGCGAATTAATGCTGTACCTATGTTTACTATTCGGGCGACTTTGAAGGGACCATCGACGTAGTTTGCGATGGTGTTGTATGAATGAACTGACATTTTGCTAAGAGCAGCATCGTCACGTAGTGATGACAGTCGGTAACCCTCTTCCATTGCGATGTTAGCGACGCTGTCGGCCCCAGTGGGAATAGCGGCTAGTTTCTGTGCGTTTGCGAGACGCGATGCCATAAGTGAAAGCAGATCAGGCCAGTATGCCAAGTGTCTGAAAATTGTTGCTAATGATGGGTGGTTATGTTTTGTGCCATGGGTATTGATCTGTAACACTGTTTCCCAAACGGAATCCGAAATTTCATCACGAGGTAACAACTTTGGAAGAGGGTTGGGCACAAAGGCTGTTTTTATAGACGGATATTCAACATGTTCTTCGGGTTGATCGGTCAATAAAGCAGTTAGTGTAATGAGATTCAAGCTGTTGGATCGGTTGTACGCGGCAATAACTGCTTTGGCGCTTCGAAATTCTTCGGATGACATACCGATAGCGTCGATCTCACTCAACGAAACTGGCTCTAGCACTGGGAATTTAGCCTCCGATCGCAAACGAGCTAATCCAGCTTCTGGTTGCCCTGTTGCGTAAAGTGGCTTCACCGCTTTCCAGGTCAAATCTAGGTCTGTTTCTGAATCAGCAAGAACACGCCATATTGATGTGAGAATCGGGATTTGCATCGTGTGCCGGATGTCAGAAAAGATATCAGCTATCTTTCCTGTAGCATCAGATTCTGCCAGTGCTGTGACTGTATCGTAACCAAGATCTTCTGACATTTACTCATCTCATGGACTATTGGAGGCTAATATCATTTTATGGTGTGCATCTCTATACATCTAATGCGTTGACTAGAACTCTTGAACGATTAGTATTGGGTGGTCCTTACCTGATTTGGTGCTTGGAACTACCTGATTGGTTTGGAAAGGCAAGGTTGATGGGATGTTCTAAGTTAGCATTCCAACCCGAGTCGAACGCAAGTTTAGATTCGAGGTCTGCAAGCCCCGTTAGAGTGGAAGCTAGCAGCAGCCTTTGCCGAATTACCCAACCCGGACCTATTCTATTGTTCCTAATTGAGTGCTTTTCAGAAGATCCCAATCTATTTGATAGCCGAGTCCAGGTTTGGTTGGCGCATGCACCATACCCTCATTATCCCACTCAATATCGTCCACTAGTCCGAACATATTTGCGCCCGTACATGGGAAGAATTCAAAGAATTCACAGTTTGGTATGGCCATAGTTACATGGAGATTGGCTACATTATTGAGGGAATTACCACCATGGTGGATCTCACATTGCATGTTGAATGCCTCGGCGAGGTGGCCGAGTCGAATTAATGGGGTAATGCCTCCAGTAATAGCTACGTCGCCTCTCAAAATATCTGTAGCGTATTCAGTGACCCATTCAGCCATGCTGTAGAACTGACCTGGTAGATATTCGGTGGACATTAGTTGAATATCAAGCTTCTGATGTAATTTTTTGTAATTGTAGATATCTTCCTGTGCAAGAGGGTCTTCATACCAATAAAAATTTAGAGCTTCGATTGCACGACCAACTTGAAGTGCATCTGCGTAACGATAAGCCCACATTGCATCCAGCATTAGTGTTATATCATCGCCCACTGCTTCCCTTATATCCTGGCAAAGCTCAACGTCTTTTATCGGATCACCATGTGGATGAATCTTGTGGGCAGTTAGTCCGCTGTGTTTCATCCGTAAGGCTTCTTCAATATAAGCTTCGTTGGTTTCGTGGTGAGCAGTGCTTGAATAGACAGGAACAGAGTTTTTGCATGTACCTAGTAGCCTGTGTACTGGCTGCCCTAAAAATTTTCCGTTTATGTCCCATAGGCATATGTCTAAAGCGCCGATAGCATACGGGGAAACACGTTTTCTCGCATGCCACATTGATCCCCAGAGTGAGCCTATTTCTTGTGGGTCTGCACCTATGAGCATGGGTTTAAGGAATTGGATCAAACCTGGGGTAAAGTGTTCGGCCCCTACGCTAGAAGACCCTAAGAACGAATGCCCTGTAACTCCTTCATCCGTTTCCACTGCTACAACCCCTAATTGGCGAGTGTCACCAAACGCTATTCCTTCACCTGTTTGCCATCCTTCCGATGTCCACTCGAACATTTCCACCTTGATGTTGGTTATTTTCAAAACATACTTCCTTCTAGGTAGTTATCGATTTGCCATTGGTATCCACAGTTTTTAATTACAGACTATAGTTCCTCAAGTAGTTTCAGCTACTTATCGAAGCTTTATACATCCTTTGATTATAAGGGTTGCAGTATGTGGTTCAGTATTGCATATCAAGTCCTATAGGAGGCGCTAATTTGAAGCCGCGTATAGCAATCATCCCAGGGGATCCTAGTGGTATTGGTCCTGAACTTGTTGCCAGGATTTCTGCCAATGAAGAAATACTGAATCAAGCCGATGTTTTGTTGGTGGGGGACAGGCACGTGTTTATGAAGGGGGCAAAGCAGGCAACAGTCGAAATTAAATTGGAAGAATGTAATCTCGAATTCGATGATTGGCAGGGAAAATCAGGCCTGCCCTGGTATCCCACGGAAAGTATTCAGCCTTACGAAGTTGATATCGGCAAATCTACCAAGGCATCTGGTCGATCGATAATAGCCACCTTAGATGTGAGCCTTGGCTTGTTACAGGACAGCATTATTGATGGTCTGGTGTTTGCTCCGTTTAACAAAGAAGCTATGCACATGGCTGGATTGGGACACGCTGATGAACTGCATTACATGGCAGAAAAACTGAAGGTTAATGGCTTTGTAACAGAACTGAATACTCTGGATGGGTTATGGGTGAGTCGTGTGACAAGTCATATGGCTCTGCGGGATGTGGCTTGCTCAGTTACTGAGGAGGGGATCTGCAAAGCGGTACTGCTGTTGAATAAGACACTGAAAGCATCTGGTATAGATAGCCCTCGAATAGCTGTTGCGGCTTTGAACCCGCATGCCGGAGAGGGTGGTAGTTTTGGTGATGAGGAGATCGAAATCATTCATCCTGCTTTAGCTAAATTAAGGTCGTCTGGGATTGATGTATGTGGACCGATGCCATCGGATACGATTTTCCTGAAGGCTCGAGCTGGCGAGGTTGATGGGGTCGTAGCGATGTATCATGACCAAGGACAGATTGCTTTAAAACTGATGGGTTTTGACCGTGGTGTTACGGTGCATGGAGGGCTACCATTTCCGATAACAACTCCTGCTCATGGGACTGCCTTTGATATTGCGGGGCAGGGTAACGCAGATGATGGTGCTATGACTGCAGCCTTCGAAGTGGCTTGCGATTTGATCACCGCTGGGCGTAGCTCAGCAGAATAGATTTTGAGATTCTAATCGTTGCCTAATTCAACCCCGGCTGATTCCTCATACAGTTTGGCTACCGCAGAACTGTTTTCATTTTGGTACCCGCGCATACTGGCTTCAGCTAGCATTTGATGAGTAACGGAGGAAATATTTGTTCGCGAGCCTAGTTCTGAAGCCCATTTCACTCCTAAGCGCAGGTCTTTTTGAGCCAACTTTGTCATAAATCCTGGGGTGAAATCCCTGCGCATCGTTTTATTAATAGAACCCTCTGACAATGCTCCGTTATTCGCCGCTGTTCCTCTAAGGACTTCGAGCATCGTGTCCATAGTTAACCCAGCTTTTGCCCCCAGTACTAACAGCTCGTTAGAAATTGCACTGTTAGTCATCGACATCATGTTGTTGACCAATTTCATAGCTGCACCGTTTCCAATAGGGCCACAGTGAGTTATGTCAGTGCCCATGCAAAGTAGGATCTCTCTTGCTTCTTCCAGGTCGTTAGAGTCGCCCCCAACTAATATTCCAAGTTCACCATCGATGGCATGTTGTGAACTTCTAGTGACGGGGGCTTCGAGCATGCGGAAGCCGGCTGATTGAACTTTTTCTGCCACGTTGATGGAGGTAAAAGGGTCTACAGTGCTCATGACTATGAGGAGACCATTTTCTGGGAGGCCTTCTAGAATGCCTGCTTTGCCATAGACGACTTCCTCAACATGCTCTGGGTTGGGAACCATGACGATGGTAGCGGCGGTGCCACTTGCAGCTTCAGCTGGAGAGCTAGCTGTCCGACCATCGGATTGCTTTAGTTTGTTCAGGGCTTCGTCTGAAATGTCATAGCCAGTTACGGAGTGTCCCCCCCGCACTACATTTCTTGCCATGGCTAGCCCCATTACACCGAGGCCGACAAATCCAACTTTACTGTTATCCATTGAGAGCTCC
>Ga0310344_10001638_pt1 | contig 17000 bp, 17 predicted proteins | sample HC15DNA20200_MG_FD_203801 | JGI IMG/M metagenome (GOLD analysis project Ga0310344, IMG submission 203801) | Marine microbial communities from station ALOHA, North Pacific Subtropical Gyre - HC15-DNA-20-200_MG | ecosystem: Environmental > Aquatic > Marine > Oceanic | place: Pacific Ocean: North... | reverse complement strand
CATAGTTTTGCACTAAGCCGGGTTGGCCACGAAGGAGATCGTCATACCAGGCCTCAATCCCTGCTAGGCCTACGACATCGCCGGGTTGTGCTGCACTTTCGCCGACAAATCCCAAGGCATGCGCTGCAAGCTCATTATTTGGATAGATACGGATCCGATCCTCTTCGAGTCGTATCCCTGGCAGTTGGCCGTCATCTATTTTCTTCTGGAGGAGTTCTACGGGTTTTCCAACCAACCCTCGATCCACGACCGCGTATTGAGCCTGTGGATTACTAAGACGTTCTGCAATTGAAGCGCTGGTGTCGGAGAGTTCTGCAATAGAAGCGGTGGTGTCGGAGAGTTCTGCAATTGAAGCGCTGGTGTCGGAGAGTATGCGACTCAGGCGGTCAGCGATTACAAACGGATTGGAGTCACGGTGGATTTCTGATGGATCTGCAATTACGCCTTTAGCCCCACGGCTGATTGCCATCACGTCCCCGCTACGGTCCAGAATGGTCCCACGCCGGGGTTTGATTTCGCTCCGGGCTAGAACGGCGCTGGCTCCACGTGCGGTCAGGTCCGCGGACTGCTGAACGTGCCAATCGAAAAGACGCCAACCGAGCGCACCAGATCCAAGTGCTGCACATCCGAGCATAAAGGCGAAACGGCGTGACGGATCTGGCAGGTCGCCAGGATCGTTCGGTTTGCGGCTGTTATTCAGCGAGCCGCGTAACTTTTTCACCGATTCTCCGAAGTAGTCTTTCCCACCAGGGTGGGGCATCTAGGAGCTGCGTTGGTGCGGCCCAGAGCGGGAGGTCGAACGAAACGCCAGGTGGTAGCGGTTGGGATCGTGTGAATAACGGGTTGCTTGGTTGACGCATCTCCAGTGTGGTAAAGGCAGTTCGTTGTACGGTAGTTAGATCATTAAGAACTGCCATCTCGGCCAGCATGTTCTGACGTTCGAGCTCTACAGTTTGAAGCGTCTGCTCAAGCTTATGGATTTCCCCGCCCAAGCTGACCGCTGTCTGGGTTTGTTGGATGGTGACCATCGAAAGTGAGAAGGCTGCGATGATTACGGCAAGTACTACCCGGGATGGGTCGCTTGGTTTGGGTATCCAGCGACCTGCATATGTGTGCCAGGCCATACGGCGTAATAAGCCTTCTTGCCGTACAGCCATCAGATTTGGCGTTCCATCTCAAATGCACGCAGTCGAGCACTACGGGACCGAGGGTTTCGTCTGCTTTCCTCCTGCTCCGGACGGATAGGTTTGCGGGTTAGTATTTGGCCCGCGCCCTCACGAGCCCACTCACGGAACGTATTTTTCACTGTTCGGTCTTCGAGACTATGAAATGCGATGACAACGAGTCGGCCACCGTCCTTGAGAAGGTGACGCGCTCTGTTAAGGCCTTGAGCAACCGTTTTCAATTCATCATTAGTTGCGATTCGTAGTGCTTGAAACGTACGTGTTGCAGGGTGTATCCGGCCGCGATTCGGGAACACGCTGGCGACTGAGGACGCTAATTCCGTGGTGTTTTGGAGCGGACGTCGAGCTACGATTCGACGGGCTATAGCTCGTGCGCGCCGCTCATCTCCTAAGTCTCGGAGCAATGTTTCAAGATCGTGTTCTGGCATCCGATTCACGAGTTGTGAAGCTGGCCTACCCACAGTGGGGTTAAATCTCATGTCAATCGCCCCGTCGAGACGAAACGAGAAGCCACGGCTCGCATCGTCTAGTTGGTTTGATGAGACGCCTAGGTCGAGCAGAGTTCCGGTAGTGTGCTTCGTAACGTTTGGGGCGAGTTGTGTTGAGAAGTCGTCGTAGCTTGCGTGTGCCACCGATACTCTTGGGTTCTTTGCGAATCGAGTTTTCAGGTTGAGCACTGCGTTTGGATCGATGTCGATCGCAAGGACGTGATACGCACCAGCCTCCAGTAGTGCTTGGGTGTGTCCACCTTGGCCGGCAGTTCCGTCCACAATAAGTCCAGCTAAACAAGGGGTGAGCAGTTTTACGACGGTCTCGACTAGGACCGGCGTATGCTGACTGTGAGTCTGATTCATGGGTGTCGGTGTGTGTGGGGCGCGGGGGAGGCACCGCGCCCCACACAGAACACCCTAAGGAGAGTGCGGGTCGCCTCCGCGGGCGCGCCGCATGATGTTGGACGCATTGGTGGCGATGCGATCGTGTCGCTCTTGCCAGGTGACTGCGTCCCATAATTCGATTAAATCACCCACGCCGATGACAACCACTTCCTTGGCTAACCCCGCGTGCTCGCGAAGATGTCCAGGGATGGCAATTCGTCCTTGTCGATCGAAGGTTGCATCCTCGGCCGAACCGAAGATCTGCCGTTTCGTGTCGCGGGCGTCGGGATTTAAGGGGTCCAGATCGACGAGCTCTCGCTCCACGTCGTGCCAAAGATCCGCTGGATAGAACGTCAGACAATCCTCGGCCGCCACAGTAAGGGTTCCCCCTTCGGGGATTTGCGATCTCAGTCGGATCGGGAATGCGATCCGTCCTTTGGCATCCATTAGATGGACGTAGGTTCCTTTGAAGCTGGCCATAGTTTATCGAGCAGCCGGATACGGCCTTGCTAGTCCCCACTATCACCCACTGAGTACCACTTACTGCGGCTTTCGTTGCAGAAATTAGATCATAATCCCCACAAAGCGTCAAATATGAAGTTTAGAACGACTGCTTTGTAAGTCGCTGGATGGCTAGTTGAACGGCGAAACGTTAGGACTTAAAGTCGGCTGCGTCTGGTGATGTGTGATCCAGGGCCCAGTTTGCGAGTTTATCGGCTTGAGCATTTGACGCTCGATCAATGTGGATGAAATGGAGGTTGACGTTGGGTGGGACCGCGTCATGTACCTGTTTGGCTAGGCTGCGCAGCTCGGCATTCTTAATTTTCCACTCGCCTGAGAGTTGGCGGACTGTGAGTTCACTGTCCAAACGAAACTCGATCTTTGTGGGGCTGAGTTGTGTGACGAGGCGCATACCGGCAAGCACCGCGTTGTACTCGGCCTGATTGTTGGTGAGCACACCGAGACGGACGGCGATCCGACCGGCGATTGCGCCGTAGACATCATAGATAACTACGCCAGCTGCTGCTTCGCCCGGGTTTCCTCGGCTTGCACCGTCACAATGGACACAATACTGCATAGGTTGTGCAGAGATTCGCTATTGGTGGGGCTGACAATATTACTGATCTATGGATTCTGTTTTGCGGATGTAAGGAGTTGTCCAGTTGGACGAACCACAAATTGAGCCGACTGTGGTCACCCCTGATACGGCACCTGTGGATTTGTCTGAGGCTTTACAACGGTTCGATGCCGAGCTCTTAATCGGGACTCACTGGTATCGGGCTGCGTTGCGTGCCGTAGGGGTTTGGCGGGTTGCTTCCGAGACATATAGGCAGCATCGCTTCCAGTACTTGGTTGCGCGTGAGGCGCTTGATCTGGTGCTTGTTATTGAGCGCTTGATGGCTGAACGGCCCGATGTTGTGCCGACTGCAGAACGCGAGGCGATGCGTTTTGGTGGATGTCCGCCCATTTATGTCCCAATCGACGAATTCAGGTCTGCGCTTGGTCCGATCCGATACAAGGCGTATCTCAATTATTTTTACGGCGTTACCGTGGAAGAGGCTGCAGTCCATGCTGTCGAGTTAGAGGCTTCCAAGGCGCACGCGCTTGATGGTGGTCGAGCTGACGCCTATCGGCGGATCTATGGTGTGACTCTTGAGGACCTTCTTGAACGGTATCGAGGTGACCAAGGGATTCGCAGCGCTGATCGTATTCGTTGGGACGTTTGGAAGGGATTCACCTACTGGTGCTTCAAGACACGTTCGCAGTTGCAGATTCCTGCACGAATGGCTAGTGATACGCGTAAAGGAATCTCTTTGCTTCAGCAGTTACGTCTTGTTGCTGGTGAAGGGTCTCCAGATCCGTTCCGACCGGACGCCGATCCAGATGATGACCGTGTTGATTCTGGAAATTCTGGACATGTGGTGGATTTGGACTCGTCAATTTGATGCACTTGTTCGCTGTGTGACTTGAGGGAGCGTGATCCAATCGATATAAGAGCTCCGACCAAGACTACGATAGCGCCGATGCCAAATACGATTCGAAAGGCTTGTACAGCTTCGGGCCCAGATGTGTTGTCAGGGTTTGATTGACCGAATTGAAGGATCACTATCGAGGCCCAGATCGTGCCCCAAAGTGCTTGACCCGTTGACTGCCCGAGGTTTCGGGCTAGTGCGAGCACAGCGCTGGCTTGGTTGCGGTTGCTGATATCAGCGGCTCCCATTAGCGTGCTGCTGTTTCCACTGTTAAATAAGGCGTAACCGATGCCTATTACTACTAAGCGCAGGCCGATCATTAGCGGGGGTGTGTCGGAAGACAGTGTCCCCAGTAGTGCGAGTCCTATTGCGGAAATTAGGATTCCGCTCGATCCGACAACACGTTCGCTTGTTCGGTCAGCGAGTATCCCGGCTGGCGTTCCGAGGATTCCCATCAGCGCGGGTACAACCACCATAAGGAGTCCGATTTGTTGAATCGGAAGATTGAGAACGTCCTGAAGGTAGAACGGTAGGAGCAGGATTTGTGTTGCCAGTCCTGCGAAGGTTAGATACCCGGCGAGGGTAGCTGTGGTGAAGTCTGGCACTTGAAACAATGCTGGATCAATGGTTGGTTCGGGTGTTGTGGATTGCCGGCGGGCGAAGGTAAGAAATAGCCCGAGGCCGAGAACGACAAGCGCTATGACAACGGGCGAAATTAGACCGAGTCGCTGGATCTGGTTAAGCCCCAGTAATAGTGATAAAAGACCGGCAACAAGGGTTGCGCTGCCGATCCAATCGAACGCCCCGCCTGTTCGTTCGGCAGACCCCGGTAATATCCGAATGCCTAGAGTTATTGCTATAAGCCCGACCGGAACGTTAACAAGGAAGAGGAATGGCCACCCCAACGATCCTAAGATCAAGCCACCCAACACTGGTCCGGTGACCAGACCCGCCGAGACTGCTGTCAGGATCAATCCGACCGCTTTTCCTCGTTCGGTTGGTGGGAATACACCAACGACAAGGCCGGGGCCCAGAGCTTGGGTTATTGCGCCTCCGGTTGCTTGTATGACTCGAAATGCGACTAGTGACCAGATGTTTGGTGCGAGTCCTGCCAACAATGATCCGAACGTGAAAATAGATAAACCTATGAGGAACAAACGTTTCGTTCCGATTATTTGGGCAAGTCGGCCTGCCGGAAGCAAGAGACCTGTAATTACTAGCAGGTATGCAAGCGTGATCCATTGTGCGCTTGCAAACGGGGCTTCTAGATCGCGCGCAAGGGTCGGAAGCGAAACATTTACGATGCTGGCATCTAAGGTCGCCATAAAGACTCCGCTAGCGACCACGGCCATGGTGGCCCACCGTTTTTTAAGATCCGGTATTGCTTGGTGGGAGGTTCTCAACTTAAGGAAAGACCAAATTTCACAAGGACCGACGCTAGACGGTCCATATCAGTTCCATTCACGTTTTCGTTAATTGGGAGAGCCACAACATGGCTTTCAACCTCGGCTTGGCAGGTGGGGAAACGGGTCAGGTCATCGCGTAACTCATCAATTTGTTCGATGTCGATACGCCGTCGCATTAGCAGGTTGAGTGATACCTCAATGCGACACTCAGGATGTCGATGATCTGGGTGATAGACCCAGGCAATCGTTGTGAGACGATCGTCGTGGGGGGCCTGGAACCCGAAACCACGACGGGATGCTTTCAACGGCATACCCGCTTGTTGCCACCGAGCCATTAGGCCTTCCACAAGGGCAAAGGTTTCTGTCGGAAGTACAAGCTGCATGGCTCTAACCTCCGGCGTGTCGAGGTCGTACATCCGGAACTCTTCGTCAAACATCAAGATTTATCGGCTGGTGGACAGACACGTGATTTTCCAAGGTTGTTAATTCTCTATGGCTTCAGAGGCAAAACTTATACTTGCCATCTCTAGGTCCAATCTTGGAGAAGTTGTCGAACATAAAGCAACATGTTCGGCAAGGTGGCGGTCCAGTTGCGTTCTTGAGGCGCCAGGCGCAAGCTTTGCATCTGAGGGTGGAACCGCGTCTATATTTTCAGGGTATTGTCATGAATCAGTACGGAGTGGCCGTTCACGGTGCTGGTTGGGTTGCTGCCGAACATGTGCGGGCGTTCGATGCTGATTCACGCGCACATGTGGTCGCGATTTCCAGCCGAAGTAAATCGTCCGCGATACGGTTGGCGCAAGAAACTGAACAGACCGATGCAGTGATCGAAACTGAACTTGACGATGTTTTGGCACGAGAGGATGTGGACGTTCTGGTCGTGTGTACACCCCACGACTTACATCCAGCGAACGTGATCGCTGCAGCTGAAGCTGGAAAGCATGTGCTTATCGAGAAACCGGCAGCTCTCGATCTGACAGGACTTCGGGCGATGCGCAATGCACTATCTGTGGCTGGCGTCGTGTCTGTGGTCGGTTTCGTTCTGCGTTGGAACCCTTTATTCGACGTCATCAAAGCCCAGCAAGCGAACGGGGCGCTTGGCGATATTTACATGGCCGAGGTTGACTACGTGCATGGACTCGGACCGTGGTATGACCAGCACAAGTGGTCCCGTACCCTGGCCCAGGGGCGATCGTCATTTCTGAACGCTGGGTGCCACGCGGTAGATGCATTGCGATATTTTACTGAGAGCGATGTTGTTGAGGTCAGCGCGTATACGGTGGTTGGTAGTGAGCGATTTGAGTATCCGGGGACTGCGGTCATGATCTGCAAATTTTCGAACGGAGCGATCGGGAAATCATTGTCAAATCTGGATGATCGGGCACCCTATAAATTCCGTATATCCTTATATGGTGACCGTGGAACGATGTTGGACAATCGAGTCCACAGTCAGACTGTTGTGGGTCAAACCGACTACGCTACGATCCCTACCGTTTTGCCTGATAGTGGGGATGTTTCACATCATCCATTTCGTGGAGAAGTATCCCACTTGTTGGACTGCATAGAGAAGGGTGATGAATCGCCTCTGAGTTTGGCGAACTCGGTGAATACCCATGAGGCCTGCATTGCGGCTGACATTTCGGCGGTTGAGGGAAGACCGGTTGAGCTCCCGCTTCCATAGACCGGTTACTACGGACCGGATTTCTTGAGTTCGCTACCGCAAGAGGTACCTGATCAGTCGGGTTGCGAGAGATGAGACACCGAGCGTGAGGCCAAAGGCAATCGCTGCGCGGACTCCAAATAGTGAATGAACATTGCCTGATATGTTGCCCCCGAATACCGTCAGACTAAGGACTCGATCGGCCTGAATGTTCCCCGCGACAACACAGGTGGTTGCCACGTTTTCGATCTTGGCGTTTCCGCTGATGTTTATTCCGAGGGCGCTATGGCGTATTTGGCTGGATCGGGCAGCCATAGTTCCTACTGCTCCAGCGTGAACGTTAGCCTGGTGACCACGATTTACCAACGTGATGGATTGTCTGGCGTCGAGCTGGTTAGCGTCTGTCCGTCGCACTGTACTGCGATGTGCGGTCACTTGGCTCGCGTTAACGGTTCCGACCGAAGTTCGATCTAGATGTATGGTTTTTTCTATGGTCGTAGGAATTGTGTCTTTAGAGATTGATGGGGACATCAGCACTTCCTTATGACGAGAGCTCGAAATTGTTAGGGGCGCTTGCAAGTCCGGCAAGTCGTGCCGCATCGTACACCTCGCGCCAGGCCACACCGTATTCGGAGGCGATTCGACGGCAGTCGGTAGCCTCGGGCGCGACATCTCGCAAGGATCCATATTGATATGACGCTTTCACACGGACTCGCCCATATTGGGTCTCTACGGTCAATGATTTGCGCGGAAGCGTTGTTCGGTGCACTTCATGAACCCGAACCCCCAGAGTTGTTGTTTCAGTCAGGATCAAATTGATTAGATCTCGAACGGAGTTGGCTTTCGCAAGCACCGCGAGCTGTGTGCCTGGACGCCCTTTTTTCATCACGATTGGAGCGGTCCAGACGTCTAGAGCCCCTGCGGCGAACAGGCGTTCGGAGACGTACGTGTAAAGCTCGGGGTTCATGTCGTCAATGTTTGTCTCGATCACGGTTGCCATATCCGATTCGTGACCTTCATGCGATGTTCCCAGAGTCACACACAGCATGTTTGGGATTGTTAGGTCGGCGGTTCCTGCGCCGTACCCTACGTGGTTGATACGCATCGTGGGTAAGGGTCCGTATGCGTCAGCAACGTGGGTTAAGATCACGGCACCAGTGGGGGTCAGAAGCTCGAAATCGACCTCTGACCCATACGCAACAGCACTGCTATGCGCTAACAGTTGTGCGGTAGCTGGTGCTGGAACTGGAAGTTGCCCATGTGCGGTCATAACGCTACCGCCTCCAACGTTAATGGGTGATACGGTCACGTGATCGATAGCAAGCAAGTCAAACGCAACGCTTGCTCCGACAAGGTCTAGTAGTGAATCGGAAGCTCCAACTTCGTGAAACTCAACGTCTTTGATAGGTACACCATGCACGTGGGCTTCGGCTTCAGCTAGGCGTTTAAAGAGCGCTTGTGCCATGTCACGTATTTGGTCGGGCAAGTTCGCAGACGCGATGCGATTGTCAATTTCTACGTACGCGTGGTGGTTATCTCGATCCTCAATTTCGAAGTCAACATGTCGAGCTCTAAGTGGGCCACGTTGGACATGCTGGTCAAGAAGTTTCCAGTCAGGCAGGTTGAGCTTCTTGAGCTCGTCCATTAAACGGGCTTTGTCGAGGCCGGCGTCGAGCAGTGCACCGAGCACCATGTTCCCACTGGCTCCAGATCTGCAGTCGAAGTGGGCGATGTTCACGATGATGAGCGCTCTGCACGGCGGGCTATCAGAGTCGCTTGCACGCCAGCGCCAAATCCATTGTCAATATTCACTACGGAGACACCAGGCGCGCATCCGGTGAGCATGCTGAGCATGGGCGTCAGTCCATTGAGTGCTGCTCCATATCCAACGCTGGTCGGAACCCCAATTACGGGCTTGTCTGTTAGGCCGCCCACAACACTTGGCAGGGCTCCTTCCATCCCGGCAACTACGATGATGACGTCGGATTGATCTAGAACTGCACGGCTTTCAAGAACTCGATGTAGTGCTGCTACACCCGCGTCGTAAACACGTTCAACGTCTACACCAAGGGTGTTTGCGGTTACTGCTGCCTCTTCGGCAACTGGTTGGTCGGAAGTTCCGGCCGAAACGACGGCGATTCGACCTCGGCGTTCGATCGGCTCGTAGCCTGGGGCCGTTAGCATGGAAGCTATCGGATGGTATTCGGTGTTGTTGATGCTTCTACTCACAGCTTTGGCAACGCTTGCTTCGATCCGGGTAATGAGGACGGGCGAACCGGTGCTCGCGAGCCGTTCGGCAATGGTAACTACTTGTTCTGCCGTCTTTCCGGCACCATAAACAACTTCAGGAATACCGGTTCGAAGGGTCCGGTGGGTGTCGATCCTGGCAAACCCGAGGTTGTCAGTGGGGAAATTTCGCAGATCAACAAATGCGTCATCAACCGAGAGCTCGCCTGTTGCGACTGCATTTAGGAGTTCTCGAAGCAGTTCAGGCGTCATGTCCAGGCTCGGTGAAGGCTGGTGAAGGCTCGTGAGCCTGCGTACCTGGCCGATTCAGCTAGGTCAGCCTCGATGCGGAGCAGTTGGTTGTACTTAGCTACTCGGTCTGTGCGGGCTGGAGCACCAGCCTTTATTTGTCCTGCATTAGTAGCAACTGCGAGATCGGCGATTGTGGTGTCCTCGGTCTCTCCTGAGCGGTGTGAAATAACTGCGGTGAATGCTGCGCGTTGGGCCATATCAATGGCCTCTAAGGTCTCACTGAGTGAGCCGATCTGATTCACCTTTACGAGGATGGAATTTCCCGCGCGTTGCTCAATCGCACGGCGTAGCCGATCAGTGTTGGTTACGAGAAGATCATCTCCGACGAGCTGAACACGTTCGCCAATCGCTTCGGTCAGTAAGCTCCATCCGTCCCAGTCGTTCTCACCGAGACCATCCTCAATTGAAATAATGGGGAAACGCTCGATCCATTCTGCCCATAGTTGGATCAATTCGGATGTTGTGAATGTACGGCCCTCTTGAGCCAGCACGTATTTCCCCTCGTCGTCTACAAGTTCAGATGCTGCAGCATCGATGGCCAAGAACACGTCTTGTCCAGCCACATAACCTGCGCGTTCGATGGCCTTTAAGATGGCCTCAAAGGCTGCTGAGTTGGACTTGAGGCCCGGTGCGAATCCGCCCTCATCACCGACAGTGGTGCCGTAGCCTTGTTCTCCGAGTAGGTCGCGGAGATGCTGGTAAATCTCAACTCCAGTTCGGAGAGCTTCAGCGAAAGATCCGGCTCCTATGGGTACTACCATGAACTCTTGGAAGTCAGTGCTTCCGGCGGCGTGTTGTCCTCCATTCAGGACATTAAACATGGGCACTGGCAGCGTGGTTGCGCAAGGTCCACCGAGGTAGCGATAAAGCGGCAGCCCGATCCCGTTTGCAGCAGCGTGCGCAGTTGCTAGTGAGACACCGAGGACGGCGTTCGCTCCTAGAGCTGTCTTGTTAGTGGTTCCGTCGAGTGTGAGTAGCCTGGAATCGATAGATGCTTGATTGATGGCATCTTCGCCCTCAATCGCGAGTGCGATAACGTCATTCACATGCGCTACGGCTTGAAGTACGCCGCGGCCACGGTAACGACTAGCATCGTCATCCCGAAGTTCGTGAGCCTCGAATGTTCCTGTTGAGGCTCCGGAGGGAACGATTGCTCGACCGAATGCACCATTCGCAAGCGCTATTTCCACCTCCACCGTTGGATTCCCACGGGAGTCGAGTACCTCACGGGCGGAAACTTGCGTTATTCGGGTCACGGATAGAGCTCTGTCGTAGGTGGGTTGTATAAATACGCGGACTCGAAGTATACGGACGAGGCCGCGTATGGTGTGGGTTGTGACCTATATGTTGTCTTGGCTGACTGATCCAGAGCGTGCTTATGCTCCCAATAGGAGCACTATATGCCTGCGACGGATTTGGTGTACTTGAATAGTACGAAGCGGACGCTCGCTCGTGTCTCTTGACCGTGGGGCTATGTGGCACGATTTCAGGTTTGGGGGTCTTCCAATTGCGGTTTGGTAGTCCGAGTTTCGGTTGTTTGTGTGTGCCCTGGACGTGTCCAGAATATAGCGGGAATCGGGATCTGGCACGGGTGGAGTGCTTTGCTTCTATTCAGATGTAATAGAGCAAACCGTGCCACGTTTAGAACACGGCTGCGAGGACCGGTTCAGGGTTTTCAACCGACAGTGCTTCAAGACTTATCGCAAGGCGATATTTATCGCTTGGCCGGCATTATCGATGGGAATGAAGGTAATCGAATCGTGTAAGCGAGAGGGGATGCTGGCGAGGTCGTGTTCGTTCTGACGCGGAAGGAGCACGCGTCGAATCCCTGCGCGATGCGCTGCGAGTATCTTGGGTCTGACACCGTCGGCGCGCCGTACACGTCCGTGTACGGTCATTCCACCAATGGCCACGATCTCTGTGTCAACAGGTTTGTCGCGCATGAGTGACACGATTGTGATAGCTGACGCGATTGCTAATGAGTCCTCATCTCCAGGAAGTTCACTAGCGGGCAGTAGGAGGTCGGTGTCGAATTCTTCAAGCGATCGAGCTGAGACGCCTAGTTCAGAAAGTCGGGACCGCACAAAGGACGGAACTACTGCGTACTGCGATGTTAAATCAACTCCCTCGGTATCGAGGATACGGATGCGTCCGCTGCCCGGCATCTGTACAGCTTCGATTTGACCTAAGATTCCACCAGTTCGTCGTACGACTGCGCCGGCGGCGAGACCGGGAAGGTCTCTGCGTTGCGTCCGTAGTCCGAGTTGGGGGGGACGTCCGATGGTGGCTGCAAGATCATCAATCCCAATCGATAAAGATTCCGTGCTGCCTCGAAGCGCTCTGTTGCTGAGGGCTCGTCGCACGATACGACGGACTATCTCGCCCAATGCGCGAACGCCGGGTTCAGACGTGTAGCTCCGTACCAAGGCGCCGAGTGCGTCGTGATCGATCTGCACCTCGTCGGACGCTAGCTTGTATTCACCGAGGATTTCCGGAAGTAAAGCCTCTTTCGCAATCGTGATCTTGTCATCGTCGATATAACCGTCAAGTTCGACCACATCGAGAGAATCGTGCATTGATGCCGGTATGTCCGGCATCCAGTTTGCTGTGGCTATGAACAGCACGCGCGAGACGTCAAAAGGTACATCGAAAAATGGGTCGGTGAATTGATTTAGGGATGTGATGTTTGTCAGGGCGTTGATCATTGCTAATGGTGGTGAATGCATACGGGAACAGAAGGAGTCGATACCTTCGAGAACAAGAACAACCTCTGCTTGATCGAGATGCTCGATGGCTTCCATGAGTGCGCCGGGCTTCTCATTGCTGCCATAAAACTCTTCCGCCGAAGTTAAGTGGTCGAGCGAGATGTTCTTGATAGGCAAATGAAGCGTTTCCGCGATGTGATGACTTATTCGGGATTTTCCAACGCCAGGAGGTCCGGTTATACAAAGGAGGCGTCGTTGGCCCATGGCCATAGGCCCAGCCTCAATTTGGAGGTCTCGAACTACGAGATGATCGATCAAGAGATCGGAAATATTTTCCGGAACAAATAGTTTGGAGTTAAGGCTAGAGCGAAGGTTTGTGAGCGAAACGCGTTCAGCAGGTGCGGTGCACCATGGTAAACCGAGAGCGCGTTTCAAGCGCTCAGCATCCTTTGTGTCTTTGTCTAAAGCGTTAATCCTTCGACGTAGGGAACTCGACACATTCTGAGGCAAACTTATTCGGTCGAGTTTCGATGTGAGTTCAGTTGTGTCCACGAAAGGCTGCCTGTGGGATCGCTATACCAGATAATAGCCCTAGGTTATGGGGGTGTAGCGACAAAGGACACGTCAACGGCGATTATCGGTTGTGAATGGGCGTTGACTTTGCCCGGCTGCGACGCCATGCTTCACACTACGCGGAGCGTCTAATTCGTCTAATTTCAGAAGGCTGTGAGCATGGGATTACCCGGAGCGCCGGAATTTGAAGTCGATGTGCACCAGGCGAAGGATATGATCGACAACGGGAAAGTCACAGTGGTGGATGTACGTACTCAGTTCCATGCGCCAGCAATGCCGAACGTTGAGTACATTGCGCTCGAGGATATTTTGGCTCGTCCGTCCGAAGTAATTCCAACTGGGAAGCCAGTGCTTTTCATCTGCAATGTAGGACAGGCGAGCGGCGTTGCGACCCAAATGGCCAAAGCGTTGAACGTTGTGGATGCATACAACATGCAGGGTGGTATGACTGCTTGGGCTGAGGTCGGATATGAGACTGAGGAGCCTCCTGCAAGCCACTAAAATTGAAGTTGAATTCTATTTGAAGGGACCAATGATTTGTTCACCGTTGATCAAGTTCAGCGCTATAGCCGACACATGCTTTTGCCTGAGGTCGGACCAGATGGCCAGCAAAAGCTTCTAGACGCCAAGGTTCTTGTGATTGGGGCCGGAGGACTCGGCTCTCCGGTGCTCTATTATTTGGCTGCTGCAGGAGTAGGTACGCTGGGCGTTGTTGACTTTGACACCGTGGATCGTTCGAACCTCCAGCGCCAGATTTTGCACAGTGATCAACGTGTTGGAATGGCGAAGACGCAGTCAGCCGAAATAACGTTGACTGGTTTAAATCCAGACGTGCGGGTTGTTTGCCACAACGAGCCCCTCACGTCTGATAACGCTCTTGCAGTAATTGAGCCTTATAGCATCGTGGTGAATGGTTGTGACAACTTCCCGACACGTTATTTGGTCAATGATGCAACGTTCTTCCTTCGCAAGACCCTTGTCGACGGTAGTGTTATGCGTTTCGAGGGTATGGCAACTGTTTTTCAACCTAAAAAGGGTTGTTATCGCTGTTTGTACCCATCGCCACCGCCACCCGAAATGGCGCCGAGTTGCTCGGAGGCTGGGGTGCTCGGTGTTCTGCCAGGCTTAGTTGGGCTTATTCAAGCTACCGAGACTCTCAAAGTCATCGTCGGTTTGGAGCCAACACTCGTTGGCCGGTTGCTACTAATTGACGCTTTGGATATGGAGTTTCGCGAACTTAAGCTCCAACGTGACGAAACGTGCCCGTTATGTGGTGAGACCCCGACGGTGACGGAACTGATCGATTACGAGGAGTTTTGCGGGTTCGCGGGCGGAGATGTTGCTCCAGCTGCTTCGTTGGGTGCCACTGTATAGACAGGTTGTATTCGCAGAATAGAGCTGGGGCTTTGCGTTACAAACTCCACTGAAGGTTTTAGGTGTGGATCACTGATGCGTGAGCCTTGTTAAGGCCGGTGGCGTGCACGTGGGAGTAAGAATCAATTATGAGAGCACTACTCGCTCGCGTGAGGCAATTGCTTCGTAAATGGAATCAGCTAGGTGGACGGCTCTTACCCCATCGGCGATGTTGGCAAGGGGATCGCCTCGTCCAGTCAACGCTTGGATGTAAGCGAGTAGCGATTCCAAATGTGCTTGATGAGGATCAACGATTGAAGCTAATGGCTTAGGTGTTTCCTCCATGTGTAGATTGCAAATGCCTGTGTGTAAATCATCTTTCGCCGTTGCTGAAACTATGCCGTCAGTCGCGAAAATGCGCCATTCTGAGAAAGTAGAACTCAAGCCGTATTCGCCAACGATCACCCGTGCGAGACTTCCGTTCGCGAATCCGATGGTTGCTGCAACCGTGTCAGCCAAAGCCGCCCTACGCGTATGCCGGCCGCCGGTTGCTTGTACATACAACGGACGTGAGCGTGCTAGATAGCACGCTAGATCAAACGCATGGCTACCGTTGTAGGCGAGAACTCCGCCGTTCTTGGCTTCGCCGGGCCCTGCTTCCACGAGCGGATTAACCACGGCCTCAATTTGGATGAGTGTGGGACGTGGGATACGTCCACGTATCAGCTGGATGCCTTCAGACGCCCGGGTCCAGAAATTAATAGCTACGACCAAGCCCGATTGATTAGCTTTGGTCTCTATCCGGAGTGCGTCTGGAAGGCGAAGCGCGAGAGGGGCTTCCAGAAACACGTTTTTCCCGAAATCGAGTGCTTCCTGTGTCAAATAATCGTGGCTGGAGTTTGGCGTAGCGATGACAATTGCGTCGATATCCGAAAACCGGACTACTTCGGAGGGATTGTTTCCCCAAGCAGCCGCTCCGACTTCTTGAGCACCGATTTCTGCTGTATTCAGATCGAGGTCGATCACATGGGAGATAGATGCGGTTGGGATCGATTTGAGAAGATTCCCGAGTCGACGCCCCGCTTTTCCGAAACCTACGATGGCAAACTGCAGGAGTAGCTCCAATTTAAGTTTTTGATGGGCCCCAGCGTACTGTGATGGACTTCTATTGGTGTTCTACGGCGTAACATTTTCGGTCTGAGGTTCGATTTGTGTTCTAGTAGGTTCTTTTCAACTCGCAACATGAGAAATGTGTATGAGGCTACGTCTGAGACGCATGCTACTGTCGTATAGTGATGAATTCGACCAGACATAATGAACCATTTTTTTATGCGTGATCGTTCGATTGATCGCACACATCGGGTGCGACGTGGTGAACTCATAAGCCTAGTGTCGGTCGTGTCAGTGTTTGTGGTTGTCGTGGTTCTAGGTTTTCTTGTATGGCGACGATCGTCGCTTGATCCGGTGACGACCGCGCAGTCAACGTTTACCGTGGTGGTTCCGCCTCCGACGGTGTCGGAGCCTATGGCTAGGGCTAGGACTCCAGTACCCACATCTACAACACCTGAGCCGAGTCCTGCTCCTTCTGCTGATGAGTCCAATCCATTGGAGTTCATCCCAGATTGGCCAAGCGATCGTCCGTTCGGGATTCTATTCATGGGGCTCGACCGGAGGCCTGGGGAGTATGGTGGTCGTACAGACGCTCTAATCCTAGTACGTGTAGATCCTAAGAATCAGGCAGCCACGGCCATCTCTGTTCCGAGGGATGTTTGTATCGCGAACTGTCTAACTGAGCCGTATCGGATTAACACGGTATGGCAGAACGAAGGCGCGGATGTGCTCCGGTCGAAGGTTGCCAGCTTGCTTGGAGTTCACGTCGATTACTGGGTGAAACTTGATTTCAACGGATTTCGGCGGCTTGTTGATTTCTTTGGGGGAATCGATATTGACGTGACGACGAGGATCTACGATCCGACTTTTCCTAACGCTACTGATACCGGATTTGAGCCCTTCTACGTCGAGTCGGGTGTCAACCACTTTAATGGGGAAACGACGTTGCGTTATGTGAGGACTCGCTATCAAGACGGTGGACATGAACGCGACGCACGCCAATTGCAGGTGCTGTCGGCTTTGGTCGATCAGATAATTTCACCAAAAACCCTAGTCGAGTCCCCCATGTTTCTAAAAGAACTCAGCAATACGTTTGAATCCAACGTTCCACCAGATCTTGTGCCTTCGATGGCAAAACTTGTAATGGGAATCGGGTCCCAGCGTTCAATATTAGGATCCATTCGGCCTGAGGACGGCATGGTTAAGCCAGTGATTGCGGACAACGGTGCTTTCGTATTGCAGCCGAATGTTCCACTCATCCATGCGCATGCGGCAGAATTGATGCGCCGTGGTGAGGATCTGCCTTCACCTAACGCAGCGTCTGTGGAATTTGCGGATCGAAAACATCCCTAGCCGGAGCTGCGGCGTGCGACTACGTAGATTTCAGACGGCTCGTATGCGATTTCGAGAAACCGACGGAGTAGAGAGGCTATTCTCTCGAGTTCTTGGCGTGTGTGCAGGAGACCGTCAGCGGTCGCGTGAATGGTGCGTTCCAAGTTCTCTCCGTACGCTGAGTCTGCCATGTGTCGAGAGATCCAACCGGTTGCCAATGCGTCACGTCGGCTTGATGGTTCGGGGTTCAGTGGTGGTTCAAGTTTCAGATCATTGAGGTTGACTGGCAGT
>Ga0310344_10001636_pt1 | contig 17009 bp, 17 predicted proteins | sample HC15DNA20200_MG_FD_203801 | JGI IMG/M metagenome (GOLD analysis project Ga0310344, IMG submission 203801) | Marine microbial communities from station ALOHA, North Pacific Subtropical Gyre - HC15-DNA-20-200_MG | ecosystem: Environmental > Aquatic > Marine > Oceanic | place: Pacific Ocean: North... | reverse complement strand
AGTGATGTGGCTTCATCGCACACACTCTTCTCGTAACCCGGTTCGACATTCACCAGTACATAGCCCGAGGACATGTTCCTACCTGTGAGGCACTAGCGAATCAAGGTTCCCCAATTCTCTGGGTTTCTCGAACTTCCCGATGATTAGATATCCAATGGCCCCCTCCTTGGAGGCCTATGGCGGAAGTAGTCATCGTCCGAGAGTGCACTCATGGGCAGGTTCGAGTCCTGTTTGGAGACTTGACAAGAGTAGAAGGAGATGTGATGATTGTTCCTGCCAATAATCGCCTCGCGGGGAGAGAGGGATTGGATGAGCGGATGCATCAGGCAGCGGGTCCTGAACTGCGCGAATTCTGTGCCGGGATCGCAAGAGAACGCAGGAAGGATAACCTACAGCCATGCGGAGTAGGAGAGGCCGTGACCACTCCTTCATTCAACCTTCCAGCAGAACATCTGGTTCATGTCGTAGGGCCCGACTGTAGAAGACCCACTCAGGATAATTTCAGGAGAGAATTGCTGAAGAAGTCGTACGACGCATTATTCGAAGAACTGAATGATTTGAAGCCGCGCAACACATTGGTCACCCCTCCACTAGGAATGGATGTCTTCGCATACCCTCACAGAGAGGGTGCACGGATGACGATGGAAATTATTCTCGAGTGGATGGACGCAGAGGAGGACCCTGGTGTCGACATGGTTTTGATTGTGACCAATGAGAACAACTTCCTGACCAACATGAAGACCGTGTACAGAGAGAGTGAGGACCGATTTCCCGGAGTCGATAGGACGAGAGAATACCGAAAGGGCAAGTTCCAGTAATCGCTCACCAATGTCCTCAAGAACCCTGAGAATGCGATAGTACCGTGAGCAGCGTATACGAACGTGAGCTTCGCGCCGTCCTAGCAGGGGAAATCAAGGGAGTCAGGGCAATCATAAAATCTTGCACCGAAGTTGAGAGAGCTAGAGCGATGCAGGTGATTCAGAGGCCTTTTCTAGTAGTCAGGGCACCTGGCAGTGGCTCAGAAGGAACGGGTGATTTGCTGGCCCTGCGAGGAGATATGTGCTTTCCAATCGAGGTCAAGTCATCGAAATCACCCAAGCAGTACCTTTCCGGACGCACTATGGATCAGTACGAAGCCTTGCGTGTTACTGGTGAGAGATGTGGCCTTCTACCGCTTTACGCATATAGACTCAAGGGAGTCAGGGGGGATAGTTGGCGCATCATGCGTGTAGAAGTTGAATCCCTTACTGGAAAGCTCAGACATTTGTCTAGGAGCATTCCTAAACTTCCACTGACAAAGAACGGTACTCCTCATCTTAATTGGGAAAAGGGCATGCCTCTGCATAGGTTCCTCGCGTTGGTATGCCGCTCTGATGGAGCACGCTCGATAGAGGATAGTTCTGCTTCACTCCGACTTCAATCTATTCTTGAGTCGATGAATTAGATTCCCCAGACATCTCGGACTCTATATTGTCAAGTCTCTCACTCAAACGCTCTAGGTTCTCCTTTACTGCATCCATGGACGCCTGTTTGAGGATTCTGTGAATACTGTCCCTCTCTCGTCTGAGCGAGTCAATCTTTCTGCTATCGCTCTTCGAACGGTTGGCGTCAGACTCGGGCATGAATCTGGGATAGGGTCTGACCTCATTTGCTTAGCGTATACCAGACGCAGGTTGAATAGGGAAAATACCGCCCCTGAGTCATGGAACCGGGACAACGCAGTTACTTGTTGCCCCTGTTGACATTATCAGTACTGTATCTGTTTGGGATGCCTCTATGGGCTCTAATAGCGATTACAATTTGGTACCTATCTTTGCTCTGGCTGGAAGATGAAGGGATTCTGGATAAGTACGGGATTTCTAGAATGCTGGGAGTAGTTCTGATGGTCAGAACCAAACAAGGGCAGGGAGTTCTTGAGAAGGTCTCGAGCACTCGCAAATTCTGGAGAGGATTCGGGGAATTCTCAATCTGGTTATGTCTGCTGATTATGATTGGTGTGGTTGTTCTGCTATTCGCCTCGGCGATTGAAACTGCAATGTCGCCTCCAGAGGAATATCTTCCTGCCAGTGATCTTCTGCTAATCCCTGGAGTCACCAGTTTCGTTCCATTCTGGTGGCCTGTACTAGCCCTAATCTTCGCTCTCGTCATTCACGAGTATAGCCATGGTATCCAAGCAAGGGCACACGGGATGCGCGTTCGTAGTTTCGGACTGTTATTAGCAGGACCAATTCCAATAGGAGCTTTTGCCGAACCACAGCATCATGAGATGGTCAGGGCTCCTTTGAGAGAAAGGATGCGTCTGTATGCTGCTGGCCCCTCAATCAACATCATCGCTACATATCTGGCGCTATTACTTCTCTCGGCTGCTGCAACCGGAATGGTTGCGAGTCATTCAGGAGTCTATGCCACTGGAATAATTGCAGACGAGGGTGCTGATGAAGGGGGTTTGATGCCGTATGAAATAATCATCCGGATAGACGGTGTCAGAATTTCAGACTACAGTGAATTCTCAGAACAGATGGCTTTGCTTTCAGCAGGTGATGAAGTGACTCTGACAAAACTTTCACATCCTAACTCTGATGGTTTACGAACTGTTCGCGATATCTCAGTCACTCTTGGGGACCGTCACGACTACTACATTGACCGATGCGAAGGAGATTTGGTCTGCATAGAAGATACTGAATCATTTCTGGACTATCTTGGAATAGAGCAGGGTGATGCCTTCCTCGGAGTGAGTGGGTTGAGAAATACCTCATCCACTGTTGACATGTACTCCAGCATCGTATCGTCTGACCGGGGGTTGTTAGAGATTACACGCATGACCGCTCCGCTCCCTCTAGGGATGATTGGAGTCCCAATTGTCTACGATGGTCAGACAATGATACTTGAAGAGAGAGAGATGATGAGGGCAGGGGATGGAGTAGTCCCTGATTTGTTGGGAACAGAGGGGATGCTGTTGCTGTTCGATTTCCTGTTCTGGATGGTGTGGATTAATTTCCTACTTGGCTTCGCCAATCTGATTCCAATGATTCCCTTCGATGGAGGACATATTGTCAAGGACGGAGTTCACTCAGTGTTATCTCGGTTGGCCAAAGGAGCAAATCCTCTGCGAATCGAATCAATAGCAGGTAGAATAAGCAGTATGAGCAGTTTCGTAATTCTATTCATCGTCATGATGCCAATCATCTTGCCCAGACTGATTTGAATTTTAATCTTCTTTTCTACGCTCGGAGATTGCTTCCATCAGGTATGGAGTTGCGATAATTAACGCGACAACCATTGCTAGGCTCCTCCAAGTCGAATCGGTTACTTGAGAAGAAGTGCCTGAGATTGCTAGTTTGGCTGCACCTAGCCAAGGAATCTCAGTTGCTGCTACCCCGATGATCCATTCGTCCTTGACAGCAAGAACTGGATTACCATTCTCGTCCTTCAGTCCATTACCACGGATGTAGGTCTCGCTGGCATCAGGATTGGTGGCTCTGAGTTGGTCAATATTGCATCCATTACTATCTGGATTGTCTCCAGTAGTCAGGTATCCCTCGTGTGATGGTTCCCAGCTGTCTATCTTTAGATTGTAAGTTCCCCCGTGGTAATAGCATTCGTAGTCTAGTGTCCAAGTAATGCTGTCTACATTAACCAAGGGAGTTCCTGGGACATCCCAGCCTCCGGATGAGTTTGCTACTGCTTTGAGAAGGGCTCTGTGAATTACCGGGGTGTCCGATCCTCCATTCTTTCGATAGATGATGACGTCCCCTGCCATTCCGTGAGTCTGATATCCAAAGTTCTCATTTGCTTCTTCAGTAGCCTCGACATAGGTCACTATCTCGACTCTATCTGGATTCATCACTAAAATGAGATCTCCGGGATCGATGGCTCCCACGGAGCCTTCGTCTTCGTGCATCATTGAGCCTGACTCCACTACGACCATCGGAGGAAATGAGCCTGTTGCAACCCACATTGAGCCAAGCAGAATAGTCACTAGTCCGATTGCAAGAGTTGCTTCTCTAGCGAACTCCGTCATCTATTCCTCCTCCTGAGAAGGAGAATTTCCGGGCCTCGTAGAAATCACCAGAGAAGCACAGACGAGCAGAATTAGTATGCTTACAGCGTCATAAAACGGAGATGGTTCATGAATCGCCGAAAACTCGTATAGAGAGGCTGTGAGATCCAAAGTTTGGTCCATCTCACCGCTCGGCCCTCTAAACATTCCGAGTACAGAGTTGGCAGCGAGACCAAGTGCAAAAACAACGGATGTAATCATGATTCCACGATTGACGTCTGGGTTCCTGAGTGCGTGTAGTCCGGGAAGGGTCCGAGATAGTAGAGAGTCAGTCGTGTTCCACCAGGAGTTATCATCGGCTGGTAAGGAGATTGCTTCCTCACTGGTGGCAGAGAAATGTGGCCTCATTGGAGTAATTGCTTCGACTCTGTACTTCTTGCCAATGTTGATGTTGTGGACTAGATAAAGTCCCATGAGTCGTGCCTGATACTTGGTTCCAAGCATATCGGCCGCATCTTCGGCCTCCTTCCGGCGACGAAGGACCTCTGGTCTCGAATCGATTAGCAGGATGTCTTCGAGCAACTGCTTCTGGCCCCAGTAGACAAAGAATTCGGGTGCGGCATAGAATGCCACTAGAATCCCACCAACAAACGCCAACCAACTCCAAGGAACTAGGTGCTCAAGATCAGGATCGCTGTAGCCTCCTAACATGAATAGAAATACAAAACCCCAGATTAGGGAAGCAACCGAGAGGATGGTGGAATAGGTGATGATAGCGAAATGGCGTTCGCTCTGGCTATGCCACCAACGGGCGATGAAACCCTGCTTTGAGCCACCTCTGCTCGCCATTTCTCTCTCCCCGGCGTCATGCTCTCCCGATTAGTGCCTTCCGACGAGCGGTTCGTGCTGAAGTCGGCTCTTAGAATGTAAATTTCTACTCCGATTGGTTCATGTGCTTTGCTTAGACTGACGATTCTATGCGACAATGGGGCTCTGCTTTGCTGGTCTGTGCGCTACTGGTCGCAGGTTGCACATCGCCGCCTCCGCCTGATATGGATGGAGACGGAATCATAGATTCCGAGGATGCCGATGTAGATGGGGATGGATACAACAACACCGTCGAACTCGATTGCAATAGTGATTCTTGGAACACTACCTCGACTCCTTCAGACATCGATGGAGACGGTGAGTGCGATGCCCTCGATTCGGATATCGATGGAGATGGCCTGCCTAACGATTGGGAAGAAGATAGGGGATTCGATCCCCGCGATTCGGGTAGTATGATGACATGTCACGGCGAGACAGTATACTGCTTGAGGACATTCGATGATTTCACTTTCCCAGAAACCCACAACGCATATTCTACCGTAGAGGATCAATTCCTCATTGGAGTCAATCATTACACAGGACTGCAATTGCAGTGGGATGGAGGAATCAGGGCATTCATGGTCGACTCTCATCACCGAAGTGATGACAATACAAGTGCTGAGGATGTGAGGTTCTGTCATGGCACTGGGCAGTTCTTCCACCCCTGTCTATTCGGTGAGGTCGATTCTTTCGATTGGCTGCGGCTTCTCGGATCGCTGATGAACAATAGTAGTGGGGACGTCGTTACTCTACTGTTCGAGAATTATGTTCCCGCTGAGCACCTTGAATTCCTGTTCAAGGAGACTGGGATGTACGAGCGAATCTACACACATACGCTTGGAGAGTCATGGCCAAGTTTGGGAGATTTAGTTCTAGCAGGAACTGACCTAGTGGTATTCTGGGAGCAGGCTCAGAACGACAATTTCCCCTGGTTGCATGACTTCGGAGTTTTCAGCTGGACTACAGACTACGCTGAGAATAGCGCCGAGGAGATGTCTTGCACTGTGTATAGAGGAGATGGTTCTCAGCCTGTTTGGCATTTGAATAACTGGCTTAGTAATGCATTTGGTCTGCCAGATCCGGTAAGGGCTGTGGATGTCAATGATTATGACAATCTCTTGGAGCGGGCTCTAGAATGTTGGGAGATAATGGATAACAGGCCCACTTTCATCGCAGTTGACTACTGGGAAGAAGGGGAAATCACGAATGTGACAATCACCATGAACAAGATGTCACATTGGTCCGACCCGATTCCCGAACACCCGTAATTAGGTGCGAGGGTTTTCGGCTGTGTAGTGAGGCGATGAGTCATGTCCGGGCAATCGAGCGGTGAATTCCATCCTCTTGTCTCTGGACTGGTCAAAGATCTAGGGTGGGAATTAACTCCGATTCAGAAGGAATCGATGTCCGGACTATTAGAGGGAGGACATAGATTGCTTCTGGCTCCGACGGGCAGCGGCAAGACCGAGGCTGCGGTGCTGCCGCTTGCCTCTAGAGCACTTTCAGAGGAATGGCAGGGTCTGTCGATCCTATATGTGACTCCACTTAGGGCCTTGAACCGTGATATCGATAGAAGGCTCAGAGCAATGTTAGATCCTCTGGGACTCACTGTGGGGCTGCGTCATGGAGATACTCCACAAAGCGAGAGGGCGCGTCAGTCCAAATCGCCTCCTAATCTGTTAGTGACAACTCCCGAGACTCTCCAGATTATGCTCCTAGGAAGCCGACTGAGACAACATCTTGCCGGAGTCCGTGCTATCGTAATTGATGAGGTTCACGATTTGGCAGCATCCGAGCGCGGTTCACAGTTGCTGGTAGGAATAGCAAGGGTCGAGGAGTATTGCAATGAATCGATCCAGCGAGTAGGGCTGTCGGCCACCGTTGGTAATCCAAGCGAGATGGCAAGATGGATGCATTCCGATTCTGAGCCCGTACATGGACCGGCGCCTCGGACAACGAAGATCGAGGTGCATCGAGAACGAGTCATGCCCGAGGACGAAGTCATTTCTGTTGAGTGGTCCATCTCGCCCAGTTCGGTAGCAGCATTTAGGTCCCTGTCACAGACTCTACTAGAGGACAACCCATCGCTAGTTTTCGTAAACTCACGAAGTGCAGCAGAAACTGTCGCGCAGAGATTATCTCGCCTCTCACCCGAACTAACGATTGGTGTGCACCATGGCAGCCTAGCAGCCGAGACTAGGAGGGAGATGGAGAATTCTCTGCGTGCGGGCAAGTTGCATGCTCTAATCTGCACTAGCAGCCTTGAGTTGGGCATTGACATTGGAACGATTCGAAGAGTGCATCAGATACAGAGTCCAAGAGCGGTAGACAGGATGTTACAGCGGCTGGGTAGAGCTGAGCATCATATGGGTGGGACCGGTCGTGGCCGGGTTCTGGCCTGGGATGCTGATGGTATCTCAGAGGCAGGAGTTATTGCCCGAAGAGCGATGGAAGGAGAGATTGAAGGGGTAGAATGGAGAATAAATCCGGGTATCGTTGTTGCCAACCAGCTTCTCCAGATGGCGATAGAAAGGGGAGTGGTTCCACTTACATTGTCCACAGAGATTTTTCAGAGATGCTCGATTTTGAAAGAATGGTCTCATGAGTCGACTCTAGAAGTACTCAAAGTGCTCGATGATCGTTGGTTGCTTCGACTGATTGAGGACCCTGCTGAGTCAGATGTTACAACTTGGTCTTCGAAGTTGTGGATAGAGCTTGCCTCGAGGAGCAAAGGAGATGCCCCGGCAGAGCGCCCTTCTTGGGAAGATGAAGTGCCTGATTCGGATAAGGAAAAATGGCGACGGCAGTTGCTGCAGGCCCTACCAGACTCTCTCAAGGGAGGATGGTTTTCTCCTGCTGGCAGACTGGGAAAGACTCGTGGTGACCATTACTCGATGATTCCTGATGAGATGTCATACAGAGTTAGAGATGCCGTTACTCGGCGGGTCTTGGGCTCGGTTGACGAGGCATTCGTACTCTCTTTAGGAGACGGAAGCGGTGAGTCGCTCGGTCGGGCTCGCAGATTCGTCATGGCGGGACGAACTTGGGAGATTATCGATGCTGACCCAGAAAAAGAAGAATTGTTGGTCGCCCCAGTAAAGGAGAGTGGTGAGGCGCCGATTTGGGCAGGGGAGTTGCCACCTGTACCTAGAGAAGTTGCCGAAGAAGTCGGGAGAATGCGAAGAAGTGCAGCAATAGAAATTGGAGCATTGCCCGAAGAGGAAGATTGTGTGTCGTTCTCATCCTACCCACTATCTGAGATTGCTGCAGAGACCATCGTTACCTGCGTCGCAGAACATCTCGATGCAACTGGTGTACTTCCTGATGACAGGACAATGACTGTAGAAAATAGAGATGGGACCATTGTATTGAACACCTGCCGTGGCTCAAAAATCAACGAGGCTTTTGCTCATTTCATCCAAGCCATGGGCTCGATGCTGCAAGGAAAGATGGGGAGGGCCCTGGTGGACCCTTACAGAGTCTCATTCCAAGTTCCTGGAATGACTGCGAGTAATGTCGTCGAGTGGTTACAAGATACACCTCCAGACGCCCTACCATCGATTCTCAGGATGACAATTCCGAACGGGCTTGCTGTCAGGTGGAGAGTGGTTCAAGTAGCCCGTAGGATGGGTGTGCTCGCCAAAGGCGTAGATCCCAGGAAGGTCAACCTAGAGGGATTGATGGAGAGATACCGAGGGACTCCTGTTATTGAAGAGTCACTGGACAAACTGTTCCACGAAAGGATGGATATCGACTCCACCGTGGATGTTATGAGAGAGATTCAAAATGGTACAGTCGAAGTATCTCAAACGGCTACTGGGCCGCTTGGAATGAGTCCCAAGGGTGAACGCGATCTCTTGCTCCCATCTTGGTCGGACAAAGAGTTGCGAGAGCGTCTTGAGATTCGCTTAGTGAATGAGCGTGCGGTGCTAATCTGTCTGAACTGCCAGAGCAAGCGAAGAGGTAGAGTAGGCAGGATGGAGGAGAGAATCAAAGATTGCTCCTCTTGCGGCGGCAGGATGCTGGCTTGCGCCCCGGAGAGGATGGAGGGGATGTTGGCGGAGTGGGTTTCTAGCAGAGATCCTACAATCCGAGGGAAGATGGAGAAAAATGCAGAATTGGTGCGCAACCACGGTGTTGAAGCGGTGATGTGTCTGATGGGTCGGGGTATAGCAGAGGAGACTGCTACGAGGATAATGCGCGGACATGTCAAGGGAGAGAGGATTAGGCTACTCAGATCAATTCACAATGCCGAGTTGAAGTACGCGCGCACTCGAAGGTACTGGTCGTGACGAAATCGCTATGCACGGAGAACACTCCGTCATACTATGCTGATTGGTCTGACTGGCCGCTATGCCTCAGGTAAATCTACAGTTGTGGCCTGGCTTGTTTCCAAAGGATTCGCAAGTGAATCATGCTCTGATTCAATTCGTGTTTACCTCCAAGAAAACGGCGTCGAAGAATCCCGTGAGAACCTAATCGAAGGTGGTAATGAGTTGCGCAGAATCGGTGGCCCGGGAATTCTAGCCGAGATGCTGTTGGAGAGACTCTCGGGGGATGATGCTGTAATTGATTCAATTCGTACCCCTGGAGAGGTAGAAGCCTTACGAGAGCGTGAAGATTTCATCCTCATCGAAGTTAGGGCGGGGACGGAGGCACGCTGGCAAAGAGCAAAGTCTCGTGCGAGAACTGGAGATATTTCTGACAAAGAGACTTTCTTCGCCAATGAAGAGAAAGAGGCTGTTGCCAAGGACGAATCAGGACAAGCCCTCAACGCAACCGCTGCAATGGCAGATCTTATGCTGGTAAATGATGGTTCAATCGAGGACCTATACTCTGATTTGGAAGAGATGTTGGAGCGACTTTCCTAAGCCTGCCTGACTGTTACTCCGGCTTCTTTCATCATGGCTGATGCTATTGCAAAATCGTCCTGCCATCTATCTGGGATTTCAATATCGGCCGGATAGACTACCTCTGAAACTCCCGCTTGGATGAGTGATCTGGTGCATCTTGAGCATGGTGGCCATGTCACATATGCAGTGTTTCCCTTGAGTGAGACTCCTGTTCTGGCAGCATGCATAATCGCATTCTCCTCGGCATGACAGATAAGTGGATACTTCTGCTCTCTATCTGCGAGTCTTTCCTCATCATCCTCAATGCCGCGAGGGAAGCCATTGAATCCGGTTGATCTGATTTCCCTGTCTTCACCGACAACAACGCATCCGACCTTAGTGGATGGATCCTTGCTCCAAGTGGAGATATGTGCCGCTAGGTCGAGAAATCTTCTGTCCCATTTCTCACTCATGTTCACACCTCAGGGCCGCCCACCGGGTGGATCGTTATCTCGGTTCGCCTCAGTCCTGCTGGGGTCGTAACCCTCCCAGACTGAAGGATTGGAGTAGCAATCGGGATCATCCTCATCTGCTTGGCCTCCCTTGTCGTTGTCGATTCCATCTCCACAGTTGCCTTCAGAAACCGCTGATTTGGGTAGTAAGCTTTCTACTCCACCTCCTGAAGCGAGAACAATCAGAATGCCCAAGAGAACAACTGTCAGACCGGCAAGTATCACTTTCGATGCTGAGTCCTTTGACTCAACGACGACTTTCACTTCGACTTTATCGTCAGACTTCTCGGTCATGCTATGCGAGAACCACCGAAAGTCATCATACTTGGGTTCTTAGTGAGCAGTCAAGGCTTCCCAGAGGTCACATTCATTGCTCTCTATCATATGTCTAAACAGGTCTCCGACCAGATATACACTACCTATAATCATGAGATCAAAGCCACCATCAATTGCCAATTCTGAGGCGACTGAGAATGCCTCAATTGGGTTCTCATGTACGGTTTCTGGCTCGACCCCAAAGCCGCTCAAAGTGTAATTAAGATCCTCGATCGACACCGCTGGATTGCGTCCAGTGATTGGTTGAGTTAACACCAATCCTTGGAAAATAGGGTTTGCTTTGAGTTGGTTAGCAAGTGGCGAGAGAGTTTCATTGATATCGCTCTTTGTAGTCATACCAAGAAGAAGCACTGATGGCCTTTCAACCTCGGAGAGGTCGGCTGCCAGACTCTCGGCATTGTGAGCGGCGCTGATTCGCGTGATTATACCCTCGACCCAGTCACTACCGAATTTCGGAGAGCGCCCCGGCCAGACGCATTCAGCGGAGCTGGTCGACCATTCGAGAATTGTTGCTGCTTCCTTCACCATGGATGCGTAGCCCTCCCACGATGTTTCACCTTGACTTGTCCACCAAGTCAAGTCGGGGCCAGCGATTGACTCAATGACTTCTCTCACAGTGGCATCCTCGTTATCCAATGCAATTATCGGTACGCCGGGACGATGGATGGAAGCCTTCTCAAAGGCGATTTCGCGAAGCGTCTCACCGAGATATTCACTGTGCTCCATCGATATGGTGGTTAGGAAGCACAGATCCGCACAGACCAGTCTTGTCGCATCTAGTCTGCCTCCCATCCCGGTCTCGATGATTCCCCTTTGCACGCCGGCCTCTCTGAACGCCACCATAGCTGCTAAGAAAGTAGTCTCGAAGTAGGTCGGACTGCATACAGGCTCCTGTTCTGAGGCCTCCCTCACCCTAGACAGGGCTCTATCGAACCCCTCTGGCGCAATCGGTCTGCCATCAATTCTGATTCGCTCCTCAACGGTAACTAGGTGAGGCGAGGTGAATAGTCCAGTAGTCAGCCCACTTGCAGATGCGGCGGCAGATAGTTGGACGCATAGCGATCCTTTACCGTTACTTCCGGCAACATGTATGGAAGGAAAGTCGAGGTGAGGATCGCCCAATCTCGATAGTAGAGTCTGGCAGTTCTCCAGACCTAGTTTCATACCCATCGCGATACGCGAATCTAGCCAATCGCGCGGGTCGATACCAATTCCTCCTGTATATCGCTGGTGTGCGTGAACGGGTCAAGGTGATATGGCTCATGAAGTTCGTGGGGGCATGGATGGAGAGTCAGAGGGTATTCTCGAGGTGATGAGCCAGCAGTGGGCTTCGATGGTCAGTATGGGTGGGATGTTCATCGGTACAATTCTTCTGGGGCTCAGTATCCAACCGCTTTACGATGTCCCTGAGGCAAGGGCATTCGGAGAGGAAGGGGCTTCCAAGGGTGGCTATGTTGCCCTGGAAATGATGTTCATTCTGATTTTCACCGTAGCCATAATCTGGCTTGCGCGTAAGGGTCTGGACTACATCATCAAGGGGATTGTAATTTTCGCCCTAGGGATGAGTCTGTTTTACATCGTGTATCCCTATGTTGCTCTTATGTACTATCTGCTTGGGATATCGTCTTCGACCCTTTCACTGGCTACCTCTATTGCAGTTAGCGTCGCCATGATGGTATTGCTTCTGAAGTATCCTGAGTGGTATGTTGTCAACACAGTTGGAGTTCTAGTGGGAGCGGGTGTAATCACTCTAATTGGTGTCTCATTCGTTCCCGTATTGATAATCGCATTCATGATTGCAGCCGCCATCTATGACCATTGGGCAGTTAACAGCAGCAAGCACATGCTGGAACTCGCTGATACCATGATTAAGAACAAGTTACCTGTGCTCCTGGTAGCACCGAAGGAGAGAGGTTATTCTTTCATCGAGGAAGAAGAGAGTGTAATGAGTCACGAGCCTTCAGAAGATATGGACTGGGAGGATCCGGCTCCAAACATCAAGCCGAAGAAAGGTGGGAGGGATGCTCTGTTCATGGGTCTTGGAGATGTGATCTTCCCCGGTATGCTGGTAATCTCGGCAGTTTCTTTCCTGCCTGAATCCGGTGCAGAGATTAGCACCATCTGGGGCATCCCGATGTATAGTGACCAATTGGTAGTCGGGCTGGGGACTCTGTTTGGTGGACTATGTGGGTATGTCGCATTGATGACTCAGGTTGCACGAGGACAGGCTCAGGCAGGTCTGCCACTGCTCAATGGAGGAAGTATTCTGGGTTACTTGGTAACGGGAATTCTCTTCCTTGGTCCTGCCGCCCTGTGGCAGGACATATCTTTCCTGTGAGTAATCGTCCGATTGGTTGAAGGCTCACTGACTAGCCCCTCAGACTGGTCATAATGCTAGACATCAGCATGTTCAGGGAGCATTCGGACGTCATTCGGGCCGACCACGATAGGCGAGGTCTCGGTTACGAGAACATAGATGAGGTCATCAGACTCGATGAGGAGTGGCGCAAGATAAGATACGAAGTCGACCAATTGAGGAAGGCTCGAAATGCGGCTGCTAGAGGTATCGCTGATGCCAAGAAGTCGGGTGATTCTGCGGCTGCAGACAAGATTCTCTCAGAAGTCGCCGACATAGGAGTCAAGATAGATGAATTGTCAGATCTATCGGATGACTATCTGGCCAATCGAGATGCTCTGCGAATGAGTATTCCCAACATCCTGCACGAAGAGGTTCCTATCGGTGAGGACGATCAAAAGAACACGCTTCACAGCCTTCACGGTGAAAAAACCGAACTGGCCTTTGAGCCTAAGAACCACAACGATCTGATTGAAATGAATGGTTGGGTCGACCAATCCAGAGGTGCCAAGGTCACAGGTAGCAGGTTCTACTTCCTGCAAGGAGACTTGGCAAGACTTGAGATGGCTCTGCAGCAGTACGGTGCTGACTTCCTAATGCAGCGAGGATATACTCTCGTACAGCCGCCGTTGATGATGAATAGAGAGGCCTACGAAGGAGTAACCGATTTGGCTGACTTTGAGACTGTAATGTATGGAATTGAGCCTGACAAGTACTACCTTATCGCGACTAGTGAGCACCCGCTCACCGCTATGCGTATGGACGAAATTATTGAGCCCAGCGAGTTGCCAATTAAATTGGTTGGAGTCTCGGCTTGCTTCCGCCGTGAGGTAGGGGCACACGGGCTGTCTGACAGGGGAATCTGGAGAGTTCACCAGTTCACCAAGGTCGAGCAGATTGTCATATCTCATCCTGATGAGTCTTGGGATCACCATGAGGAGTTACTTGCCAATGCAATGGATATGTGGGACAGCCTAGGACTGCACTATCGGGTGGTGAATATTTGTACAGGTGACATGGGGACTGTTGCTGCCAGAAAGTACGACCTTGAGGCTTGGCTTCCTGGAGCAGGCCAATACAAGGAGGTAGTCTCTTGCTCCAACTGCACAGACTACCAAGCCAATCGTTTGAGGATGAGATTTCGGACAACGGAGGGTAACGAGGCTGTCCATACTCTGAACTCCACCGCAATCGCAACTAGTCGGGCTTTGGTTGCCATAATGGAGCAGAATCAAACAGAGGATGGTAGTATCTCAATTCCAGAGGTCCTGCGGCCCTATATGGGAGGACAGGAATTCCTCAGTCCTCTTCACTGATCTTGTCTTTCTTCTTCCTGTTCAGTCTGGCCAATAGGGCCACCAGTAAAATAACCACGAAGGCCGAGAGGAATGGGATTAGGATTGCAATCAGTGTCAGTGCGACACTAGCCACGTTCTCGCCAGTAGCTATCGCTGGATTACCCAATCCAAAGGTGAAGGTTGAACTCAAACCTCTGGTTGCCACAGTGGCTGACTGAATTGTAGCCGAAACACCACCTCCAGCAATCACAGCGATGACCCATTGAATGATCGGTTCAGTACCTTCGAGAACTATTGCCGTCATCGCAATTCCAGCAAGAATCGAAGCGGGAGTAGCAATGGTGTCCAAGGCGCTATCTATCCATGTAACGTAATATCCTGCGAACTCGGCGATTGTCGCTATACCTAGGATAACAATGGCGAGTGTCGAAGTGAAGAATTCGAATTGAGTACCTGTTAGATTTAGGTCCAAGAACCAAACTAGGTCAAATCTGGCTACGATTGAAAGAAGGAATGGTGGCAAGAAGACTCTGAATCCAGATGCTGCCGATAGGCTGATTCCCATCAGAATTGCCATCAATACCGCGAATCCCTCCATGGTGCTTCGATGTGGCCGCCCTGTATTAATGCAGACCCGTAATCGGACTGCAAATCTGATATCCCGACAACTCCGGATAGCTTCGTGGATAACGAAGTATTCCTACTACTGATGCTGGTGGGAGTTTTTGCAGGTTTTGTCGATAGTGCGGTCGGAGGAGGCGGACTACTTCGTTTACCTGCAATGCTTGGTGCGGGCTTGCCGCCACACGTTGCATTGGGGACAAACAAATTTGCATCGGCAGCAGCAGCAGCAATTGCGAGTGCAAAATATCTACAAAGTGAAATTGTTCCAAGAAAGGCGGCCTTTATTGGGTGGATATTGATGTTTCTATTTTCAATAATCGGGGCCAAAGTGGTGCTTTCAATTAGCGCAGATATATTGCTTGGAATTGTGATCATTGTTCTCTCAGCGTTGTTTCTCTATGTCTTGTTCAATCCTCAATTTGGAAAGGAAGAAGAGATTAACGAAAACAAGGTAATTCCAGTAACTGTGGGCATGGGCGCTGGATTGGGATTCTATGAAGGATTTCTCGGACCTGGTACTGGTAGTATGTTGATGGTTGGTTACATCAAGGGTGCAGGCTTTGGAATGGATAGGGCAGCTGCTACTGGAAGAATTTTGAATTTCGGAGGAAACATCGGTTCTTTTGCGATTTTCGCAATGGCTGCATCTGTCAACTATGAAGTTGCAATTCCGTTTGCTTTAGCGAATATGATTGGAGGTTACCTAGCACCTGGATATGTTCTCAAATATGGCTACTCTCTGCTGCGACCAATGTTCTTAGTTGTGTCAGCAATTATGATTTTAGTTCAAGTTATGAGTTATGTTGGCTAATCACCCAACTCAACTAGTGTTGCACCCATATCGACTCTGTCTCCTTCTGAGAAGTTTAGCGACACAACCTCGCCCGCCTTCGGCGCTTGAATACGGTGCTCCATCTTCATCGCCTCCATTACCAGCAGCGTCTGTCCCTCGCGGACCCTCTGGCCTTCTTTCACATGGACCTCTAGTACCGTCCCTGGCATCGGGGCTGTGAGCCCCCCTTCTCCGGATGAATTGTTTGAACTACCTGGCTCGTGTCCAGTTACAACGTGGATTCTCCCATCAAGGTGGATCCACCAGTCGTCTCCTACCTTGGCAACATGAGCGATGTGTGCCGAGCCGTCAATCTCGATTAGGAGGCGGTTTGCCTGAGTATCTCTAACGATGCTAATCTCGCCATGTGTACCTTCTTGTCCGTCGGCTGTGAATCCGACCAGATTCAGGGAGCCCTCTGAATCAGACAGTTTGGCAGTGTATCGAGTTCCTGATTCTGCTATACTCCACTCCATTCTATCACCTATGGGAAGGACCTTGACAAAGTCCTGAATGGGTCACCAGCGTGACCTGTGTGCTCGTCAACCGATGTTCCGTCGCCGCCTGCAGGGCCGGCTCTGCCTAATCCGAAACGGCTAGCTGCGGCTGCTATCGCTACCAGTATTGCAGGGTCTGTTTCTGGTTCATTAAACTCAGAAATATCCGTAGAATCGAGGTAATCAGTAGTGATTGAACCAGAGACGAAGTCTGGATGGTTTGCCATCTGACGCAGAAACCCAATGTTCGTGATTACTCCCAAGGCACGTAGGTCGGAGAGAGCGTTGTACAAGCGCCGTGCCGCTGCGGTTCGGGTCGGAGCGTGAACGACCAGTTTTGCCAACATAGGGTCAAATTCGATCGTTACTGAATCGCCCTCCCTAACTCCAGTGTCGACTCTGATTCCAGGTCCAGCTGGTGCTCGCCACATCGCTAGGTCTCCGATTGCAGGGAGGAAGCCCTTACTCGGGTCCTCAGCATAGATTCGGGCCTCCATCGAATGCCCTGTGATTCCTATATCTGATTGGACGAGTCCCAATTGCATCCCTGCGGCCACCTCAAACTGCTTGAGTACGAGATCCACGCCGGTAATCATCTCCGTTACAGGATGCTCAACTTGCAGTCGGGTGTTCATCTCTAGAAAGAAGAATTCGCCTCTGTCAGAAAGTAGGAATTCCACTGTACCTGCCCCTTCGTAGTCAACTGCTTTGGCAGCTCTGACTGCAGCCTCCCCCATCGCAGCCCTCAAGTCAGCGCTAATCACTGGAGATGGGGCTTCTTCGATGACTTTCTGATGTCTCCGTTGTAGAGAGCAGTCGCGCTCGTTCAAATGTATACAGTTTCCGTGTGAGTCT
>Ga0310344_10001635_pt1 | contig 17024 bp, 15 predicted proteins | sample HC15DNA20200_MG_FD_203801 | JGI IMG/M metagenome (GOLD analysis project Ga0310344, IMG submission 203801) | Marine microbial communities from station ALOHA, North Pacific Subtropical Gyre - HC15-DNA-20-200_MG | ecosystem: Environmental > Aquatic > Marine > Oceanic | place: Pacific Ocean: North... | reverse complement strand
AGAGTCTGAGATGTTTTCATGTATTCCAACCTTTTTCGGCTTTAACCCTAAAGCGAGGCCGAGTAGTTGCGTAAAGTAGATAATTTTCACATTAGTTTCGGCGCCGAAGCGCTTTCCCGCACGGATCTGATGCATCTCTAACCCTGAGTGGCAGGTTGGACATTCTGTTGCGATGACATCTGCACCGGCGGCCTCAGCGGCGCGGATGATGTTTAAAACTAGCTTAGTCGACATGTCACTATCGGACAGTGTGTGGGCGCCTCCGCAGCAAGCGGTTTTGAGCGGGAACTCCACATTGACAGCACCTGCGGCTGCGAGTAGGTCATCCATAAAATGTGGTTTTGAGGTCGATTCGCTACCAGGCCCTTGATCTTTTTCCGGGAAAATATGGCGCGGCCGAGTGTACATGCAACCGTAGTAGTTCGCGATCTTCAAGCCCTTAAGCGAATTTTTAACGCGCTCGCCTAAGCCTTCCTCGCCAATCGTGTCGCGGATCCAATCAAGCGCGTGGATCGTTTCAACCTGGCCCGTCTGATACGTCGCATGACCCGCCTTCCCAGATAGCTTGTTAACGACCTCGCGAGACTTTTCGTCGTGTTTGAGGTCGTACTCGGCCTTCTTCAAATTGTGGTAACAGCCATTGCATGGTGCCATGACGACATCCATGTCCATTGCGTTGGCAGCAATCGACATAACGCGCGATGATAAATAGGTTTGGATCTTCGCGTCGATGTTTTTTACTTCCATCGCTCCGCAACAATTCCAGTCCTTGACGTCTACCAGGTCCAATCCTAAAGCTTGGCCCACTGCTCGGGTTGATCGGTCGTAGGCCGTAGCAGTGCCTTCTAACGCACAACCAGGGTAGTACGCAACTTTTTGGTACTTGGCTCTTTTATCCGCCATCTACTGTTCCTGGTTCGTCAATTCGTGTTCGGCCACTGCGATCAAATCTTGAAGTTTTAGCGCCTTACGGTGCTGCGCTTGTTGTTCATCCTGATATTCCTGGATGGCTTCGCTTGCTTTGGTCCAGCCTCGGGTACGCGGTGCAAACACACTGCCGATACCCATTTTGGTCAACATTGCGATGGGTAGATGGGCAAGCAATTTCTTACCCATTTCGACGATCCAATCTTGAATCAGTGGTTGTGAGGTACGTTCTAAAAAACGGCGAAGCGTGCGTCCTTCTTCGATCTTGCCGGTCGCAATAACCTGCTCGGTGAAGATCTCATCGAACACCATCGATGGTGACTTCGGTGTATGGCCCTTTAATTCTAACCAATGCGCAGTCGCTTTCATTACACCTTCGGGAAATACATCTCGGGGACAGGCATAGGTGCATTGATTGCACGACACGCATTGCCAGATGCGTTCTTTATCGCGCAACAATTCCTCTTCCATACCGGTGCGGATAAGATAAATCCAGAAACGAGGATTGAACTCTGGATCGATCGCATTGACAGTGCATGAATTCGTGCACGACCCGCATTGCCAGCAACGATGGATAAACTCCCCACCTGGTAAGGCAGCGATTTCCTCTTCCAGCTCTTCGTTATAGTCGGAGACAACCCGCGGTTCAATGAAGGTGCTCCAATGGCCCGAGACATCGACGCCATCGATCACTAGTTCCTCCTGGACCGTGATGTTCTCCTCGCGGATCAATGATTTCTCGTGAATAGGCATGGCGAGCGTTCTCTACTCGATAAGATTTGGGTTTTCTTCGATGACATAGGCTTTGCCGTCTATTGCTTTTAAGCGGGTGCGGTCGGTTCCCGCGCGCACTCCATCCAAACCAAGCAAGCGACGCGCGTGCTGCATCGGATCATCGGGCGAACTAAAATCTGCTCGCAGGTAACTACCACCCTGGGCGCAGATATAATCGGCGTATACCTGCGCGCATATCAAATCGATGTATATCATAACGTCGTTGAACACGCCGTTGTGGGTAAGAAACTGACTGAGTTCTTCACGCAACATCAAAAACGTAGCGTAATTGCTCGGCACGTTGATCGTAATGTGATCGACATTATCGGCAAACCAAATTTCACGCAACACCCCTGTATTAGATTTGCGGTCCCATACCCAGCGACACATCAAAGGATAGCGTTCGGGATAGGTATTATGCAGGACCTCTGCCGCGAGATCGCGCACCCAGCGGTGTGACTTATCGTTGGGAAACCGACTGCAGAATTTTTCTATGCGTGACTCTGTAGAGGTCGTATCGCCGATACCCGTGAGCAGTTCCCCTACGGCATCACGCAGTCCAGGAAATTTATCTTCTTCTAGATACGAACCGATGCGTCGGCGAACGCTTGCCATGAACGGGCACAATGCTTTGAAGGTCGCAAGTTCAAGTGTACGCCCCTCGCAATCGCAAAAGGCCTCTTGAAACAAGTTGTGCTTAAGCGAAAGCGCTTCGACGTAACATTCAATCCCGCCGATCGCCTCGCTTCCAGCAAGTAACGTTTCGAAGGCTTGGGCCAGACGTGGGCCACTGAGATCGAGACGCGGCCGCTCAAGCTGGTCAGGTAATGGAGCCAAGGCCGACGTCACTGCTTGGAGCAAGGACATGCTTACCCCGCGGCGGAAGCGCTTAAAGTATGGTTCTGCGCGAGCGCAGCCATCGCGGCGGAGGTCGCTTGGGCGATTGAATCGTCAATCGTCTCGGGGCCAGTCGCTGCGCCAGCGACAAAGACGCCGGCGCGGGTCGTTTGTGCGATATTCCCGTAGTTGTCTCGGCTATTTATAAATCCGTGGGGCTCAAGAGCAACCCCGAAGACTTCAGCAAGATGTTTATTGTCGACGTTCGGGTCCATGCCTATAGCATGCACTACCATATCGAATGGAATGGTGATCGGTCGTTTCACTAAAGTATCTTCACCTTTGACAATCAGACGTTCACCATCGGAGGTAACTTCTGCGATTCGAGCTTTGATATATTTAACTTTAAACTCTTCTTGGCTGCGCCAATAATATTTCGTCTCGTAAAGGCCGAATGTACGAATATCCATGTAATAGATGTACACGTGGCAATTGGGTAGCTCTTCTCGAATTTCCATTGCGATATTCGACGACACCGAGCAGCAGATCTTCGAACACCATTCGCGTCCAATCTGGCGATCACGTGAACCGACGCACAACAATATCGCAACCCGCGACGGCGTTCGCCCATCGGATGGGCACCGCACTCCCTTTCCAGACGAAATCATCTGTTCGACTTGAGTGGTAGTGACAACGTCCTCAAAAGTACCGAAACCCCATTCGGGCTTATTAATGGAATCGAAATGAGTGAAGCCAGTACAAAGCACCGCCGATCCGATTTCTACCGCATCGCCGCTTGAAAGGATAGCCGTAAAGTTTCCGGGTTGGCCGCTAAATTTGTTGACTTGTGTACCCTTGCGCACGTCAACCAGTGGACTTTGAACACTGCGTTCGACCATTCCGCCGATTGCGTCCTTGGCCCATTCGTCGCTCGGCACAAGTCGTGCGTAACCGGAAAGTATCGGCGCACCGCCGAGTGTGTCTTCTTTCTCGATTAGGATCGTTGGGTGTCCTACAGCGGCGAGTGCGTGCGTAGCCGCGAGGCCAGCCGGCCCGGCGCCGACCACGAGAATCGGTTTTGTCATGCTTGATGCTCGATGCGTATACCTTTGAAACCGGGCCCTGAGGTCACCATTTTGCGTGGGTCGTATAAATTATCTTGCGGCCCACCGGCTTCGATTTGTTTCAGGTAGGCTTCGAACTCGACTTTTTTTGCCCGCCAGTCGATGCCAAGTTTATCCATTAAGGTCTCGGTCGAGGATGCATGCCAGTGTGACTGCACGATTTTATAGGGGTGAGCCCCGCACACTAGCGCTGCGAATTGACAGTCTGCGAGTATCGGCAAGTCGTAGCCCTTCCCGGCGGCTTTACCGATCCATTGATTCTTATCCAACGTGGTGATGCAGCCAGTATCGTGGCCGATCATCACATCAGCGTTCGCCTCTTCAACTGCAATTTTTACTTTACGATCAATGGCGAACGAGCGAGTAAACTCTCGTTCCGAAATGATGTGCCGGAAGCCAAAGCCGCAGCAGTCGTACCATGTCTTATAGTCGATGACTTGAGCACCCAGGGCCTCTATGAGTCCGGTGGAGACGGCGACCCGATTGCCTTCTAGGATATCGTCGTCGTAGATCGCATCTTCCGGAACCATTTTGTAGACGTGACATGCAGGGTGGATCGTCGCGCGAACTTCTGAGGCATCGATGATCTGCCGTTCGGTGATCCTATCGCGTATAACGTGTAACCATTCGGAGTAGTGCACGACTTCTTCCGGGATCAGTAACTTACCGTCAACGAGACGGCCAAGCTTGCCGAGGATCTGTTTTGTGCGTTCGCGCAACTTTGCCGAATGCAACAAGTAGCTGCGTACTTCTTTATAATTTCCGAAAGAGGTACCGCAATGGACCAACGGATAGTAATAACTTTCCGGTAGGCCTTGAGCTTTCGCTGCCACGTAGGCTTGATGAAAATTACGCAGGAAAACTGCAGCCAGACTTTCGATGTTGCCTATCCCGGATCCGTGATAGTTCCATGCCGTACAAGAGGTCTGATCGGTCTCATCCAGGTATTCGATGTTGAGTTCGTTCATCAACCACAACAACGACGCTGGGTAGCCAGGGATATTGCCGCATTGTCCACAGGATTTATGGTGCCACAGACGCTTGGTCGGGATCTTCTTTTCCCATCCATAAAGGGTTTTCACCACCACAGGTTCGTGTTCATCTGAGACACGGTGGACTACGATCTCACCTTCCTTTTCCAGCTGCCACATGATGTCTCGGACATCTTCAACGCGATCCTTGTTAGTGAGCATGGATCGCTTATCGATTTTCTGCTCGACCCAGTTTGTCGCAGTAGCAGCTTCCGTCGGACTCAGATTTGAATCTCGCCATTCAGTGCCGTGGCCGGTAAATCGTTCACCAGTTGGTATGGTCATCTTTGTTCTCCGATAAAAGGGATCTGACCCTCTTTGTTAATCACCGTCTTGTTCCTCTTCGAGGAAGTCTTCCCAGTCCTCGCGTTTCTCATCCATGATGTCGGTGATGACGTCAAATAGGTTTTCATCGATTGTCTCAAGTTGATCAAGTACGCCGGTTGCCTCCCATATCGTATACAACTCTACCGAGGTCTTGAGATTAACCTCCCATGCAGTTTTTGTGGTGTTCAATGTTGGCATGGGTATTGCCTTACGCAATAAGGCCAGCGGCGCATCAATCTTGGAGACATTTGGCCCCCAGTCGGCGAAATGATCTGCCGTTATCATATCCGGCGCTAACTGATTGCCGGTAGAAATGAGTTTTAACATTACTCGACTGAAGGGTCGCAGCACGTTCTTTGCCGACTCCATTCCATGTTTGATCGCTGCCTCGCGCATCAACATAATCAACCCGCCGGGAGAGTTGCCGAACGGACACCGCGCGGCACAGGTGTAACACTGGGCACAGGCCCAGATCTTTTCTTGCATCGCGTCATAGACACCTTCGAGATTTTCTGTCCACAACAGTTGGACGATTTCTCGCGGGCTAAAATCGTAATAGTGCGCGGCCGGACAGGTTGCAGTGCAGATACCGCAATTGAGGCAGCCGTTGAGTTCGTGATCATAACGAAAATCGGCCTGGATATCGGCGAAGATCTCCTCTAGTTCCGCGCGCGGTATTGGCGCTTCGGCAGAAATTGGATCGCCGATGTAGCTTTGTACTCTTGTAGCATTGATACCGGTCATAGCTTAGTCATTCGCCTTTGTCAGTATGTCAAAACTTTGCAATCGTCTTCCATAATTTGTTCGATCAGGTGCGCGCCACCAACGATTCCCTCACACTCTGGCAGCAAGTCGTCTTTCGTCATGTCGAACAAATCGAGATTAGGTGAACAACAATAAAATTTCACACCGGCCTCAGAAGCGTCTTTGATGAAGTCGTAAACTGATTTTGGCGAACCTTCTTTTACAAATAAATTTTCGGCGAATCCTTTCTTCATCAAAACTCCGGACGTGGCGGTGCAGATTACGTCCACATCGTATTCCATAGCAGCAGCTACGGTCGCTTGGAATATCGGAGCCCCGAGTTCTTCTCCATTCCGAGGATCCGTATTGGCCATTACTATCACGAGTTTTTCAGCCATTATTATTTGTTTTGAATTTCATCGCGGATATTTATTAGATAAGACTAATATAATAGCGTAACAGTAGCAAGTGCGAGGTTAAACTACGGATGCTGCGTTGCATTATCAACGAGCAGCTCCAACATCAAGTTTGCATTAACTTAGTCAATTGCACCAACCCAGTCATTATGGGTACGAGAGTGTCTTCTATCTCCGTTTTCATTGTTCGAAAGGTATCAAGTTGTGGCACGGGATCAGATGGTCCATCCTCGAATTCCATGAGTAGATCTTCGACCATGGCGAGCTTCGCGCCGGGGTGACCTGTGAACCCGAACGCATTACCACCAATCTGAAAAAGAGCTGGACGGTCGGCAGCATCCACTGCAAGAATCGCAGCATCAGAGGGTGGTTGAGGCCTATCTCGCATATATTCTATGAGCGGGTAGCGATCGGGTAGGTAACCATTTAGGGCATTAGGTGTCGTTCGTTTGGCATATCCTGCACTGAAGCATAATGGTGTTTCGATGGTGGAGCCTCCTGCAGCTAGGGCGAGGATTTGAGAGCCGAGTCCGATTCCGATCACTGGGAGGTTCGATCTCAGACATTCGTAGGTCAACTCTATTTCTTCAACTAGGCTCGGTAAGTTTCGGATTCCGGCGGAGCCCCAAGGACCACCACCAAGCAACACCAGGCCATCGCCGACTCGCTTTAACAAAGGTACGCTACCCTGTTCAGTAAATGGTCGAGAGTACGTAAATCTTATTCGGCGTCCTTCGAGGTGGTCCTCGACCAAGCCGAGGTAGTCCGCTGAAGTATGTTGGATCGCAACGAGTGATTTCATTTTAAATGTTACGTCGACGAGGTGACTTGGGAAACTGCTCTATCGAAAGCTACAACGAAATGATGTGCCGTGACGCTAAGTAGATCGACCGCAGTTTCGTCGATAAACGCTTGCACTGTCTCTGGAAACCTGTCTAACGTGAGGCCGCGTAATATTGCCTCTAGGTCCCAAATGAAACGAGGAGGTGTTACGAAGAAATCACCAGTAATCAAGATTTCGCGAATCCGATTTTGCCGCGGGCCCTCTAGGCGCACATAGCAGGTGACTGTCCCGCCTGGGCCAGAGTGAGATCCGACGTACACATCATTGCTCGAGATCGGGTCGTCGATTTCTGTAACAAACGCGTCTGTACCCACCTCTTGCGAGAAAATCTGTTGTGCTGAGTCTTCCTCTTGGTCACTAACCTCGCCGATTACCGGCATTATCCCGAGTGTTTCAGTAAAGCCTTCGATCAATGCCGACTTTATAGTGGCGAGATCTGGTATCGCATCACCGAGAAGTTCCTTTAACGTCACGATTCGTTCGGCGGCTGACCCAATCCCGCGCTTGCCAAGTTTAGCTGCCGGTACGCGTAATGCCGCTACCATGTCGGCCGGGTTCATATCGATCAGTACGGTTCCTTGATAGAACAATGTATCACCATCAAAGAATCCGCCTGTGCCGCTGATCTTACGCCCCCCAACTTCAATATCGTTGCGCGGTCGATAGCAGGCATCGACGCCAAGGCGGCGGATCCCGGTTGCTGCCGCTTCACAAATATCGCGCGCTAGATTCTCTAAGGATGCTATGCCTAGACTCGCGCGGTGAAATACTAGTGACCAACCGAGTTGCCCTTCGTCGAAATAGATGGCGCCACCGCCAGTGAGTCGCCGCGCTATCCCGATATTGTTATGATTACAGTAATCGACTTGAACCTCTTGACTGAGTACTTGATGACGACCGATAAGCACGGTCGGTGGAAAGCGGATAAAGCGGATACTGTCTGGGATCTCGCCAGCGCGATGCAAATCGATCATAGCCTGGTCGAAAGAGATGTTCTCGCGTCCCTCACGTATACCGGTGTCGATTACACGGAAATCAGACGTCATGTGTAGCCGTGTCCATGTTGACATTGATGATAGAACGTCAGGTCGAGTAAATTCCGGTTGTTGCTAGCCTGACGAAACACAAACATCAGAGTCTTTGACGGTGTTTCAGCGCACAACAATCGGAATGTCGAGTTGGCGACGGATCTTCGTGAGATCTTTTTTCCTAGGGTGAAAGGGAAAGCTGGCGATATTGCTCGGCGGGGAATCGCCATAAGGCCGGTCGCAGGCTGAAATGTCTTCTTGAATCTTGCCTGGACAACCTGAAGTTCGGAAGGCGATTCCTGCGTCGATGACGTCGCAGAGTTCCGAATCCGTAAGACCATATCCCGTTATTCGACCTTCGCTGTCAAATCTCATCTGGTCGATCTGTACGTCTCGATAGTCGATCAAATATCGGGCTAGTTGTACCCGACGCCACTGGTCACGTGGTGTGGCCGGGAGGTGATCCATGAGTGAACCTTGTTCGGGAAAGAAGCAGAACATGTGGCTATGGCCCCCGAGATTGGCAATATGCTGGACAAGTTTTAGTACTTCGTGCTCAGTTTCACCCATACCCACAATGATGTGTGCGCCGAATTTTTGTGCGCCAAAGACTTCGCGTGCTGAGAGTAAGATCTCCCAGTATTTGCTCCATTTGTGAGGTGATTGTACTCCTTTTCCTCTGGTGCGATCGAATATCTCCGGAGTAGCTGCGTCCAGTGCAACTGTAAAAATGTCCGCGCCTAAATCTTTTAATGTCACCACATCGTGTCTTGTCATTGTGGTTGGATTCGATAATATCGACACGGGCAAAGTATTTGGATCAATCTGAGCAGTCCATTTTTTCAGGACAGACACGGTGTCACGGTCAGACTTCGGATGCGTAATCATCGAAATACACATCCGATGGAAGGGCGTGTTTGCAACGTCTTTCGCGACGATATTAACGATGTCGTCGATTGGTACTGCCGGCCAATCAACTCGGATGAAATTGCGATCAGCATAATCACGTTCCGCTTCTCGATGCCTGGCGAGGCCGCAATATGCGCAGTTTGCCCTGCAACCTTCGGGATAGGTCAACAACAAGTTCAAGCAGCGTGTGCATTCGCATCGATACATCTTACCTTGCATGATGCCGAGCGTAATTGCGGCGGCGGTTGAGAGCTGCACATACTCTGGCGATTGCATGTGCGGTGCGAGAAAGTTGTTGTTCGGTTGATAGATACCAGTTGGTTGTCTGCCGTTGGTCTTAACCCGGCCCCCGTTACGTAATTCTCTTGGCGTTGGGTTGGGCATTCTCGGTTGCATTACGGCGCTGCTATTGAAGTCCCGACCGTCCTCCCGGCTGTGCGATTGCGTTGACTCTGGAGATTTTACGCAGCTCATGATCCCTCCCTCGTTTGTAGCCTCAGGCTGTCCAATATTCCGGATAGGCGACCCAAGCAGAACGCAAATCGCTTGTCGTTGGACCTGAGCCTGACTTATAGCAGGACAACAACTTATGTCGTCTATCGACTGCCCGCGCTGAAGCGGCGCCAAATAATTCGTGCAACTCCTCGGCGTAATTCTCGTCCGAACCTGTGTCTCCCTCGAGCCAGTTTTTCGCGGCGTCACCAGCGAGTATCCCGGAGAGGATCGCTGAGCTGATGCCGGCACCGGTAATTGGGTTTGTTAAACCTGCTGCATCACCACACAGTAACACTAAAACTGCGCCTAGTTGGCCATGTGGCTTTATCATACCCCCGACCGGAATAATGCCACCTGTAATGCTCAATACGTCTTGGCCAACACGCTTAACAGCGATGATGGATTTATGTAAATCGTTTAACAAAGGTTTTAGCATTTCAAGTGAGTTTGATGTCACCCCAATTCCCAGATTCGCAATATCGCCCCGCGGGAATAGCCACCCGTAGCCGCCACGGTAATCGGTAGACAGAAAAATATCTGTAGCGCTATGCGCACCAATCAGCGCTACAGTGAGTTGTCGAGACACGACGACCTCACTATTTTTAGAATCGATCGCATCGCCTATTCGAGACCGGGGGCCGTCCGCACCGATCAAGACTATAGGTTTTATCTGTTCGCCGGTGCTCAGGTGCACGGTCCCGTCGAGGTCCAATTTTGAGACGGTGGTTCTGAACCGACACTCGGCGCCTGCTCTCGACGCACCGGCGACAAGTTGCTGATCAAATTTTGCTCGATCAACCATTACTCCCGGGAAATTTTCTTTTCGTTCTAACGGCGCATTTTCGATGAAAGTGTGCATAGACTTGATGTGCTGACACTTAGCGTAATTTACCGCATTGACCGCGGCACTTAGCATAGCCGGGACAAACTCGGCGCATTGAACCGGCACGCCAGCCTGGTATTTGCGATCAACGGCTATCACCCGAAAACCCGCCTTAGCACAGGCCTGCGCAGCACTTGCACCAGCCGGTCCGAGACCGACGATCAATACATCCGTTGAGATGGCCTGGTTCATGAAATCGACAATCGACCAGAATGCGCTTTTTCTTGCATACGCCCAATCTTGACCGAGCAGCAAGCGTGTTCCTGGCTATAAGATCTGCCGATTGTCTTAGCGACAGTTACCGCGCCGTCAGCTGGAAACGCAATCCCGTCGATACCGGCCATAACCGCGTAGGCATCTGTTACTCGTTTATGGATGCCCGGGGGTCTCGCGCAACCCAAAAGGATTTGTTGTTTGGGCAATATCGTACGTGCCTGCATAAATATTGCACCGACATCGTGCGTTGACGGGGTTTCGAATGTTCCGAGCCGTGAATAGAACGGCATCACTACGACCAGCACGAGCGCACTTATTGAGTGTCGCGCCACAATCTCGAGCGCGTTCGATTCTCCGAGTAAACGGCCGTAGTGCAGGCCGATGACAATGTGGGGTGTTACTTCCATACCAGTTCCGCACAAGGCCGCGAGAGTCTCTTCGAAATCCTCTACTGGGCGATCCAAATGATAGACATTACGGATGGTCTCCGCAGCACCTATAACGTCCATCATCGCGGTGTCGACCCCGGCTGACTCCATGGCTTTCGCCCCCGCTTCGTTGGTTAACGCAGTATGGATTGCGATCTTTAAATGTGGAAAATCTCGTTTTAAATTTGCGATAACTGGGTAGAAGCGCTGGTAGCGGATCTCGTTGCGTCGATTTGATCCCCCCGAAAGTAGGAACCCCTGGAGGTTTTGTTGCTCAACGAGATTACGCACTTTTCGATCTAGCATATCGGGATCAGTTGCTGGCAACATCGGTTTCAGAATCTTTGCCTGGCAGTGGTCGCAATCGAGTGCGCAAGCGCCGGCAGTAACGGAAAAAGCAGGAAAACTGTTCTTACTGCAACCTTGTAACTCGGTGCTGGCATAGTCCTTGAAGGTTGGGGTGGAAAAACGGATCGGCGGTAGGCTACGCGACTTAACAGCCGACTCCATCTGGTGGATTAAGTCCTCGGAGAATGTGACGTCCTCGAATTCCTCTATCGCACAAACTGCATCAAGCCAATTCATCATTCCTTACCTTTTAAGCGCGACCATAGAGCAAACATAGTAACGTTAATTGCCTTTAACCCTGTAAGAACGGATCTGAGTAATAGCGTACATGCTCTCATCGTTGCCTAGTATAAGATGGTTGATCTGCGATACTCGATAACCAAGCGCTTTGTATATCTTCGTCGTCGATGAGATCGCATTTAAGCGCTGCTAATATCTCTTTAGCAGAATCCGGTAGGACAGTCGGGATCTTAAAGCCAGCAAGTCGTGCCCATAGGCCTGTCCAGCAGCGTGCGAGAGTCCATGGGTTATAGCCACCACCGCCGAGTATTACTACCGCGGGCGCTAGCGTCGAGAACTGTTCAACCGCTTGCCACAATGAAACATTACTTAGATTCATGGAGGATAAGGGATCACCCGCCAGGCAGTCAGCACCGCAGGTAAGTATGATCGCTTGTGGTTCCGCGCTAGAAGCAAAGGGTAGCGCAACGTCCGCCATGAGGCGCTCGAAATCCCGATCCGAGCAGCCTTTGACCACGGGTAGGTTGCAAATACAAGGATTTTTACTTGGTTTACCAGTATAGGGCCAGCGCTCTACTTCGTGTATTGATAGTAAATATACCCGATTATCGAATTCGAACGCCGCTTCCACAGCATCCCCGTGATGCGCGTCAAGGTCGATATATAACACACGATTAATACCGGCGTTCAGCAGTGTCATTACTGCGAATACAGGGTCATTGAAATAACAAAACCCGCTTGCTCGTCCCGGTTGACCGTGATGTGTACCGCCAGCCGGATGGAACACAACGCGATTTTCGAGACTAAGTAGAGCCGCTAGGATGGAACCCCCTACCGTGGTCGCCGCGCGTTTGAAAACTCCGGCGAACAAAGGATTCTCCATTGTGCCCAAGCCGTAGCGCACACGAAAATTGCGGCTGACTTTGCCATCTCGATCAGCGGCTTGCAAGGCTTTAACGTAGTCTTTATTGTGGAAGCGGCATAGGGTTGAAATAGACGCTGGCGCGCTGACTCTACGGGCCGTTTCCGGCAGCCACCCGAGCTTTCGAGTAAGTTTGCCAACCGTTTCGGTACGGGCTATGCCTAGGGGATGTTGCGAACCGTAGGCGGCTTGGCTGAACGTCAGACTATCTACGTACAACGCGTGCCTAGGTCCGACTCCCTGCTTAGGGCGCGCGATGACTACGTTATCGTCAAACAATTTAGGTTTGGGACGAAACACTTAGGTTCAGTCAACGATTTTATAGGGTGATTAAACGGCCAGATTGCGTGTAAAACTTCATTATATTCAATTATACTAATAAATATAAGTTATATATAGTTGGTCGAACAGCACAATGTAATCGAGGCCGCTTAGCCCGACAGCTGAATCTGATGGCATGTTGATAATCGTCGCGACAAGTATTAACGCCAAAGGGTTCAGCCCGGTTATGTTTTACTATTTTTTAGTTTGCCGTCGCGGTTGAAAGTGTTTAGTCCGCACTTTTCAACATTCACCAATGCGCCGCCCACGTTTCCGACTAACAGCCTCTATATGGCTTTGCCTAATGTCATTTTTTCGTTGGGGCGTTCGATTGACAGCCGTAATAATAGAAAGTGCATGAAGATGAAAGAGATTACGGGACATTAATAGCGCAGATGATTGCTTGCTAGATGACGACGGATTTATTTGAATAGGACTTAGGCGATACAAGTTAGGATTAGGGATTTAACTTTAGGCGCGCGGTCTGATGGAAAATTTTATATGGTTCTATGTACCCGGGAAGTTTTGGTTATCGTGTGGAGAAACGTAAATGACTGACCATGTGTTGGATGCGAAAGGATTAAACTGTCCACTGCCGATTTTGAAAGCGAAAAAGGCACTAAATAGCGTGCCGATCGGTGGTAGGCTCGAAGTGTTCTCAACCGATCCAGGTTCGGTCGCAGATTTTGAAGCGTTTTGTCGCACTACTGGCAACGATCTCCTAGAGCATAATCAAACCGACGATGTGTATCGCTTTTTGATAAAAAAAACAGGTTAGTAATAAGTTAAAATCCATTAAATCTAATCCTAGATTTAGAGCATCGTAGCCCTACCACTACAAACACTGTCAAAGCTCCAGAAGAAGTTGTGTAAGCCGAAGAATTAACTACGTTATGTACGCGAAATTTTATAATATCCAGGACCTTTGAGTGCCGCATTCTAGCGGTATTACGATACAACGATGAGACAGATCATGGAATCACGCATCGGTACAGATAGTAACACTCACATCTCCATCCGGGGTACGAATATTAAGGTCTGCAAACCGCTATTTGAGCTAGTGACAAACGAAATATTGCCAGATCTTGGGATCACGGAGCCGACTTTTTGGAGACTTTTAGAAGAAGTCATTATTGAGATGGCGCCGAAGAACAATAGGTTGCTCTTAAAGCGCCATCAACTACAAGCAGAGATCAATACGTGGCATCAAGCGCGCTACGACGCGCCGCATGACTCTGATGGGTACAAAAATTTTCTCCAAAAAATCGGATATTTAGTGCCTGAGGGAGACAATTTTTCGATCACGACAAAAAACGTCGATGAGGAAATCGCAAAGATCGCCGGACCACAGCTTGTTGTCCCGGTGAACAACGCACGCTACGCCTTGAACGCAGCAAATGCTCGTTGGGGTTCACTATATGATGCTTTGTACGGCTCCAACAGCATCCCCGAAAGCGATGGCGCTCATATCGGTAATAAATATAATCCGAAGCGTGGCGCGAAGGTCATTTCCTTTGGCCGCCAATTACTCGATGAGATCGTACCACTCGTGTTTGGAACTCATGTGGAGGTGACAGGTTATTCGGTCGATGAGAGCAAGCTTATCGTTGTATTACGAGATGGTACCGTTACCGGATTAGTTCAGCCGGAAAAATTCGTCGGCTATAACGGTAGGAGCGACGCACCGTCGGAGATATTACTGTGTAATCACAATCTCCATGTGCTCCTTCAAATTGATCGAAATCACCCGATTGGCGCCATCGATGTGGCGAATATCAAAGACATCGTATTGGAATCTGCGGTTACAACAATCCAAGACTGTGAAGATTCCGTCGCAGCTGTAGATGGAGAAGATAAATCTAAAGTTTATAGCAACTGGTTAGGCTTGATGCGAGGCGATTTAAGCGAGAGTTTCGTTAAAGGTGGGACGGAAATTACGCGACAGCTGAATCCGGACAGACACTTTTTGGATCCATTAGGGCAGCCGATAACGTTGCCGGGTCGCTCGATGTTATTGGTACGCAATGTTGGACACTTGATGACGAATGGCGCGGTATTATTAAGTGACCAAGAAGTACCAGAAGGCATACTCGATGCCGTAATTACGGCGACGATTGCGCTCTACGATCTGAAACAGCTCAATCAACTGCGCAATTCGCGCTGCGGTTCGATGTACATCGTCAAGCCGAAAATGCATGGCCCGGAGGAGGTGGCGTTTGCTTGTGAACTGTTTGCAAAGGTGGAAGATGTTCTAGGGCTAGCACGACACACGCTAAAAATAGGCATTATGGATGAAGAGCGTCGCACAACTGCTAATCTAAAAGAATGTATTCGGATTGCGAAAGATCGACTGTTCTTCATTAATACTGGATTTCTCGACCGCACCGGTGATGAAATCCACACCTCCATGGAGGCTGGTGTGATGGTGCGCAAAGCGGATATGCGACTGGAAAAATGGATGAGCGCTTACGAAGATTGGAACGTCGATGTCGGACTTGCTTGCGGGTTACAAGGCATAGCACAGATCGGTAAGGGTATGTGGCCGAAGCCGGATTTAATGCGGGAAATGCTCGATACGAAGATACAACATATAGAGGCGGGGGCTAGTACAGCGTGGGTACCATCGCCAACCGCTGCAACCTTACACGCACTTCACTATCACAAGATCTTGGTTAGCGATCGGCAAGACGCATTCAAGCATCGTCGTTCTGTTACTCTCGATGATATCCTTACGATTCCACTCCTAGGCGATCAGCAACTGACCGAAGAAGATATTCAGGCGGAGTTGGATAACAACTGTCAGGGTATTCTGGGTTACGTGGTTCGCTGGATTAATGTTGGTATCGGTTGTTCCAAAGTGCCTGACATTGATGGCATTGGGTTGATGGAAGATCGCGCAACACTGAGAATTTCCAGTCAGCATATTGCCAATTGGTTGCGCCATGACTTTGTGGGGCGAACACGTGTATTGGAGACCCTAAAGCGGATGGCGACGGTCGTCGACCAACAAAATATCGACGATTCGTCTTACGAGCCGATGGCTCCCGACTACAATAATTCCATCGCATTCCAAACTGCCTGTGAATTGGTCTTCGGCGGGGTACAACACCCTAGTGGGTACACCGAGCCAGTATTACATCGTCGTCGGATAGCGCTCAAAGCTGACGCGAGATTGCGTTAATTGAAGCGTTAGAGGGTGGTTTCTGATGAAGGTTCTTCGATTGATCCTTCCCCCATCACTGTTGTCCGATGCACGCGTCTGATTTCTCGCTCAGGGATTACCGCTGCGCGGTGCAGGGTACAACGGTTGTCCCACATCACGAGGTCATCTTGCTCCCAGCTGTGACTATAGACATATTCCTGCCGGGTACACCATGCGATTAGCTCGTTGACTAGTTCTCGACCTTCTTTGACAGGCATGCCGACGATCGATTCAATGTGTCCACTCACAAACAGGCTTGTTTCACCTGTTTCAGGATGGACGCGAAGGAGCGGGTGTTGACTCGGAGGAAGAGAGTCTATTTCCGCTAATGGTACGCCTCCGTCGCCGAATAGACCTAACGAATATCCATAATGATGGATTGCAACCAACCCTCGTAACATTTTACGACGCTCCGGCGGTAGGCTTGCGTAACCGACTCGCATAGACGCAAACTCTGTATTTGCTGGCTCGTGCGACGGGATCTTGCGGCCGGAAAGAATCGACGCCATCGCGGGTATTGGCTTGAAAGAACTATCCGTGTGCCAGCGTGAATTAACCTTCAGAAACACCCTCTTTTTTTCATTGGGCCCTAATAAGTGTCCGCGGTCGTCGACGTTCGATAGATGGTAGACATAGGGGTTTTGCGCAGCAATCGAGAAGCTGACCTCCTCTAGGGCATTAAAGCGTCGGCTGAATCCAACCTGTTGCTCGTCATTGATCGCCTGATTGCGAAACACTAACACGGAAAATTGATTAAATGCTGCTCGAATTTGTGCGAATACGACCTCGCTTAACTGTTGGGTAAGGTCGACGCCATTAACCAATGCTCCAATGTGCGGATGGAGTGGCTTAATACTCAATGAAGCTATCGTATTGGGCACAGTGGTATTTCCCTCCAGGCTTTAAAGGGTGACCAGCGGGTGAGGTACTAACTTTGTGGGCAGGCCCCATTCCGCATTTAGCTTTAACGTCACTGCAATCGTACCAATTGTTATGAACTTTTCTGGC
>Ga0310344_10001633_pt1 | contig 17028 bp, 16 predicted proteins | sample HC15DNA20200_MG_FD_203801 | JGI IMG/M metagenome (GOLD analysis project Ga0310344, IMG submission 203801) | Marine microbial communities from station ALOHA, North Pacific Subtropical Gyre - HC15-DNA-20-200_MG | ecosystem: Environmental > Aquatic > Marine > Oceanic | place: Pacific Ocean: North... | reverse complement strand
TAAAAATACCAAATGGAGTCAGTTTTGAGATAGCAGCTTGTTTAATGACAAAAGGTCTAACAACATACTATTTGCTCCACAAAACCTACCCAGTAACATCGAATGAAATAATATTATTTCATGCCGCCGCGGGCGGAGTAGGACAAGTTTTTTGTCAATGGGCAAAAAGTTTGGGATGTAAAGTTATAGGAACTGTTGGAACAGAAGAGAAAATCAATATAGCAAAAAAGAACGGTTGTGATTTTGTAATAAATTATTCTAAGGAAAATTTTGCAAAAAAAGTTTTAGAATTTACAGATGGTAAAGGTGTTCCGGTTGTTTATGACGGTGTAGGTAAAAATACTTTTGAAGGTTCCGTTGAATGCTTGAAAACCAGAGGAATGTTAGTATCTTTTGGAAATGCTTCTGGACCAATAGCAAATATAGATGTAAAAAAAATGATCCAACCAAAAGGACTTTATTTTACAAGACCCACAATGAGTCATTATTTAGAAAAAAAAGAAGAATTAAGAGTTGGCGCAGATATGTTATTTGAAAAAGTTCAATTAGGAAAAATAAAAATCAATATATTTAAGAAATACAGACTAGATGATGTTGTGCAAGCTCATAAAGATTTGGAAGCAAGAAAAATTATAGGTCCCGCTATTATTGTTCCTTGATGGAAAAATTCCAAATATTTATTCAATTAACAAGACTAAATAAACCTACAGGTTTTTTATTACTGTTTTGGCCATGTATTTGGGGACTCACACTAGGATATTATTTTAATAATGAAACAGAATTATACATCAAATATATAATATTATTTTTCTTAGGATCTATTTTAATGAGAAGCGCTGGCTGCATCTTTAATGATATAGCTGATAAAGATTTTGATAAGAAAGTCAAAAGAACAAGGGACAGACCCATAGCGTCAGGAAAAATTTCAGTTTTAGAATCTTTTATTTATGTAGCTTTTTTGTGTCTACTCGCTTTCATAATACTTATACAGTTTAACAATTTAACAATAATTTTAGGTATGAGCTCAATGATTTTAGCGTTTGCATATCCTTTTATGAAAAGAATTACTTATTGGCCTCAACTATTTTTAGGATTAACTTTTAATTGGGGAATAATAATGGGGTGGTCAGCAATAACAAATAGCATCTCGATCGAACCATTGATTTTGTATTTATCAGCCATATTTTGGACACTAGGTTATGACACGATTTATGGACTTCAAGATATGTATGACGATGAAATTATTGGGGTTAAATCAACATCAATTAAATTTAAAAATAATGTAAAAGTTTTTGTTGGAACCTGTTATAGCTTTTGTACTCTTTTAGTTTTAGTAATGTTTTTTGTTATGGAAATAGATAAATATATTATTCTACTACTGATACCTTTTGTTGTTTCACTAATATATCAAGTAAAAAAATTCAAAAAAAACAATCCAAAGACATGTTTGGTTGCATTTAAAAATAATAATCTTTCGGGGTTTTTGTTTTTCCTGTTCATTTTATCATTTAAAGTTTTATGAAATTTCCAGAACTAAAAAAAATTTTAAAAAGATTATATAGATCTTATGTAAAAGAACATTTTACTAAAATAATATTTGCTCTTTTTTTATCTTTTGGAGTTGCTGGAGGCACTGCCGCAATAGCTTGGCTTCTGGATCCTGCGGTAAAAAAAATTTTTATTGAACAAGATCGATCAATGCTTTTGTATATTCCTGTTGCTATTATTCTTGCATTTTCCATTAAAGGTTTGTCTCTGTATTTTGCAAGAACAATTGTTATCAAAATAGGACAGGAAGTTTGTAGAAAAATGGGAGTCGAAATGACATCTAGCATTTTAAAATCAGACACCCATACAATAGAGTCAAAACATTCGGGAAAATATATTTCTCATTTTCTTTACGATGTCGCGCTAATCAATACTGTTGTTAGCGTAGGAGTTTTGAATCTAATGAAGGATACTTTAACTTTAAGTGTTTTAGTCACATTAATGTTTTATCAAAACTGGAAATTAGCATGTTTTGCTTTAATTATGATGCCCTTATCAGCAATAGTAGCAAAGTCATTGGGAAAAAGGATGGGCAAGGTTACTACTGAAAGCGCCAATATATCTGGTAATTTATCTTCGTTTTTATCTGAAATGATTAAAGGATCAAGGATGATAAAAATTTACCAACAAGAAAAATTTGAGTTTGGTAGATCAAGCAAAATATTACACCAATTAATGCTCAAACAAATTAAAATTGGACTGGTTATGATAAGAGCAACACCAATTATGGAAATTTTAACCGGCATAATGATCGCAGGTTTTATCTATTATACAGGATTAATGGTAACTACCGGAGAAATTGCTATAAACAACTTTTTTTCATTTTTAACTGCTATGATGTTGGCTTATCAGCCAATACGTTCATTGGCCACTATCAATATGATGTTTTACCAGGGTGCCGCAGCTGCTGAAAGAATTTTTGGAGTTATAGATACCAAGGCAAATATTAAAGAAATAGATGGTTTACCAAATTTAAAAATTAATAACACAAATATAGAATTTAAAAATATATTTTTTTCTTACCCCAAAACTAATTCTGAGGCTATTAGCGATATAAATTTTTCTATAGATGGCGGAAGTACTGCTGCTTTAGTAGGACACAGCGGTGCTGGAAAAAGTACAATTATAAATTTACTTCCTAGATTTTATGATCCTAACAAAGGGCAAGTTTGTATTGATGGACAAAACATTAAAAATGTTACGCTTTCTTCTCTAAGAAAAAATATATCTTTGGTCAGCCAAGATATAATATTATTTGATGATACTGTTCTTGCAAATATAGCATACGCAAATTTAAGTGCTTCAAAAAAACAGATCAGAGATGCTTGTGATTTTGCTGCAGCAACTGATTTTATTGAGAAGTTACCGCAATCATATGAAACAATAATTGGAGAAAATGGAGTTAGACTTTCTGGAGGGCAAAAACAAAGAATTTCCATTGCTAGAGCAATTTTAAAAGACTCACCCATAATACTACTTGATGAAGCCACTTCATCACTTGATGCAGACTCAGAAGAAAAAGTTCAAAATGCTATAGCTAATCTAACAAAAAATAAAACTACGCTGGTAATTGCACATAGATTATCAACAATCATAAAAGCCAACAAAATTATTGTTCTTAATCAAGGAAAAATAGTTGATATTGGCTCACATAAAGATCTTCTCGAGAAATCAATCATCTATAAAAATCTTTATAGTAAACAATTAAGTGCAAATTAGCCTATGTATTTTTGGTATAAAATTATTACATACCTTTTTTATCCTTTTGCATACATATATTTGTTTTCAAGAAAATTAAAAAAAAAAGAACACTCCATAAGATATAAAGAAAAATTATCTCAAATAAAAACTCCAAGGGAAAAAGGTTTTTTGCTTTGGTTCCATACTGCAAGTGTAGGTGAGCTTATGAGTATTTTACCTTTACTTGATTATTTTGAACAAGACAAAAAAATCAATAAAATTCTTATAACAACAATCACTCTAAGCTCATCTCAAATTTTGTCAAAAAAATTTAATAAAAATACAAAGATAATTCATCAGTTTTTACCTTTGGATATTCCCAAATTTGTAAATAAGTTTTTGGATCATTGGTCGCCTAATTTGAGTATATTTATCGATTCTGAAATTTGGCCAAATTTAATTTTTCAAACTAAAAAAAGAAATATTCCTTTACTGCTGGTTAATGGAAGAATAACAAAAAAAACTTTTTTTAGATGGAGTTTATTAAAAAATTTTGCAAAAAAAATATTTTCCAAATTTGATTTGTGTATTGTAGCAAATAAAGAAACTGAAAATAATCTAAAAATTTTGGGCGCTCAAAATATTAAAAATTATGGAAACCTTAAGTTTGCAAAAAATGAATTAAATTCAAACAAACAACTTAATTCATTTTTCTTAGATAAAATTAAGGATAGAAAAATATGGTGTGCTACCAGTACTCATCCTTCAGAAGAAATATTCTGCGCAAAGACTCATTTAATACTTAAAAAGACTTACGGTAATGTCCTAACAGTTATTATCCCACGGCACATAGATCGGATAAAAAAAATCAATGAAGAGTTATCAAACTTAAATTTAAAAATTGAACTTTATAGCAATTATGATCAAGTAAATGTTAATACTGACATTTTGTTGGTCGATTCATATGGAGAAACTTCAAAATTTTATAATATTTCTAAAGGTGTTTTTCTTGGCAAATCTTTGATTAAGTCACTAATTAATGATAGCGGACAAAATCCTATTGAATCTTCTAGACTTGGTTGTGTAATTTTTCATGGACCATATGTAAGCAATTTTGTTGAAATTTATGAATATTTAACATCTCTAGGAGTTGCTAATAAAATATTTACCCCTGATGAGTTAAGTCAGTCTTTAACTAAAGTGTTCGAGGGGGATATAAGAAGTAATGATCAAATAATAAAAACAATAGAAAATTATGGATTACATACATTTAATAATGTGATCAAAGAAATAAAAAAATATATATAAATATCTATAAATGAACTTTTTTAAACCAAAGTTTTGGGATAAAGATCAAATTTCAATTTTTTCTATTTTACTCTTGCCAATAACTTTATTAATTAAATTATTAACTTTTCTTAAATATTCTTTTACTAAAACTCACCAATATTCTATTCCGATTATTTGTGTAGGTAATATCTATTTGGGAGGGACGGGAAAGACACCCTTATGCATCGAAATATTTTCTATATTAAAAAATTTGAATAAAAATCCAATTTTTGTAAGAAAAAAATACGACTCATTTCAAGATGAGGTAGATTTACAAAAGCAAATAGGTCCAATTTGTGAAAGCAGAAAGAGAGTTGATGCTTTAAATAATGCAATAAAAAAAAATGCTGATATTGCTATTCTGGATGACGGATTCCAAGACAATTCTATAAAAAAAAATTTATCAGTTGTTTGTTTTAACGAGAAACAATGGATTGGAAATGGTTTTACAATTCCGTCCGGTCCATTAAGAGAGAATCTTTCAGCTCTGCGTAGAGCTGATTGCGTTGTGATTAATGGTAAAAAAAATACTAATATAGAGAATAGAATATTGGAAAAAAATAAATCAATAAAAATTTATTATGCTAATTATAAGCCACAAAATATTGAAAAATTTAAAAATAAAAAAATAGTATGTTTTGCAGGAATAGGTAATCCAGATAATTTTTTTACCCTGTTAGAAGAAAATGGAATAAAAATATTAGAAAGAATAAGCTTTCCCGATCATTATAATTATTCTGAAATAGAATTGAAAAACTTAATAAAAAAAGTGAAAGAAAATGATGCTATTTTGTTAACCACAGAAAAAGATTACTTGAGAATTGATAAAAATTATAGAAAAAACATTAACTTTCTAAAAATAATAGTTGAAATAGAAAATAAAACCCAATTTATTCAAGAAATAAAAAGAATTATATGAAAATCATTAAATATTTTTTTGAATTTTTGTGCGTAATTTCATTATTTTGTATTTTTAAAATAATAGGACTTAGACATGCATCAAACCTTGGAGGTATGCTTGGAAAAATTATTGGTCCATTATTTAGATCAAAAGCTATAGTTAAAAAAAATATTAAAACTTGCCTAGGAAATATTGATGAAAAAAAAGAAAATGAGATCATTGAAGGTATGTGGTCAAATATCGGAAGAACTTTTGCAGAATACATATTTCTAAAGGATTTTAAATTTAATAAAAATAATTTTGCCCATGTAAAAATTAATGGAATAAGCTACCTCCATGAAATTAAAAAATCCAATATTCCAGTGATTTTTTATTCAGGTCATTTTGCAAATTTTGAACTTATGGCAATGGAAATAGATAAATGTGGTGTTAAAACTGCCGCTATATACAGACCATTAAATAATTTTTTTTTAAATCCATTCATGGAATATTTAAGAATGAAATACATTTGCCCAAACCAAATACCCAAAGGCAGAATGGGGATGAGGGAAATAATTAATAAAGTTAGAAATAATTATAGTGTTGCTTTAATGGTAGATCAGCGTGTTGGTGAAGCACCAAAGATACCATTTTTTGGCAAAGATGCTCACACAACTACGATTCCTGCGCAACTGGCTATAAAATACAATTGCAAATTAGTACCTGTTTCGCTGAAAAGAATAAAAGATGTTAATTTTGAAATGACTATTCATGAACCTTATGAAATTGACAAAACTGGAAATTATGACCAAGACGCAAAAAATATTATGATTAAAGTTAACAATGCTATAGAAAAAATGATAATTCAAAATCCAACTCAGTGGCTTTGGTCCCATAATAGATGGAAATAATGAAAGATGTAAGTAGAAGCGCCTGGGAAAGCTTCATAAGGTGCAAAAAATGTTTTTATCTAGAAAGAAAACTTAAAATCAGGCCAATAGGAATGCCAGGATATCCAATAAATAGTAGAGTGGATGCCCTGTTAAAAAATGAATTTGATATTTATAGACAGAAACAAGAACCTCATCCAATTTTTAAGAAATACAAATTAAATTTTGTTCCTTATAAAATTGACGAACAAAAACTAAAAGATTTTAGAAACAACTTTAGAGGTGTAAGAGCAAAGTCAATAAAAACAAATTTTACAATTTATGGTTCAATAGATGATATTTGGTTGAATAAAGATACAAATGAAGTGGTTATTCTAGATTACAAAGCGACTTCAACAAAAGAAAAAATTAATTACGTAACATCATTAAAAAGCTACCATAAATCTTATTTGAGACAGTTAGATTTTTACGCTTATTTATTAAAATTGAATAAATTTAAAGTTTTTAAAACGGGATACTGGATACTTTGTAATGCTCGTGAAGAAGGCCAAAAAACTTTTAGTAATAAATTAAATTTTAAAATTGACCTTTTGTCTTATGATGTAAACACAAGCTATATTGAAGAAAGTTTAGTAGAGCTTGAAAAATGCTATAATAGTGAAAAAATACCCGCGCCAAATCCTGCTTGTGATACTTGCAGGTGGCAAAAAGAAACATCAAAATTTTAATTTCTAATGTCGAGAACCGTTGCGGGATCTAATCGTGTTTGAAACCAATTAAGTCTTACATCTAAATGTGCTCCTGTTGATCTTCCTGTTGAGCCGACGGTCCCTATAACTTCGCCCTGTTTAACTTTTTGACCTTTTTTAACCATCAATTTCTTCATGTGCATGTATAGTGTCGAAATACCATGTCCGTGATCAAATATTAAAGTGCCACCAGTATAAAATAGATCTGGTTCCGCTAAGGTTACAACTCCATCTAACATGGCTTTAATTTCTGTACCTTCTTCAGCAGCAAAATCTATGCCGTAATGAGGCCATTTAGGTTTTCCGTTTAAAATTCTTTGACTTCCATAAACCCCCGTGACGATTGCGTTTTCTAATGGTTTTATAAATTTTTTTTTAAAGAAAGCTAAGTCGCTGTTAATGGCCCTGGCCTCTCCTATCCATTTATTTTCTCTCTTAATTCTTTCATAAACTTCTTCTGGTGGTGTTACTTTTTTTTCCTCAAGTCCATCTATTCTTTGAATTTTATATTCTCTTTTGAAAACTTTTTTTACAATTTTTTTTTCATTTATTGTTATTACAACATCATTTTTTCTATCTCGACCTAATCCAAAAGCAAAATATCCATCTGATGTAACTTTTATCTTCTGTCTATCAATTATAACCTCTGAGCCTGGTTCGGTTTTTCCAAGAATAAATGATCCTTGAATAAACTTGCCATCAAACGTTACAGCAAAACTTGAGGTTGAAAATAACAAAAAAAATAAAATATATAAAATTCTCATTTTTTGTTTAACTCTTCGTATCTTTGTTGTGCCTCTTTTGGCGAAAAATAAGCTTCTTGCAACTCAACATTCCAATAGGTTAATTCATTAAGTGGAATATTTTTTCCTGAAACTGCACAAATAACAAAATCTCCCTCCTCAATAATCTCAAAATTATTTGGATTAAATTTAAGTTTTGCTTTCTTTCCGTTCATATATAATTAATTGTAGATATATCAATAATATATAAATTTAAATGAGAATAATAGCAGGCAAACTAAAAGGTTTCACCTTACATCTTCCGTCGAATAAAACTACCAGGCCTCTTAAAGATCGCGTAAGAGAAAGCATTTTTAACTTATTAACTCATTCAAATAAAATTTCATTTCAGTTTGAAAATTCAAATGTTTTAGACTTATACGCTGGCACAGGATCATTTGGATTGGAATGCATCTCAAGACAAGTCCGAAGTGTGTGCTTTGTTGAAAAAACAAAAGAAAAATTAGAAAAAAATATTGAAAAGTTAAATATAAAAAAAAATGTAGATATATTTTTCGATGACGTTTTTGATTTAATGAAGAAAAGAAATGTTTTTAAATCAAAATTCGATTTAATTTTTTGCGATCCTCCTTTTAGAGATTCAAACATAGAAAAATTGATCCGACTGATTTTTGATAAACATTTGCTTAAAAAAAATGGTATTTTTATTTTGCATAGAAATAAAAATACTGAAGAAAAATTACCAGATTATTTTAAAATAATAGATGAGAGAATATATGGAAAATCCAAAATAATTTTTGGAAAATTCTTATCTTGAAAGAATTTTTCTTGTTTCTATTTTAATTTTTTCAACAGCAGGTTCATCAAACGGGTTCACATTCATCAATCGTGCTAAAAGAATTGTTTCTAAAACAAAAAAAGTAAAAACCTTTCCGAGCTCTTCTTCACTTTCTTTATTAAAAACAAAATTTCTAAAAGGAATATTTCTTGATTTAAAAACATTTTTTACTGCAGCGGACTGTGCATTAATTACAGAGTGTATACTTTTGTTTTTTAAAAATTTCATTTTGTTCGGAATAATCCTTTTTGCTACTTTATGTTTCTTTTTTGGTTTTGCTGAGCTAAAAAAAGTAAAAAATTTATCCCTGGGGCCATCCAAATAAAGTTGCAAAAGACTATGGTGGTCCTTTGGTGCCGTTGATAAAATTGGATTTATACCTTTTCCTTTTTTGCCTAAACTTTCTGCTACTAATTGCTGATACCAATAGCCCAAATCATTTAGATTAGAATCATAATTCAGTATCACAGAATTCCTTATTCCTTGTAGATTAAATGTATAAATAGAAGCAACATTTTGTATTAAAGAAGAGACAAATTTTTTATCTTTAATTAATTTATTTAAATTTCCAAATTTTCTTATATCAAGCCCCATCAAGGCAGCAGGGAACATTCCAGTCTCTGACAGCACTGAATATCTTCCTCCTATAAAACTTCTGTGTTCAATAATTTCTGCACCAAATTTATAAGCTAATTCGCTTAGCGCATTATCCTTTAACTCTGTAATAAAAATAAATTTATTTTTTGGTAAAGCTTTTGAACAAATAAAACTAAGATTTGTTATTGTTTCAAGTGTATTTCCTGATTTAGAAATTATTATAAAGCAGGAATTTTTTAAATTTTTAAAACCATCAAATTGAAACAACAGTTTTTGATCTAAATTATCAAAAAAAAACACCTTTTTTTTAACTTTATTTTTAAAAAAGGAATAAATACTCTTTGTTCCTAAAATCGAACCACCCATACCAATTACAAAAATATTTTTATATTTAGAAAATTTTTTTACTGTTTCTTCTGAAAAGTCAAAATGATAATTTTTTCCGTAGCTTTCAAGTAAAGGAATTTTAAAATTTTTTAAATCAAATCTTAAAATTTTAAAAATCTTTTCTGCTTTTTTTAAATTTTGATAGTACTTTTTTGAGTTTAGTGAAAAATTATTTTTATTTAACATTTATTGCTTTTTAATCCGTTCAAGTATCGACTCTTCGGTAGAAGTAGCCGTTGAAGAAGTAGTTTTTTCGGTTGTTGTATTTTTTTTTAATATTTTTTTAAAACTTTCCGCTTCTTCTTTTGCATCCATTTGTTCTTTCGGTGTTGGCAACTTTTCAAAATCTGGCGGTAAAATAAGAGGATCTTTTTTTTTAATCATAAATTCATCAGTAGATCTATTCTTTTCTCCAGTCATTCCTCTTTTTACCGAACTCAAAGTTTCACCACAAGACGTGGTTGCAAAAGCAATTAAAATAATAAATATTATTTTTTTTTTAAACATTGTTTGGAATTTTTTTTCTTTTAAATAATTCTGCAAATATAAGCCCAATTATACCTATAGTAATAAAAATATCAGCAACATTAAATATGAACCAATGAAAGTCACCAATATGAATATCTATAAAATCAGGAACAGCATAATATTTAATTCTGTCAAACAAATTGCCTAATGATCCACCAACAATAAGAGCGATTAGGTAAAAATAAATACCTTTCGCTCTTGTAAGAAAAATTATCAAAACAATATTAATTATTGCAATAATTGCTGTAAGAATATGATAATAAATATTTGATTCTAATGACACTAAGCCAAATCCTATTCCTGTATTAAATACTAAATAAAAATTTAGATATGGAGATATATAAAAATCAACATCAGTTCCTGTAGATTGCAAATTTATTAAATACATTTTAGTTACTCTATCAATAAAAAATAATGATCCTATTCCAAAGATACGAATAAATAATATGGACATTTTTTTTTTCATTAAAAAATTAATTTTTCAAGCCGCAATTATTTCGCTCGCAAGGATTTTCCAAAATTTTCCAACATCTAGAACATTTTTCTCCTATAGCTTTTTTTACAAAAACTTTCACATTGTCCACATTATCTAATTTGAAAAGCTTATTTTCATCAATCATAGACTTTGCTTCAGCTTTCGAAGTAATAAAATATTCGGATAAATCAATATCTTTGATAAATTTTAAATACTCATCTCCAAGATAGACTTGAACATCTGCTTCTAAACTAGAACCGATCTCCTTACTTGATCTCTTAACTTCAATAGCAGCATTGGTAACATTCCTTACGATTTTTAACTTGTTCCATTTTTCAAATAATTTTTCATTTTTCCAGCTGTCAGGTATTTTAGGAAAAGATTCTAAATGAATACTTGAATCTTTTTTATTATTTAAAATTTGAAAAATTTCTTCTGTCGTGAAAGATAAAATTGGGGCAAACCATTTTAATAATAAGTCCAATGTCATGCTTAAAAAGTTAATACATACTGTCCTTTTTGGAGATGTTTTATCATCGCAGTAAAGTACATCTTTTCTAATATCAAAATAAAATGCTGACAAATCTAAAGAACAAAAATTTAATAGCTCTCTATATAGTTTATGAAAATTATATTCTTCAAAATATTTTTTAAAATTTTTATTTAAAATAAAAATTTGATGTAACATAAAAAGTTCTAATTCAGGCCAATTTTTAATCTCTTTAGAATTTACATCAAAAGTTATTTTTTTATCCTGTAAATTGCCCAGTAAAAATCGAAAGGTATTCCTTATTTTTCTATAAGATTCTGCATGCTGTTCTAGAATTGAATAGTCTAATCTTAAATCTTCAGCATAATCAGACGCGGCTACCCAGGCTCTCAATATATCAGCTCCATATTTTTTAAGCACATCTTCTGGAGCAATTATATTACCTGTAGATTTCGACATTTTTAAACCTTTGCCGTCTACGACAAAACCATGTGACAAAATACTTTTAAAGGGTGCTCTACCCCTTGTTCCGCAAGACTCTAATAAAGATGAATGAAACCATCCTCTATGTTGGTCTGAGCCTTCTAAGTACATAGATGCTGGCCATGATAGATCTTTTCTTTTTTCTAAAACAAAACTATGTGTTGATCCGCTATCAAACCAAACTTCGCAGATATCGGTTGACTGAATATAATCTTCCTTTTTGTATTTTTTTCCTAAAAATTTTTCTGGATTTCCATCAAACCAGCAATCGGCACCTTCTTTTTCATATATCTTTGCGATATTTTCTATCACATCAGGATCTCTTAAAGGTTCATTATTTTTTTTAGATACAAATATCGGAAGAGGTACACCCCATACTCTTTGTCGAGAAATACACCAATCTGGTCTAGTTTCTATCATAGATCTAATTCGCTCTTTTCCTCTTGCTGGATAAAACTCAGTATCATCAATGGCTTTAAGTGCCTTTTTTCTTAAATCTTTCTTTTCCATAGATATAAACCATTGTGGTGTAGCTCTGTGAACTAGTGGCGCTTTAGATCTCCAAGAATGTGGATAGCTGTGAGTAAGTTTTCCTTTTGCTAATAATTTTTTACACTTTTCAAGATTTTCAATTACGATTTCGTCTGCCTTAAAAATATGAACTCCTTCAAATTTTTTTATATGTTTAGTATATCTTCCGTCATCATCTATGGTGTCTAAAGATTTGATTCCATGATTTAAACACAAATTAAAATCATCTGGCCCATGACTTGGGGCACAATGAACAAAGCCAGTTCCTTGTTCAAGTGTTACAAAATTTGCTTCCAACATAGGAACATCATATTCATATCCCAATTTTTCAAAAGGGTGAGAGCAAATAACTCCCTCAAAATTTCTCCCCTTGAGTTTTTGAATTAATGTATAATCTCCTATTTTGCACTCTTTAGAAACTTGTTCTAAAAGCTGAGTAGCAATTACAATTTTTTTGTTATTAAAATTTTTTGATACCTCTTTAATTTCAATGATTGAATAATCTAAATCCTTGTTATATGCCAGGGCTTTATTTGCAGGTATAGTCCAAGGTGTTGTGGTCCATATAACAATCTCACAATCTTTTAGAACATCAATTTTTGAGTTTTTAATTTTAAAGCCCACATATACTGTATTTGAAGTATGGTCTTTGTATTCTACTTCTGCATCAGCAAGAGCAGTTTTTTCAACTGTTGACCAAAGAACAGGTTTGAAACCTCTATATAAACTTCCATCTAACAAAAATTTACCTAGCTCTCTCACGATTTGTGCTTCGGCATCGTAACTCATAGTGGAATAATAATTTTTCCAATCTCCTTTTACTCCTAGTCTGCTAAATTCTTTAATATGTATATCAATCCATTTGCTAGCAAAGTCTCTACATTCTGCTCTAAATTTTTTTACAGGAACTTCGTCTTTGTTTTTCTTATTTTTTTTATATTGTTCTTCGATTTTCCATTCTATTGGTAGCCCATGACAATCCCAACCTGGAACATATACTGAATCTTTCCCATCCATTTGATGAAACTTTGTAATCATATCTTTGAGAATTTTATTTAATGCTGTTCCCATATGTATATGTCCATTTGCATATGGTGGTCCGTCGTGTAAAACAAATTTTTCTTTTCCTTTTCTAGACTCTCTTAATTTCTTATACAAATTTTGCTCTTCCCAAATTTTTAAAATTTCAGGTTCTTTGTTTGGCAAATTTGCCTTCATTGAAAATGAAGTTTTGGGTAAATTAATATTTTCCTTGCTCATAAAACTAACTTAGTTTTTAAACTTTTTTTTGCAGAAATTACATCTTTTTTCATTTGTCGCATTAAACTCAATGAATTGCTAAATTTTTGCTCTCCTCTTATAAACTTCAAAAAATAAACCCTTAATATCTTTTTATATAGATTTTTTTTAATACCAAATATATTTACTTCAAGTACTATTTCTTTTCCACTGAAAGTGGGTCTATATCCTAGATAAGCCACTCCATTATAAATTTTATTGTTTTTTTCTATTAAAACTTTAACCGTATAAATTCCAATTTTTGGTAACACATAATTTCTAATATTAATATTACATGTGGGGTAGCCTAACTTCTTGCCCAATTTTTTTCCTTTTATGACTACACCTTCAACAAACCAAGTTCTCGACAATAAAGTGTTAGCCAAATCCAAATGTCCTTTTTGTAAACTTTTTCTTATCAAGGTAGAAGAAACAATCTTTCCTTTATGTCTAAATGCTTTCGTGTTTACTAAACGATAATTAAATTTTTTACTTAATTTTTTTAATAACTTAACATTTCCTTTTCTTCTATTGCCAAACCTAAAATTATTACTTACAAAAATTAAACTAGGGCTTATTCTTTTGAAGATAATATTTTGGATAAATTTTTCAGCATCTATTTTAGAAAAAATTTTATTAAATTTAATATTGACTACAAAATCCACTCCGTATCTTTTAAAAAGTTTAAGTTTTTGTTTATTAGAAGCCAATCTATAATTTTTTATACTTTTATTAAAAAACATTATTGGCAAAGGGGAGAAAGTTAAAACACCAAAGTTAATTCTATTCTTTTTTGCATATTGTCTTGCTTGCTTAAAAACTTTCTGGTGCCCCTTATGCACTCCATCAAAATTACCAATAGCTAGAGCAGAACTTTTATATTTTTTAGAAATTTTTGTATTATTAAAAGTTTTCATATTTTACCAAGTTAACTTTTCTTGATAATAATTAGTTTTAGTTTTGTATTTTTCTAAAACTTTATCATACTCACTAAACGGTATGTTCATAAATTCGTCTTTGTGAATACCTCCAGTAATAAATAATGAGTCAAATTTCATTTTATTAGCTCCCATAACGTCAGTGCGAATATTATCTCCAATAGCAAGTACAGTTTCATTTTTTTTTCTACAGAAATTATAAATTGCAGGATATGGTTTACCAAAATAAACTACCTTGCCACCTAACTCTTCGAAGATCAGCGCTAAAGTACCTGCGCAGTATTCTTTTAAAGGACCTCGGTGAACTATTAAATCTGGATTTGTGCAAATCATTTTTAATTGTGTGTGTTTTTTTAAAAGTTTTTTATAATAATCCAGTGAATCTTTTTTATCATCAAAAAATCCTGTACATAAAATAAAATCGGCCTTTTCCAAACTGCTTTTATTTTTTTCTAGGCCTTTAAATAGATCATTATCTCTTACAGGACCAAGATGGTAAAATTTTTTTCCATAAACATTTTGTTGCAAACTTTTTAATGCCGCCTCACCGGAAGTAAAAATACTTTCGATAAAAGTTTTTTTCATTTTTAAATTTATTAAAAATTTTTGTACATTTTTTGATGGCCTGGGAGCATTAGACATTAAAACAAATCGTTTTTTTAACTGCTTTAAATTCTCTAAAACTTCAATAGCGCCAGGATAAAGCTGTATTCCATTGTGTACAACTCCCCAAAGATCTATGAAAAATGTATCATAACCCTCATATATCTCCTTTAAGCCATTAATTAATTTTTTTCTCATATTTTTAAAATAATTAGTATAAGATTAGGTCAAAAATACACCTTATTTGTTGGATTTTTCATATAATTTAACATATTTGTTAACCGGACTTGAAATTTAGCAATCCTGTATTTATATCAGTAAACGTTAATAATTTAGGAGTATATTTAATATGAAATTTAGGCCCTTACATGACCGTGTTTTGATTGAGGTTTTAGATAGTGAAGAAAAAACTGCAGGAGGAATAATTATACCAGATACTGCAAAAGAAAAACCTCAGGAAGGAAAAGTAGTAGCAATAGGTTCAGGTGCTAGAACAGAAGATGGTAAAATTATCCCGATGGATGTTAAAGTTGGAGATATAGTTCTTTTTGGAAAATGGTCTGGAACAGAAGTAAAAATTGATGGAAAAGAATATAGCATAATGAAGGAATCAGACATAATGGGAATTTCAAAAGGCAAAAAGTAAATTTAAGGAGGTAAAAAATGGCAAAAATTGTAAAATTTAATACGGAAGCTAGAACCAAAATGTTGCAAGGAGTAGACACACTTGCAAATGTAGTAAAAGTAACTTTGGGTCCTAAAGGAAGAAATGTAGTTTTAGACAAATCTTATGGTGCTCCACGTTCAACTAAAGATGGTGTTACTGTCGCAAAAGAAGTTGATCTTCAAGACAAATTTGAAAACATGGGTGCACAAATGGTTAAAGAAGTAGCAAGCAAAACAAATGATGAAGCTGGTGACGGAACTACAACAGCTACACTTTTAACACAAGCAATTGTCAAAGAAGGTTGCAAATACGTTACAGCAGGAATGAATCCTATGGATGTTAAAAGAGGGCTCGACAATGCTGTTGCGCATGTTATCGCAAAAATAAAATCATCATCAAAAAAAGTTAAAACCAATGATGAGATTGCACAGGTTGGAACTATTTCAGCGAACGGTGAAAAAGAAATTGGAGACATGATTTCTAAAGCCATGCAAAAAGTCGGTAATGAGGGTGTAATTACAGTTGAAGAAGCAAAAGGAATAGAAACAGAATTAGACGTTGTAGAAGGTATGCAATTTGATAGAGGATATCTTTCTCCTTATTTTATTACTAATGCTGATAAAATGACAACAGAACTTGAAAATCCTCTTATTCTTTTGCATGAAAAAAAATTAACTAACTTACAAACAATGGTCCCACTATTAGAATCAGTTGTTCAAGCAGGACGTCCTCTTATGATAATTTCGGAAGATGTAGAGGGCGAAGCTTTAGCAACTTTAGTTGTGAACAAATTAAGAGGTGGTTTAAAAGTTGTTGCTGTAAAAGCTCCTGGATTCGGTGATAGAAGAAAAGCTATGCTAGAGGATATTGGAATATTAACTGGCGGCCAAGTAATATCTGAAGATCTTGGTATTAAATTAGAAAACGTAAAAATAAATGATCTTGGATCCTGTAAAAAAGTAAAAGTTGATAAAGAAAATAGTACCATTGTTGGTGGATCTGGAAAAAAAGCCGACATTGAAGCAAGATGTAATCAAATCAGACAACAAGTTGAAGAAACGACTTCGGATTACGATAAAGAAAAACTTCAAGAAAGATTAGCAAAATTAGCTGGTGGAGTTGCCGTAATTAAAGTTGGTGGAGCAACTGAAGTAGCGGTTAAGGAGAGAAAAGATAGAGTGGAAGATGCTCTCAATTCAACAAGAGCCGCCGTAGAAGAAGGTGTTGTTGTAGGTGGAGGATGTGCTTTACTTTATGCTTCTCAAGAGTTGGATAAGGTAAAATATAAAGGAGCTGATCAAAAAGCTGGTATAGACATTATTAAGAAAGCTTTAGAAGCACCAATCAGACAAATAGTTGCTAATGCTGGTGTTGACGGATCAGTTGTCGTTGGA
>Ga0310344_10001632_pt1 | contig 17028 bp, 14 predicted proteins | sample HC15DNA20200_MG_FD_203801 | JGI IMG/M metagenome (GOLD analysis project Ga0310344, IMG submission 203801) | Marine microbial communities from station ALOHA, North Pacific Subtropical Gyre - HC15-DNA-20-200_MG | ecosystem: Environmental > Aquatic > Marine > Oceanic | place: Pacific Ocean: North... | reverse complement strand
ACATTGTTACGGTCCTCATGTAGTCCGTCGATGTCCCAAGCAACATAGACACCGTTCGCGTTATACCACGGCCCTTCGCCGATACGGTCACGTGCATGAACGAGCCCCGCACCCATACCAGGCGCCTGACTTAGATAGGCACGCCACGTAGCGTCCCCTCGGCCTGCAGCCGAAGCGAGCGCCTGACAATGCGCGTCAGCACCGGCAAGTCCACCCAGATTGCCGCCATCACCCGAACCAACACTAGTAATAAAGAAACTCATCGGCTGCTGATCCTGTGAAAGCACTGGAATTGTGATTGCAGCAAGAGCAATCAGTCCCAACAGAGGTTTAAAAATTTTCATATCAGTTTTCCTTAAGTTTATTGTCGCTAAATTAAACTATTTGACCAGAGTGGTCAGCTATCTTCTTTTTATTTTTCTAACCTAGCGTCTGAACCAAATAATACCCCACAGACGCCGTTCACCGAATAGAGTTTGTTCCTAGTACTAAGCATCACCAAATCATGATCAGTGCCTATTCTCTAGGGTCCCATTCCGCCATCCCGTCTCTGCAGGTAGCTTCGGGCAAAAGTCCGACTTCGATCCGCCGCAAGGTTATAACGAATCCGTACCCCATCCTCATCTAAAAAACCTAATGACTGCTGAAATAATCCCTGAGGTAACGCATCAGGCGGCACAGTCGCTTCGGTAACATAAAGGCGGCTATTATGTAGATAGATCCCGGCAAACGTACGTGATTTATCTGGATTAGTAATTTGCAGCTGGTGACCCTCAATCATGTCGATGTGGTGCCATGCATCGAATGTTACTTCGCCACCACGATTCCTGAATTTCTGCGCCATAAATGCCATAGCGCCAAGCTGGTCGTATATCCAAAGCCTTGGAGAGGTACCCTCATCGGTCCGGTCCGTCATCTCTAGATAGGTCTGTTGCGCCTCCGAATAATTGATAACAGTAGCCTGATAAAAGTAGTCATCAATCTCTACGGTATAAGTCTTCAAAGGAAAAATTGCACCGTATTCCGAATGATAGATCCCCTCGACGACCACAGGATCCGCAGGAAAATTAACGGAGAACAACTCTGACTCGTCAGTATATTCTGCCCACTGTAACTGCGCAGCAACCTGGGTCGAGACCAATAACAGCAACGTTGATAGGCCTTTTATTAAACTGTTCATATTCAGCTCCTTCGTTTCTTTATTGTGAATTAATGGAAACGAAATTTTCAATCGAATTCTCGGTCTACAATGCCATCTTCGGTCGTCACAAACCCTAATAGACATCCTGGAGATAGATCTCGGAGCGCATGGCAGCGGACCTTTATCCTATCGCCAGCCACAATATCGTCGCTCTCCCAACCACGGTTGCTTACCGCGGCAACACTACCACCTTCGAGCGCCCACATGGTCGACTCACCGTTCTCGCCTTGGACCTCAAGATAGATCCAGGTATGCGGGTTAATCCAGTGCACTTCGCGCACCGTACCCTCTAGGAGAGTGTAGTCGTTAATAAAATAATTACCATGCGAGTGATGCCCACTGGCAGGAACTACCCAAACAAACACGCTCATAAGAAAAGAAAATAAAACTCTCTGTAAAAACATTTAAATTTCCCTTTATTAGAAACTATTGTTTTTTATCGCTAACGATCATCTAACAAACATTTCAATCCCATTCTTTTTCTACCCCGCCTGGTGGCGTCAAAAACCCGAGAAGACACCCGCTAGCGCCATCTTTCAATTGATGACAGCGAACGGAAATCTTATCGCCAGGCACAATCGAATCAGCTGATACGCCAGCACGTTCGAGCGCTCCTACACTACCACTTTCTAGCGCCCAAATCATAGACGTGCCATCTTCGTCCAAAACTGACATATACACCCACGAATGCGGGTTCATGAAAACAAATTCTGTCACAACGCCCTCGAGATGAGTGTACTCGGTCAAGTTATAATTGCCGTGAGAATGATGCGCTAACGCTGGCATCCATAAAATAGTACAGGCCGCAATGAAAGAATTTTTTAATCTCATGCATTTATCCCTAGATCGACACTAAAAACCAACTCTTCATAGTGGTTTAATTTACGTTTACCGAAGGTCATCGAAACTTAATTTCGGGACCTAGTAAGCATAACTCGCACATGGTTTCCAACACCTGTCACAGCATACGCATTCTCATCAAAATTATAGCGAATGCGTTGTCCCTCATCGTCGATAAATCCGAGCGACTGCTGGAAATGGCCCTGTGGCGGTGACGATACGGGCACGGTCGCATCGACAATGTACAGTTGGCGCTCGTGAAGATAGATGCCGACATAGCTACGTGAGCCATCATCATATGTCAGCTGTAGTTGATGTCCAGGTACGCGATCAATGTGCGCCCACGCGTCGAAGGTTACCTCGCCGTCTCTCTGACGATAAGCAGCCGCCGCATACGCGATCGACGCTAAAACATCAATCCTCCAGTATTGGTAACTATCGGGAGAGTCCGCTTCAGTCGAGTTCTCACGTGCCAGGTGAATCGCCTCAGAATCGCGATAATCGACGACGGTCACTTTATAAACATTCTCGCCGGTCTTCGCTGTATATATGCGACTTGGAAACACCGCACCATACTCAGACGGATAGTCAATTTCCGTTATCACCGGTTCAGCTGGAAAATTCACTGTGAATTTATCGACCTGACTGAGATATTCAAACCAGCCCTGAGCAACCAAAGGTCCCGACAGACCAAAACCAATTATCGCGAGAAACGGCCGCATTAGATTCATAGCTAGTCAACCTTTTGAAAATCTCTTTTTATTATTCAATTTTGCCAGAAATAACGCTGGTGGTCTCAAATTATCCCTATCCACTACATGTACAATTTGTAACGTTACTAGGAAATTACGCGCAATTCATCGGTAGAAAATTTTTCATGCGCGATAATATTAAGCATCTTCTCAGTCGCGATAACAGCCGCCGCCGTCTGGTCCGAATCGACGCCGATCGTTGAGAAATTTTGGCCTTCTGATTCATCGCCCCAGCTGATCAGTGTCTCGACAAGTGCCTCCGTGCGTCCGCCTGGTGGGATACGTACCCGATAGTCAGTTAACCGCGGTACTGTTATCCCATATTGAGACACCGCTTCCTTAAGCGCACGCATGAACGCGTCGTATCCACCATCGCCATTGGCTGAAGCTTTCACCGTCTTACCTCCAAAAGACACAGACACGAAGGCTTGGGGTTCCTCTTCTGAAGCAACACTGATCGTATAGTTTTCGATTCGCACGACGTGTTCCACAGGCGTCTTCAGAACGTCCGCGATTATCATCAACAAATCTTCTGGAACCACAGTATGTTTTTTATCGCCGAGCTCAATGATGCGATCGAGCACCTTCTGGCGGTTCCCCGCTGATAACGCAATCCCCAGTCGCTCTAAGTTATGATCTAAGGACGCCTTACCAGATAATTTTCCGAGTGCGTAGCGGCGTTCACGACCGAATCGCTGCGGCGCTAGCCGCGTCGCATAAAGATCACCTTTTGCGTCACCGTCAGCATGCACTCCTGCGGTTTGCGTAAAAACGTCGCTGCCGAGTATTGGCGCATTAGCAGCAACGTTCTTACCACTGAATGTCTCAACAAGACTTGAGATTATCGCAAGACGCGACTCATTCACCCCCGTCATACAGTCCGTATGATCAGAAATTGCTGCGACGATCTCAGCCAGCGACGTGTTACCGGCACGCTCACCGAGACCGTTCACACTGACATGTATACCATCAGCACCCGCCTGTATCGCCGCCATGGCGTTCGCGGTTGCTAGACCGTAATCGTTATGGCCGTGAAATTCGAAACACGTATCTGGCCAGGTGACAGCCATAACACTGATAAAATGCCGTACCTCATCTGGTGAAAGCACGCCGAGCGTATCGGCGAGATAGACCCGCTCGATTTCAAGCTCCTCAATAGCGTTCATGATGCTCGTCACATACTCGAAGCTATCACGTACACCGTTAGACCAATCTTCGAGATAGACACCGACGTGAACATCGTTCTTGCGGGCGTAGGCTACCGTGTCGACAATAAGTGCGATGTGATCATCCGGCGTCATCTGAAGATGCGTGCGACAGTGGTGCTCGGAACCCTTCGCAAGAAGATTCATCGCACAACCGCCAGCCTGCAGGATCCAGTCAACCGAACGCTTCCCATCACAGAACCCAAGCATCTCAACACGGTCAATTAACTTTACCTCGCGAGCCCAGTCCGTTATACGCCGCGCCGCCTCAAGCTCGCCTCGCGATACCCGTGCAGACGCGATCTCAATACGATCAACCCCAATGTCGGCAAGTAACATCCGGGCGACATGCAGCTTTTCGGAAGCCGTGTAAGCAATATCCGGCGTCTGCTCCCCGTCCCGAAGCGTCGTGTCCATGATCAAGATTCGTTTCTGTTTGCCCGTACTCATCATTTTCTAGAGTTCTCAAACCCTATCCTTACCAACAAGTATATCTACACGTTATGCGAGATACCTCTGAAAACTACTCCCCGAACATGAGGAGTTAAAAAAGCCGCCTAAAGCGCAATGAAAAGGGCTGCTGTATTCGAGACACCCTTAACGAGAGAATATTTTCACCACATCACCCTCCTGACTCTTTCGCGGGTCTGTGAATGTTTATCCCCGGCAATTCCTCTAATCGTTACGTTCCACGACAACACAGTCGTATTCACCGATCCCCTCACCGAGATCAATCCAGATACCTGTTTGGATGAACGGCTCGGTCAACATTACCGGGTCACGGATCGTAACCTCGTAGTGCATCTGTGTCTCATCACTACTAAGAGTGTAGACCTCATGCATTATCATCTGCCTACTCTGGCCTATAGCTCCTAGAGCCATATAGGGGAAACTGACTCGGGAAGTATCAACGACAAGCGTACTATCGTTCTCCCAATAACCGATTGAGAATCCCAAGTCCGAGTATGGCTGCCCATCTGGGTTTATGTCCGTATTCATATGGATCGTACGTGTAACGTTAAACTCATCACTACGCAGCAAAATACGGTCACCTTCATCGACGAACTGATGAGGGTGCGGGCCAAAGTTGACGCGCGGCAGGCCAGGCAAACTACAAGCATCATCGAACGCGTAAGCATCCCAGCTCTTACCAGCTTCTATCGCCGCAGTAGTAACGATTTCTCGTAGGCTGGGAGCTTCTGTAAGCGGCAGAAACGGCACTACATCACTCGAAGGCGGGCTCCACACACGAAAAAATCCCCCTTCCTGCTCTCGATCTTCGTCAGTATGTAACGCTACATTTGTCCACTGGTTACGGCCGCCGACGAGCTCATCGCTCCAGCGAGGTCTACCGTTCGCTACAACGAGAACCTCTCGCCCCTCCGGCAGGAGAACATTAGTCAACCAAAACTTATCGTCATAGACAGTCGACATATTGCCCGCAACCCGGACTCTATCACCAACCGTGAACATGTCACGTGTCACGCCGGCGCGCCCGATCATGTAGATCGTACCGGCCTCCATCTCCCATATCCTAGTCGAACCGCCTTCCTCTTCAACTTCAAGAAAGAAATAAATATGCGGGTTCCGCCAACGCAAATCTACGAGTGTGCCTTCCATTTCGGTGAAGTCGGGCGAGAAGTGGGTAGTTGAATGATGAGCCTGCGGAACTATTGGCAAAAAAAATGCGGCGATCAGTATCAGTACAAATCTAGACATTAAATAACCATCCCTAACTTCTACTACTTACTAAATATACATTAGAACGATCGACCTAACGGCCGACAGAAAGATTTCTGCAAAATATTCGAACATGATCGTCCAGCGAGAATTTTAATCGACAGAGCAAAGCGAAACAGTAAAATCGTCCTAAATCACACCAGTCCCAAACTCTGCGGAGACTATTATTAGACCGGCCGAAACCTCAACGAGACTAGTAATTAATGGTTTCACCCAGTCGACATATTCTAACCAGTACGCAGTAGGCGAAGCCGGGCGCAAATGGGTACTTACCTCCGGATTGAAAAATGCGCGGATAGTGGCATCCCAGTTTTGTCGGGGAGATTAGCCTCCTGTGACCAGCCACTAACACTACCAGTTCGCATCAAATCTAGGACTCAGAAAACTTTTCAAGTTGATTAAAAATGGATTGATTAACAGGCGTCTTAATGCCAAGCGCGCGACCAAATCGAACCACAGCACCGCTAAGCCATTCTAACTCTAGCGGATTACCGGCTTCTAGATCGTGATGCATAGAAGATGTCATATCGACGGGTAACCCATCGGCAAACACGAGCCGATCGTCAGCATAATCCTTAGACAACTCGATCCCCTTAGCACGGCCAACGGCAACTGTTTCGCGCATGACATTAAGCAACACCGACCTACTATGGGGAGCTTCGCGAACTGGACCAAGTGTGGCACGAAAGCTTGTAGTCGTCGCACTCAATCCGACCAGAAACACGAATTTTTCCCAGATAGTACGCTCAATATCATCACTGATCTCCGCGTTGATACCACCCGCAAGCATCGCCTCAATCAGAACGCAGACACGCGGCGATGAGCCACCCGCATACTCACCAAGAACTACTCGCTGCATTTTACCGATATGCTTGATAATACCTGGTTCGCCGATCGAGCTTGCAATGAAAGCAGCTCCGCCTATCAAACGTTCCTTACCAACAACATTTGCTAGCTTCTCGTCACACTCAACGCCATTCTGCAGTGATAACACGGTAGTATTCGGTCCCACCATCGGTAAGATGGCACGCGCTACCTCTTCCGTATCCCAAAGTTTCACGCCGACGATGACGTAATCTACGATACCCACATCGGCCGGGTCGTCAGTTGCATTAGCGGGATCAATATGCACATTGCGGAGATCGCGGCTATCGATCTTCAATCCTTTCGTCCGGATTGCCTCAAGATGCCCGCCACGCGCTATAAACGTCACATCAATACCACCGGCTGCCATCCGCCCACCGAAGTAACCACCAACTCCACCGGCGCCCATCATTACAATCCGCATAACGCTAGCTACCGATCCTCAGATCCCGGGGATCACTACTATCACTTCATATATTGTCTTCGCACCCTGTCTCGGCAACCTATCTAAGCCAGATAAGCCGCAACCGTGTGTAACATTAGTCAATGGATATGTACTAATTGGTTACAAATGTCCTAACCGTCTCAACCATAATCTCCACACCCCGGTTGAATGTCGCTATACCGATACGTTCATTGTTCCCATGAACACTGCTAGCTGCAGCAGCGGGACGAACGGCCGGATTATAACCATAACTCTCGATACCTATATCGCGGAAGAAATGACTGTCCGTAAACCCTGTTGTTACACCAGGCGCGATCCCAGCCGACGGGAAGTTTTTCCGAATAGATTCTTCCAAAATTGAGTAAAGGTTTGTGTCAGCGCTCGACGCGGCCGCACTAAACAGCATAATTTGTTCTATTTCAATATGATCGTCTGCAATCCGGGATCGAATTCCTTCGAGAAATTCCGCTTCATCCTGATCAGGTAAAATTCGACAATCGAGCTCTGCACTCGACGTCGGTGGAACAACGTTGATTTTCTGGCTACCCGTCAACATAGTTATCGAACATGTATTACGTATAAGGGCATGCAGACCAGGCTCGGCATCCTGAAACCTAGCCGCAAACTCGGGATCCTCAATAGCCGTATCGATATCCGCAAGCGACGTCTGCCAGACCGGATTCACGGAGTCTGCAATCCGAGCGAACATCTCCCGCACTGGTGGAACGATCCGCGGTTCGAACGGTGTTTCTTGAATTCTCTGCAGAGCCGCTATCAAACGTGTCGGCGCAGAGGTCGATAGGGGTCTAGAACCGTGACCAGGCTCATCCGTTGCCGTTAGACGCAACCAGTAAGGCCGCTTTTGGGCAATTTCAATCTGAAACGAGATCTGACCACTAGACTCCACACCACGACCACCTTCGTTCAATAGATAGCCGACATCCTCGAAAACCTCTGGCCGATTCTCGACGAGCCAACCCGCACCGAAGTATCCGCCTGCCTCCTCGTCCGCAGTCGCCATAAATATCACGTCACGATTCAGCCGGCGGTCACTCTCGTGCAGTTCGAGGAACGCCTCAAGATGCATTATGCCTAAGGATTTTGTATCAAGTGCACCGCGACCGAATAGTATGCCGTCGCGAACCGTCGCGACCAGCGGATCGCTGTCCCAGGCAGAAACTGTCGCAGGCACAACATCGATATGGTGTAGCAAAACGAGTGCGGGTTCGTTACCGCCCTCGAGGCGTGCCCAGATATTACCTCGACCTGGTGCGGACTCAGCAATTTCGTAAGCGATGTCGGCCGCATCGAATATTTCTGCGAAAAACCGAGCACCGCGGATCTCGTTACCCGGAGGATTAATCGTATCAATCTCGATGTATTCCATAAGGCGCTCGAGCGCGGCCGTCTGAGCATGAACAGAAGTGGGAAGACCTATAGCAAGTAGCGAAATAGCTGTAGAGACAACTCTTATCGTTGAATATCTCATACTACTACGCGCCGTCCTCGGGCAACGCACAATCAAACGGTTTTATTTCTTTGCCCGGTAGCCAAATCCACTCGGCATTCATGACTACCGGTTCCGTGAAATTTATCGGGTCTGTTATTTGCGCCTCCCACTCCAAGCGCGTTCCGTCTTCAGTCAGCGTAAATTGTTCGAGGATGACTGCATCCTCACTCATAGGAGTACCGAGATCATCAACGTAGCGCCAGCCGATATTGGTAGTCTCCACAATCAAGGTGTTGCCTTCCTGTCGACCAACCGAATAACCCATCCTCGGCTGCTCCGGCTCCCGAGAACCGCGGTCGGTCATAAAAATAGTTCGAATTCCATCCCATTCTTCAAGCCGCATGACTATCGTGTCACCATGATCAATGAACTCGATTGGATAGGGGTTATCCATCGCTGTCGGTATACCAGGCGGGATACACTGTAATGCGGGGTCATCTGCCGCATCCCAGCCCATCTGTCCAGCCCGTCCGATATCCGTCAACGGATACTGCGTTTCACCTTCTCCGGTTTGTGGCCGGGCGCCCGGAAGCCAGACACGGAAGATGTCCGTACGCAGGGCTGCATCGACATTACGCGACTCAGCCAACGCACGCTCGGTGATCCCATAGCGAAGCGCAGAAGGCGCCTGAAGCAGCAGTTCTTCTCCGGTCGATAACATAACCGATCCGGCAAACATTACGTGCCGACCATTTCGCCCCCTGCTACCGGAAACCGTTATCTGATCTCCCACATTGACGTTATCACGGCTGACACCAAGCCGCTCGACGGTATTGACCGAACCAAACTCTATTTCCCAGATCTCTTCTTCGCCGCTTTCACCTATACGCGCAACATTTAAACGCACATGTGGATTTCTCCAGAAGACCGACGAAATTTCTCCCTGAATCTCGCCGATGTCGTTTCTGTCGTAGATTCCCGCAGCAGCGTGATGAGCGTTCGCACTAAGCCCTAAAAAAAACGTATAAACTGCCAACAAAATTCGGTTAAACATTGCATCTCTCCACGCTTAATAAATTATTCAGAGTACGGCGACAGGGCGAACAGAAGAACCCGTCCCACCAACGATTGGTAACGTTAAATTGAGGAATAAAACTCGTATACCTCGCCTGTAACCTCTATCTAATAGAAAAACCCCGGCCGACTTGGCGTCGACCGGGGCTATTGAAGCACGCAAAACAAACTACATCTAACAGATCAGAAGGAGAAATCTACTCGCACTCCGAGCTCTCGCGGTATTCGCTGCAGAAAGTTGTAGTTCCGAGTGGGCTTTTTCAACTCACGGTCGTTGCGCAGCCCCCTGACCTCTCTCGGTGCGTCTTCGTTGGACAGATTATTACCGAAGAGGATGACCTGCCAGTTGTCATTGTAGAAGCCAACCGAGCCCGAGTAAGTCGTGACGGCCGGCAGCTCCGTTACGTTAGCCAATTCGATGAACTGGTCACCTTCATGACGAGCTCCGAGGCGCGCCATCCACTCCCACCCGGTACCAGCCAAAGGCGCTCGGTAGGTAGCCGACAGCGAATAATGTTGGTCCGCCTGTTGCTCAATCTTGTTACCCGATACGTCGAAACAATCGAACAGCACACCATCGTCAACAATCGTGGCTGTGGGGGTGTACCCCATGTCATCGACCGGTTCCTGGTCACAGTTTCTGGCGTAGATGTTATCCATTACCGTCAGGGTGCCCCTGATGCTCAAGTTATCGGTAGCAGCCCAGTTCGCCTCTAGCTCGATACCTTTGAGATCCCCGTCGCCCCTGTTTATGAAGACCATGCCACTCTGGGCGTCGGTGTCACTATAGATAACGCCGTTGGGGTCGAAGGAGCCGTCGTTCCAGCAGTCGGTTATCGCCATGCCACTTTGGTCTTTGCAGGTGCCGGTGACGGAGTCAACGGCAGAGCCTTCCCAGTCGAAGTCGGCGCCCATGAGCTGATCCTTCCAATCCATGGTATAGATGGCAGCCGCTAGCTGCAGCCGACCGTCCAGTCCGGTCCCCTTGATACCGACCTCGAAGTTAGTCAACTCCTCTTCCACCGCCGAGCGGAACGTCTCCTCGTTGTAAGTAATCGTCCCGGCCTTTCTAGCCGCCGCGAGAGAAGCGATGATTACATCATCCGCAAACACCGGGTTGCTATGCGCCGGATTAGTCCCACGGGAGAACTGGCCATAGACAGACCAACTATCATTCAGCGCGTGGTTTATCGCAAAACGAGGTTGAAATGACTCCGTCATCTGCAGAACTGTTCGGCCCGAGATGGGCTCGATGGTGAGGCGTTCGTCTTCCTGGAGGCGCCCCTCGAACGAGACTGTCGTCCGATCCGAGAAATCATAAGTCGCGTTACCGTAGAGACCGATAGCAGTGTTCTCGGCGAACTGTCGACGATTAGGTCTGAACGCATTGCCCCCGTTTATCAAATTCGCCAGATCGAACTCTGGATGCACAATGGCGGCGAACTGTCTGTAGGAATCGTCTCTGCGGATAAAGTCGAAGTACGACGCGCCAACTAGCCAGCGAAAAGACTGGTCTCCCGGCGAGACCCAGCGCACGTCCAGATAGGTCTCGTCTTGGTATCTTGCCCCGCCGTTGTTTTGGGTAGTCTTACCGACATTTTTCTTCTTGGTATCGACAGTCACGGGAGCATTACCCTGATCCTGATCATGCCAGCGGTCCCCCGACTCTTCGTTATAGGAGGTGATCACCTGAAATAGGCTCCCATTCTCCTGTGGGAAGTTAAACTCCGCTTGAAACCGCTCTCGCGTCACCGCACTTCTCGGATCGAGCACACTGTTGGCTAGCGCGATATTGTATTCCAGGGTTCCCGGCGTATACCCCAGCGTAAGGTTTGTGTTCCTCGGGACGTTGTCGGTACGGAGCGCGCAATTGAACTTGCCGTCAATATACGGTTCACCGTTCGGTAGCGTTATATTAGTGCAGGCATCCCGCGACTCTTTGGTCAGATGAACTTCGTTGGAGGGCGCGTCGTGTGGATTCATCCACGACACACGGACCTCCATGTCGAAGCGATCGCTGGGCGCCCACTTCAGCTTGCCCGCGAAGTAATCGGTATTCGTGCTGCCGGTCTGACTGCCATCGGTGGCCACCCAGTGATCGGGGCCTTCAAACTCGTCCATAAAGAGGTCGAGCGTGTAGCCCAGTGTTTCGGTGATCGGGCCGTCCAGGGAAACGCCAAGCACATTGCGACTCAGATCCGAGGTCGCCATCTTAATCGTACTGGTATGTTCGTTGCCTGGATCGCGGGTGACGTAATTGAATGCACCCGAGAAAGTCGCCCGACCAAAGGCGGAGCCTTGCGGTCCACGCAGCACTTCGATCCGCTCGAGGTCGGTAAACTGCAGCGATCCCGTGTTACCCAACAGCGGCGCACCATCGATGAAGGCGCCCATCTTCTGCTGGAGAATATTTTGAGCGGTGGTCGACACGCCGCGAATAGAGGGGCGGCTACCCAACCGGTCCCGGGATTGGGTGTACTCTATACCCGGCGTCTCCGCGTACAGATCGTAGTGATCAAGGATGTTCGACTCGGAAATAAAGTCGTTGTTCAACACGGATATCGCAACCGGCACATCCTGAAGACTTTCTTCGCGTCTTCGGGCTGTGACGACAATCTCCTCGAGGGGGGCGCCAACGTTCTGAGCCTGAACCGATGTAGTCGGCGCAATGGAAAAACCGAGCGCCGCGGTTAAGCCAAAAGCAACGGTAAAGGAAAACGTTTTAAGAACAGAATTAGTTGAATGCATTGTAGCTCCTCAGGTGTTGAATTTAGACGCTACTAATAGCGTCAAAGTCGAGTAACCTACTTATTGCTTAAATTCTAATTGTTATTAGGTCACCGCTAATTGTTATTAGGTCACCGTAATAGTAATTTATTAGGTCACCGTAATAGTAATAAGGTGTAATATTATTTTTGATTACTAGCTAGAAGTAACACGTTACTCTGTTAGAATCAAGATTAGTCTTAGAGTCATTCCACCAAAACGGTCAAGGAAAGCTCTCTTTCAGGGCTTGTAGACGCAACTCGACCCCTCAGCACCGTTACCTCTCAGTCAGAGCGATCCATTCATTGGTCAAACATGGCAATGCACAACTTGGGAATATGGTGGTGACTATGATTCTTATAGGGCAAGTTTTACCTTTTATGAGGAAGGCGGAAAACTTTATTTAAATAGTTATAACGTTGATAGATGATTTAAATCATCTATCAACGCTTAATAAATTATTCAGAGTACGGCGACAGGGCGAACAGAAGAACCCGTCCCACCAACGATTGGTAACGTTAAATTGAGGAATAGAAACTCGTATACCTCTTCAGCAGCCACTTCTTTATTACTGAGCGGACGAACCTGGTTCGCCGGAAAATAATTTACGGCCGTCTGGCAGTGTCGCTCCTGCCAAACTTGCCGTTGGTGTGTCGTTACGGGCCTGATAGCCTTCCACCTTAAGCACTGTGCCAACAGGCAGATCACTTGGACGCCAACCAATGCGTATTAAGCTATTCGCCGCCCGCGTCTCTAATGCCCAGTTAATTACCTCACCATTAACATCTTCAACATCGATATATATCCAAGCATGAGGATTGGACCATTTCATCTCGGTCACTGTGCCCGTAATGCGGACAGGTTTTTCTCTATCGAACTCGGCAGCAAATGCGTGGTGAGCTACGACCGAACTCGAAGCAAAGATTGCGGCAATCCCGGCAATTGTAACGGTAGCCTTTAAAAATCTTGTCATCGTATCAGCTCCTCTAATTCTGGTTCGCGCGGTACTCATCCCGAACGTCCTTTAAATGCTCCAAATCAGCATTATCTTCGAGGCAAGCAACCTCTAAAAGTTCGTCAGCAGAACGGTTAAAGGGCATCTCAATAGTCCACGGCCGCGTGTAGGGAATTGGATCCGTAAGGGTCGCACGATACATTACCTGTGATTCACTAACGGGCGTAAACGTCTCGACAACTTTTAGCTCATGACTAGTCACATCACCAGCCTCATTTAGCCAAGTTTTTCCATTGAAGTTTTGAGACTCTACGACTAACGTGTCGTCCTCCCAACGACCTATTGAACTGCCTTGCCACAAACGTATGTTATCCGGCAGATGTGCACGATCATCGAGCAAAATATGCCGCCATGACATACGCTCGTGAAGTACGACGACATATCCAGGCGGCTGCAGAATATAGAAAGGTGCTGGTACATAATGCGAACGTGGGACACCCGCAACGAAACAATGCGCGGTTGGATCATCGTAACCACGATGCGGCTTCTCACGGTCGATGCGCTCCGCTCTCGCCCAAGCCTGATAAGGTAGTGAACCGTCGGTCGGGTCGATCACCTGGCCACGACTCGGCGGAAATAGTATCTGTCGCGGACGCGCCTCCAGGCCATAGTTCGCACCGCCAGCATCAGCCATGAAATAACCGCTGATATCAGGCGTACCATTCGGCAATCTTAGAATATCGTTTCCCACCGTCGGTAAGGGCAAGTCTGCGCTAGCACTACTGTCGAATAACTCATTGTCGCCCGGAATAGTCGCGGGGTACCAAGTCGACTCGTCTCGCTCAAAAGCACCGTTCTCCTCTTCCTTTAAAGCCTGGCATTGGTACTCAAGGAGCCGATCCATTTGTGTCTGCCGCTGTAGCACCAAGCGCATCGTCCAGGGCCGCGTGAATACGTTCGAATCCTCTATCGTCGCTTCATAATCAATTGTGTTCTCGTCACGAAGCTTGTAACGCTCGGTTACATGTAAGGCATCACTATGGAAATTTCCTGAGGCATCAAACCAGGTTTTATCATTGTGGTCGTTGACTTCGACGACGAAAACGTCACCCTCCCAACGGCCACGCGAATTGCCCATCCAGGACTCGATCCCATCGTATAGCGGTGGGTCGCCATTGGTATAAATTAAACGATAGACCTGTTGCCACTCGTAAGTAATCGCAACATGTTCTTCCATCTGAAAAATGTGAAAAGGAAATTCCAAGGACGTAACACGAGGGACGCCAGGAAGAAAGCAATTAGATAGCGGATCGGCTGAGGCCCGAGACTCAAAATTCACGCGCCTTTGCTCGGCAGCCCAAGGCTGATAGGGGATTAAGCCCCCGTCTACCACACTGCGGCCGGCCGGCATATCATAGCGAGGGGCGTGACCTTCGAGGTCATAACCTGCACGATTGACGGCCCGCCAAATACCTTGCAGGTTGGGTTTTCCATCGGCCGTGCGGGGTAGCGTCTGCGCTGACACAGACCCAGCGCTGAGAACCGCTAGAACCAGAAGGAGAAGTGGCCCAATTATTAATGACCGCTGCGTATTCGAATGCAGCCATTCGAACAGAAACATCAAGCTATACCGCCTAAACCTACGAATCGGTAGATACTAACTATCGTTGCACTACCAACCCGTTGGCATCGACAAAAAAACGTCGCAAGAGTGAGAGACGTTACGAGCATTCTCAGTATTAGATTCATACGCACCTTTTGCTATCTGATCTAACCGCCGATGGGAATCTAGCCGGTCGGAAACTCGATTGGTTCCAGGCCATGCTTTTCCAGCGCATCGATAAAAGCGGCGGTATATAAGAAGTTAATGAGTTTTGTGGCTGTGACTGAGTCCTGCGAATTAGCGCTGACACCTGCTGAGAAATCCACATATCCCTGAACCTCTGGGGGTAGTGGACCCAGGAACTGGACACCAGGCTCACGCAGTAACTCACTAACCAACGTCAGCACAAGACCAATCTCTCCGGCTGCAACCAAACCGGGCGCTTCACCAGGCCCTGTCAGCCGAGTCTTGGGTAACATCTCATCGGCAATTCCGAGCGCTTCAAAGCTCCCTTCATTCGTCCGACGACTCTGGCCGTTCGCACCGAAGGCAATTGACTTAGCTTCCAAAAAAGTTTGCCGTAAATCATCAAGTGTGGCGACACTTCTCGCCCGCACTCCCTGTTTCGAACCCACTCCAATACCGACGCGAGAAAAATCATAACGCGACCCCGATACCACGTGTTGCGAAACAATCAGTCCATCGATTAATGCGGGCGTCAGTATCGCGACGTCAAAAACTTCACCGGCTTCAATCTGGTCCGTCAACGTCCTCGATGTACTAAACTCGAAAGAAATCCGTTTTCCGATAGCCTGCTCGATCTGCGGTTGAATCTCCTGGAGAACGACCCTCACCCCATTAGAGCTATATACGCGCAACACCTCTAAGTCTTGAGCATGAGCACAAGTAATGGCCAGTGCCATAGAAGCAGGTAGAAAGCTCAATCGCAGATTCATTTCCTATTTCTCCAGGTCTCTAAAAACCACATTCATCTTTTATCTTTCAGGTACAATTCTTAAAAAAATATTATGCGCCTATTAAAATTATAGGGGCTTTAGCCCGGACCGGCAGCCTCTAGAGTAATAGAGTCTTCGAGCGCCACATAGCCGTGCTCTACCCAAGCTGGGATCACGACCACATCACCGGCCTCCATGATAAATTCCTGGTTGCCGCTGATCGCCCTTAACCGTCCTTCCACCACAGTCAGCACTAGCTCATTCGCGTGATTATGAGGTGTAGTGGTCGTACCTTCAGGCCATTCGACACGGATAAGACCTACCGTAGAAGCTGAGACGCGGCGCGTTCTGCGGCCATCAGTATTTAGCCTAAGATCAACGTCGCTAAAACTCTGGAGAGTCATTTCAGGTGTTGTGACCTGCTGAGAGATAACGAAACCCGAAAACAAAATAGAGCCGACTGCTACAAAACTGGCTATTAGTTTATTCATGATAATTCCCCTCAAGATTATGATGCCACCGCATGACATCGTGTTTTTATACTGACCAAATTATCGCTTAGATGCGACATGACAGCCTTCTAGTTTAAACGAATTTACACAACTAGATTATCGCTCTTCGCAGTCCCAAGGCTTAATCAGGATCTCTGGTCTCCACACCCAGTAACGTGTCATCTCCAGAGGACGCGGAAACATAACCGAATCCGTAATCCTAATCTGATAATCCAGTCGATCCTGACTTTCATTTACTGTGAAGCGCTCGACTGTTTTGATGTCTCTACTCTGCGGCGTCCCATTTCCGTCGAGCATCGGCGCATCTATTTTTACGGTTTCTACTATTAGAGTTCCATCGTCCCATCGACCAGCAGAACGTCCCAGAAAATCGTGAGTATCAGGCAATAGTCCCGACATATAAATCAAGCGCTCCGCATCATCCTCTTCGAAGCGAATAAGAATGTCATTTCCCTGAGAAACAAATTCAATAGGAAGAGGTGTAACCATTATGTGCGGCATCCCCTTTTCCCAGCAATTTAGAAGTTCACCGCTTACCGGATCCCAATTCGCCCTGATAGATTGAGCAGACTCCGTCAGTTCATAATCACCGTTGAACATCAACAGCCGCGACGGATCATCTAAAACAGTACTCCAAACGCGAAAAATGCCGTCCGCTGATTCAC
>Ga0310344_10001629_pt1 | contig 17065 bp, 11 predicted proteins | sample HC15DNA20200_MG_FD_203801 | JGI IMG/M metagenome (GOLD analysis project Ga0310344, IMG submission 203801) | Marine microbial communities from station ALOHA, North Pacific Subtropical Gyre - HC15-DNA-20-200_MG | ecosystem: Environmental > Aquatic > Marine > Oceanic | place: Pacific Ocean: North... | reverse complement strand
TAATTTTTCATCGAGTGATGTGAATGGAAGGCTGTGGTGGTTTGACGGGTTGTAGTTTAAAGCGTGGTTTTCCTGAAAGTGTTTGGAATACTTGTGAGGATGGCATTTCCAATTTGTCGGCTTTCCCGTGGACTTGGTGCTTTGAGGAGATCTAGAGTTTGCAAGAACTGTTTTAAAGACACCTGCAGTAATGCTTGTGTCATGTTCGGAGATGTCTGTGATCGGAGAAAGAGGTTTGCGTAATCATGGCATCGAATAGGGTCTACCGAAAAATAGTCTATGTGCCAGTGAGTGTAGAAAGGGCTAGTTAGCAGGTCACTCCATCGGTCGAGATGGCGGTGAAGTCGATCAATATCTCGGAGTTCGAGGGAAGGACGAGGGGATTGTTTTTCAAGAAGTTCTTTTGCCCGATGTGTTAGCTCACTGTGGAAGTGAAAAACCTTTAGTGCATCGGTATGATAATGCTTACGACCATCCGTGATGTCCAGAGCAGCTAGTGCCGTCCCCCAAACTCGTGTCAGGACTTCACTGAATAGAATTTCCATCGTAACCGATGTAGCCAGTCTCCAGGAGGCTAACCAGTTTTCATCATTGATGTTTGAAAGATGATATTCTGCATATTCGAGAAGATTACTCCAACGCCGGAAACGTCTTTCCGAAGCTTGGTGATATTGTTTAAAGGTTGTATTCAGGTTTGCATCAAGGGGCTCGTGCACGTGACAGGAGACATGCAAGGCTAATTCCAACGAGGTCGAGACATCACCCCAAGTAAGTTCAGGGTTCATGGTCTGAATGTCACAAGAAGAATTTCTGGCGGAAATCATTGATACACGGTTTCTGATAATGAAACGCAAGGGTTGGCAGCAGTCATGGACACACCCGCAAATGCGATGCCGAACAGGCAAATACTCCCCAGGTGGTTCTGCGGTGGACTGGGCGACAGGAGAAAATCACGTTAAGCCAAGTGAGGGCTAAGTGGCCGCTATCGTGAGGATGTTGCAGATTGTCAACAGCCTGACCTAAGACTGTGGCTTTCGGGCATCTCTGATAGTGATGCAGCAGGATCACCTCGGAAACTAAAGGGACGCCCAAGGTGATAGATGTTTGGTGGGTGTCAAGTAGTAGAAATTAACTACAACCCATGCTGTTTCCGCAATTATGGCAAAGATAACAGTTGCCATGACGAACAGTTATCGAACCACAGACATCACAGGGTGGAGCATCTGTCTGGAATCGAGCAAACTCAACGCTCATATCTGAAGGTCCTTCGGCGATAGCCAGGGAGCTGGCGTGAGCAGAGCGGATATCTGATGCAGAGGATGGTGATGCCGACGGTAACTTGCCATTGGCTCCTTTGGGTTTACCCTCTTTGTGAACGGTTGGTGTTGTTTTGGATGAGCTGTCGGTCTCGGTTGTGTTTTCGGTATCCCGTTGAGGTGCGTTCGCTTCTCGATAGCCGTCGAGAAATTCCATGCCGAGCCATCGGAAAATATAGTCGACAACACTTTTTGCGATCGGAATATCCTGATTCTTACTCCAGCCAGAAGGTTCGAATCTCACATGTGCGAACTTGTTAACCAGGACTTCCAGGGGGACGCCGTACTGCAGGCAGAGTGAGGTTTCGGTTCCCAGTACATCCATCAAGCCACCCACGGTGGATCCCTCTTTGGCCATGGTTACAAAAAGTTCACCCGGACGTCCGTCATTGTAGAGTCCAACTGTTATGTACCCTTCATGTCCAGCAACAGAGAATTTATGAGTTAGAGAGCGTCGGGTTTCCGGCAATCGCTGCCGGCGCAAAGCAGGAGAGATCGTTTCACCAGCGACTTCAGAGACCCGGTCACGATCAGATGCGTTTTCGTCGGTGGCGGATTTTGTGTTTAAAGGTTGACTCTCTTTGGATCCATCACGATATATGGCCAAGGCTTTGAGGCCCGCTTTCCAGCCAAGCAGATACGCCTTTTCAACGTCTTCAACCGTACTTTCCCTGGGCATGTTAACCGTTTTGGAAATAGCTCCTGAAATGAAAGGCTGGGCCGCTCCCATCATCGTGACATGAGCATCCCAACCGATGCTTCGGCTTCCGTTTTGAGGTTTAAACGAGCAATCAAAAACATCCAAGTGTTCTGGATGTAATCCCGGTGCTCCTTCAACCGTATCATGTTCATCGATATAGGCGACGATATTATCTGTGGTGGCTTCGTCATATCCGAGTTTCTTCAGCGCCAATGGGACAGTGCGGTTAACGATTTTTAAAACGCCACCTCCGGCAAGTTGTTTGTATTTAACGAGCGCAATATCAGGTTCAATTCCTGTGGTGTCGCAATCCATCATAAATGCGATTGTTCCTGTCGGAGCCAATACCGTTGCCTGAGCATTGCGATAACCTAGTTTTTCACCGGAATCCACGCATTCGTCCCAGACCTCCTGGGCTGCACGACGGAGGTATTCAGGACAGGACTCGGAGATATTATTTACGGAATCGCGATGCATCAGCATGACGTGCAGCATGGATTCGCGATTTTCCGTATAGCCTTCAAAGGGGCCCTGTTTCCCTGCCATGTGGCTTGAAGTCAGGTAGGCTTGGCCGGTGAGAAGTGCCGTTATGGATCCACATAGCCCTCTTGCAGATTCACTGTCATAGGGAAGTCCTTCTGCCATGATCATGCTGCCGAGATTGGCATATCCTAAACCCAAGGGGCGGAACTTATGACTGTTTTCAGCAATCGATGCAGTTGGATAACTGGCGTGGTCTACCAGAATTTCCTGTGCGATAAAAAACAGACGCGCGGCACTTCGAAAAGATGACACGTCGAAGCTACCATCAGACTGTCTGAATTTCATGAGATTAAGACTTGCAAGGTTGCAGGCAGTGTTATCCAGAAACATGTATTCAGAACAGGGATTACTTGCATTGATCCGACCCGAACTGGGACAGGTGTGCCAGCGATTAATAGTACTTTCGTACTGAAGTCCGGGATCACCACAAAACCAGGTTCCTTCTGAAATTTTGCGCATGACATGGCGCGCTTTGTAAGTGGGACCACTTTGGGCAGCATTTGTGACCCAGTGTGTTGCCCATTCTTCCCCATTTTCGACGGCATCAAGAAAGGCATCGCTTACTCGAACGGAAAGATTGGCATTTTGAAAGAGAATCGAACTATATGCTTCGCCATTGAAATTAGAATCGTAACCAGCACGAATCAGTGTTCTTGCTTTTTCCTCTTCCTTGTATTTAGCTTCAATGAATTCCAGAATATCCGGGTGCCAATCCTTGAGACTCTGCATTTTTGCCGCACGGCGGGTTTTGCCACCGGATTTTACAACGGCAGCAATTTGGTCATAGACTCGCATAAAAGACAGGGGACCGCTGGGGTGGCCTCCCCCGGAAAGTTTCTCGCGGTGACTTCTAATTGTGGATAAGTCGGTGCCAGTCCCAGATCCAAACTTGAAGAGCATCGCTTCGCTAGTGGCCAATCGCATGATATCTTCCATGTTGTCTTTTACAGACTGGATGAAACATGCAGATGCCTGGGGAAATTCGTAAGGAGTGTCAGGACGAACAACACATTGGTTCTGGGTGTCCCATCGGTGATTTCCCTGACTGCCTTTGACTCCATATTGGTGAAAAAGACCTACGTTGAACCAGACCGGTGAGTTGAAGGCCCCGAACTGATGCAGGCATAACCATGTCAGTTCTCTGTAGAATCGTTCCCCGTCTTGTTCCGTGGCGAAATAACCATCATCGATTCCCCAGTCCGCAATGGTTCGTGTGACACGGTGAATAACCTGGCGGACGGAAACTTCTCGTTCGGAGGTTCCGAGTTCACCATAAAAGTACTTACTTACGATGACGTTAGTCGCGAGCTGACTCCAGGATTCCGGGATTTCACAATCGGTTTGTTCAAATAGTGCATTACCATTTTCGTCTTTGATCGCGGCATTGCGTTTTGTCCAGTTAACAGTGGAGAAGGGATCTCCTTCTGTAGGGCAGAATCGTGATTCGACCTGTAACCCTTCTGAACTTGCATGGGGATTTTGATGAGATTCGTTAACGTTACCCGTGGTGAGGGTCGCTGATCCATTACCTGACCCAACTACTACCTTTTCATCAGACACCAGAGTCTCCTTCCTCTTCCAATACACTTTCAATTTTGTGTCAATGATCTCTAGTTCGGCTCGCTACGGAAATGCCACAATTTGAGCCGATAGACTGGGATTCTGAGAAGAATCGATAAGCTGGGATAAGTTAGACAGTCTAAAATCCCAGTTAGAGAACAGGACATATATGCCAACGAATGGTAAAGAATTCAAGCAGAAAAAATAAAGAAAATAAAGCTTTTACCTAAGGTCTTTTTCACTAATGGTTTGGGGCTACGAACTCTTTATAAAAATATTTCTGCGATCACCAAAAAGATAAATTATACAATAAACAGCATTAATAGAATCGTAATAGTCAACATATTGTAGGGATCATATGTACATGTTATCGGTTTTTCGAGAATACAAGATCAATGTAACCTGCAAAATGTGGTTTTGCTTATTCTGGGATAGAGGTATCGGTTAACCGGAGTATAGACAGTCTGGCAGATGCCTGCCTTGAGGGGTTTAAGCTAATTCTGTTTTCCCGTTACACGACGTGTATGTAGTAGAAATACAAAACACAACAGTCGACGTCGGTATACTAGACCAGGTTCGACTTGTTAAGGTGGTCGATAGAGTCTCGAAAATAACGGAGGGAGTCTTGATTTGATGAGGCTGGTGCTCATAAGAAAAAGGTATTTCAGGTACAGAGAATCTGGATTATGGAACAGTTGTCAGTAAGTCATTCGTCATCTGATAGTGCTTTGGCAAGACTTTGTGAAAAACTTGCTGACGGATCCGGTGTTATTGAAACGGACAATGCCTGGCCATCGGAGCAATTGAAGCTGTGTGGCGAGGCGGGTGTTTACCAATGGTTCTTGTCTAGGCAGTGGGGAGGGCAGGAATGGGAAGAACAGGAATTAGTACGTGGTTATGTGCGATTAAGTACGGCTTGCTTGACGACAGCTTTTATTATTACTCAGCGTACGGGGGCCTGTCGACGTATTGAAGCCAGTGAAAATATGTGGCTTAAATCACACCTTTTGCCAAAACTTGCCGGAGCAGAATCGTTTGCAACCGTGGGTATCTCACATCTGACTACCAGCCACCGTCATCTGAAACGTTCCGTGTTATCTGCATCACAAACAGCAAAAGGATTTGTACTTGAAGGTTTCAGCCCTTGGGTAACAGGAGGCATTCACGCAGATCATATTTTAGTGGGAGCAACGCTCGATGACGGCCGTCAAATCCTGATTGTAGTTCCCACTAATTTGCCTGGAGTAAATGCGGAAAAGCCGGTGCCGTTGCTCGCGGTTTCAGCCAGTCATACGGGAAAGGTTACTTTCGAATCAGTTGAAGTAGGTCGTGAATGGCTTGTAGCGGGACCGGTAGAAGATGTAATGGGGCAGTCCATCGGGGCTGGGACTGGTGGTGTATCAACTTCTGCACTCGCTTTGGGATTATCTGACTCAGCCATTCACTTTATCGAAAAACAAACTGGAAAACGCCAGGAGTTGCTGGAGGCGTCTTCACAGCTCCGATCGGAATTCGATCAACTGTTTACGAAATTGCTGGCCGTTGCCGGAGGCGATCCCACTCACACGCTTCAGGAACTGCGAATACGTTCTAATAGCTTGGTTCTACGTGCGACTCAGGCTTCTCTGATGGCAGCTAAAGGAGCCGGATTCGTTCAGGGACATCCCTCAGGGCGTTGGTGTCGTGAAGCGATGTTTTTTCTTGTGTGGAGCTGTCCACAATCAGTGGCAAAGGCTAATTTGTGTGAACTGGCAGGCCTTCATGATGATGAGGATTGATGGGTATGTCGGCAGGTTTGATTGCTATCCAGGGTACGGTCGCCGTCAGGAATTGCACGGATGTGCGTTAAGAGGGAGACTTTCTTTGAATTCGCGGAAGATTGATGGGTTGATTCATCAAAAAGGTAATCAGGTCTCTCAATTGCTGCAATGAAAGACCTCGACCATATTCACTGGGCATGGGTGACATCATGCGCTGGGTTTCAATTTGACTTTTTTCGATTTCCAGATAACGTCCATTTTCCAGAATCAAACCTAGAATGTCAGGATTCTTAGAAGGCTTGGACTTGCCGAAATAAGATCGTCCATTTGTTGTTTCAATCTGAAAATACTGGAAGCCCGTACTGATGTCATCATTCGGATCGAGGATGTTTTTTATCAGGAGATGTCGTGGCGTTTTTGCTGCCATCATTAAGTTGGGCCCTTGATCACCACCTCGACCGTAAGCCTTATGGCAGGCGCCACATCGGGCAGGGCCTTTAGGGTCGAAAAAAAGTTGCTCCCCTGCTTTTTCGTCTCCGCCTTCGAAGAGTAGTTGTTCCCAGTCTTCAGCCGTAGCGGCAACTCCGGCGGCTACCGAAAGGGTTTCCGAATCGGGTTTCGGAGTCAGAAGAGGTATGGTGAAAGCACCCGCGGACATGGCCAGCGGTAGGAGCAGGCATGGGAAGATCCACTGTCTACCCTGTGGCAGATAACGTGAAGTCCCAGAAAATGTGATGGTCACGTTTAATGTCCTATCGGAGTGGAAGATTTTCAGTACGTCGGCATGTCAGCGTCGATTTCTTCAGCCCATGCTTCAATACCGCCCAAGAGGTTTTTCACCTTTTGAAAACCAGCCTGCCGAAGAAACTCAACTGCTTGGGCACTGCGCTGGCCGGTTTTACAGTGCACAATAATTTCCTTATCAGGATCCAGTTCACCAGTGCGCTGGGGTAGTTGAGAAAGTGGAATGAGAACCGATTCGGGTAATTTGCAGATTTCATATTCAACCGGGTTGCGCACGTCAAGGATGAAAGGTTTAGGGTCTCCTTGAATTTGCGCATGAAGATCGGAAACATTGATTTCCCAGTTCGGTTCTGACAGGCTGGTGTCTTCCTGCTGACTGGGAATGCCACAGAATTGTTCATAATCAATCAATTCTTTGATCGTCGGATTCTCACCGCACAGAGGACACTCCGGATTACGTCGGATTTTCATTTCTCGAAAGGTCATATCGAGGGCGTCGTAAATCATCAGACGGCCAATAAGAGATTTCCCGGTTCCAAGGATCAGTTTGACCGCTTCGGTTGCCTGGATCACGCCAATGGTCCCAGGAAGTATTCCCAGAACACCTCCCTCAGCACAGCTTGGTACCATTCCCGGCGGCGGAGGTTCAGGGAAAAGGCAGCGGTAGCACGGGCCATGAGGAGGATGGAATACGGAGGCTTGTCCATCAAAACGGAAGATGGATCCATAAACATTGGGCTTGCCGAGCAGAACACATGCGTCATTAACCAGATAACGTGTCGGAAAATTATCCGTACCATCGATTACAATATCATAGGGTTCCATCAATTCCATTGCGTTGGCTGAAGAGATATGCGTTTCATAAAGATCGAGTGCGACTTCTGGATTAATAGCTTGGAGGTGTTCGGCAGCGGACTGAAGTTTGGGGCGACCTACATCAGCGGTGGTGTGAAGTACCTGCCTCTGGAGATTCGAGTGATCGACAACATCAAAATCGACTAACCCGAGTCGTCCAATTCCTGCTGCAGCCAGATACAGTCCAAGGGGAGAACCAAGGCCACCTGCACCAATCAGCAGAATACTGGCGGATTTCAATTTTTTCTGTCCGGTCATCCCTACTTCAGGCATGATCAGGTGTCGGCTGTATCGCTGAATTTCATTCTGGCTGAACGTCATGTTCGACGCTCGATCGGCTATACCTGGAATCGAGTCGATCATGGTATCTGCTCCTGTTATTTAGATGTATTCGATATTCACACTTAATACTAACGGCTTTCACCGTTAACGTCACTTGTGATAGCGATCGTGGTTCTTTTAATCAGAGCGTCCTGTCATCGAGGGAAAGGACTTTGCAATCCCTGAAAATTCTGAAATGCCAGATAAAACATCATCATGCCGAGGTAGGGTTGCTTTAAATATTGAAACGCGATCAGTCCCAGCAGTACAGCAAAGAGAATGGAACTTTTTCGTGAAAGTGAAAATCCCGTCGAAGGGAACCAGAATCGTAACAGGTGATCACTGATTTGTCCGCCATCCAGGGGCCACACAGGAACCAGATTGATGACGCCCCATGCAAGATTGATCCAAAGCATATTCTGAAAGAATGCTTTCAAGAGAAGGTTATCTGAAAAGACAGAAGGTGACCCAAAGAACTGGTAGTAAAGGAAGAACGTTGCGCCTGCCAGAAGGAATCCAGCCAGTGGGCCGCAAAAAGCAATCAGTACACGCTGCCCAACCCGCATCGAATAGGTATCGTGATAGATGGCCAATCCGCCAAATCCGTGCAGTACAATCCATGGTTGACAACCAAAATAACGGGCACACAGCGCATGGCCCATTTCATGTACCAGAATCGAAATAAAGACTGCAACAATCCAGAGAATGACGAGTTGAAAGTGGTTGGACCATCCCAAGAGGCAGGCGATTAGCCAAAACAGAGGGTGGACTCGTACTGGAATGCCCATACAGCGAAAAGAGAGATCGTACGCGGTGGGTTGTGGTTCATGCAGCATGATAATGGAGCTTTGGTGGGTGAAGAGTACTCAGTCGTTTCAGAATGTTCACGCAGAGGGAGTTCGGTCAGTATTTGAGGAACCTTCCGGAGAGGTTAACACGGGGATGGTACAGTTAACAAACAGCCAGCAGAGAGCACAGAGAAAATAGGCAGCACAGGCGATGGTAAAAACCAGCTTCCAACCGTATGGCGAATCAGCGACCCATCCATAGATAGGGGAAAAAGCTCCGCCGACCAGTGAGGCAACTGAATTGTTAAAGGCGAATACCGAGGCTGTGGCCACGCCTCCGATATCGGTAATGGTTCCCCAGCTGGTAGCTAGACTGATATCAGCAAAGAATTTAACCAGAAAGAGCAGGCCGCAGAATACATAGGGATTGTCATAGAAGCCCAACAAGGCTACGGCAAGCGTTATCCCAGCTGCTGCTTTGCCCGCTGCGCCGATCAGACTGCGGGCCCAACGCCGGTTTCCCATTTGTCGAATCAGCCGGTCGGTTAGAAATCCACCGATAGCACCTCCACAGGCCCCGCCCAGCAGGGGGAGCGCTGAGTAGATACCCATTTCTTTAAAATTAAGCCCGTGCTCGGCGGAGAGAAAAAGGGGTATCCAGTGTGAGTAGATTTGATCTGCTATGGTGCTGGTAATTGTCATAGCTACGACCATCGTGAGGTTCATCATGGCCGGGATCCGCATCATGCCAAAGAGTGCGCGAAAAGTAATGGTGGTGTCCACACCCGCCTGTTCGGGATTCCCGTTTTCAGCACCTTCGATCAGCAAGACTTCTGCTTTGTTCAACCAGGGATGGTCGCGTGGTGTTTCACGATAGACACAGAGGAATGCAATGCCGTGCAGGATTCCAGCCCCGGCCAAAAGGTAAATCGCGATTCGCCAGTCCAGCCCGATAATGCCGACCAGAAAGGTGGCAAACATAATATTGGCACACAAACCACCAAACCGACCTGAAAAGACACCGACCCACCCTTGGACGGTGGTTCGAACGGAGGCTGGAAACCAGAGGCGTGTCAGTCGACTAAGCAGTGCGTAGGCACCAGACTGTCCTGCTCCGAACAGCAATCGTGACAAGTAAAGGGTTTGAATGCCCGGTGACCAGGCATGTAATGCCATCGCTACCGACCATAGGAGAATCAGTCCTCCGAGCAACCAGTGCACTCCTACGGAATCAGCCAGAAGACCAGCCGGAAATTGTAGACCGGCATAAGTGAAGCTGAAAAAAGAGTCCATGTATCCCAACTGCGTGCTGCTCAGGCCGAGTTCGTCCTGAAGTCGGGGCTTAATCAATGCAAAGGTGTAACGGTGGAGGTAAAGGAACCATGAGGTTCCTCCGGCCAGCAGAAAGATCAGCCAGCGAATACGGGTGGGTTGTTCAGATCCGTTGTCGGGGGGCACTAATGAAGTCATGGGATCTCGGTCATATATAGAGGTTTTCTGAGATTGGCAGCACACGAAATACCACAGTTGCCACAGCGAATATAGGTGGTTGTGGGTTGGTTGCTTATAAAAAGAATCGGGATGGCAATACCGGTGCTCTTAAAACCTGAAGGATGCACTTTCTGAGCTGTCAGCAGCGTTATTTTAGCAGCTGCTGTGCAGCACATTATCATGCCCGTATCAGACATGCCAAACAAAAGTAAGGGTTTTCGACTCGGTTCGGATATGTGATAGCGAGTGGAATGACATGGAAAAGTAACCGTCAAGTCATATTGTTTCCGGGAGATGGTCCTGGCAGTGGGTGTACTCATTTGGGGATGAGGAAGAGTCTCTCGAGCAAATGGGTATCACTGTGTCAGGGTACATCCGAGAACACGCACTCAGATATAGATACGTGTATATCGCTGTTTTTCGATGAACGCAAGCATCACAGGTCGCCGGATTCAAGTCGGGATTCCAGTGATTCAGTACAGTCTGTAAGCAGCCAGCACAGCGCACTGATCATGTATAGTGAGGCCACGGTCATGAAAAGCGGGTTGTAATTGGCGATGCTGCTGATCACAACGTCATCGACAATTTCTTTGGTAGTATTCATATCGAGGATATAGCCAAACAGAGGAGGGCCAATGATTCCTCCAATGGAACCGGATGTGTTGATGACGCCGAATATGGTTGCAGCGTATCGGCCACCGATATCGGTACACGTTCCCCATACGGTTGGCTGACTCCAGTCGCTGAAGAATTTGACAGCAAACAATGCCCAGGCAGCAGCTACGCCGTTGTCCTGAGAAATAGCGACGAACATTAACGCGCAGGCAATGAATTTACCTGTAAAGCCGACCAGGCTTCGTCCCCACCGCCGGCTACCGGTAATCTGGATAACCCAGTCGTTGACAAATCCTCCAAGCATCCCGCCGATGGCGCCACCCCAGAGAGGTAAACTGATTAACAGACCAGCTTGGGTAATGGCGAATCCCTTGGTGTTTATAAAATAGTCACCCATGTATACCACGTAGACATTGTCAGCTCCGGCACTGGTAATCTGCTGGAGGATGAAAAAAAGCATGCTGCGATTACGAATGGCGGTTCCAAATCGCAACACAGGAGGCGCATCGGGATTCTCGGGGGGAGATCCTTCAGCAATCAGTGCCCTTTCGGCATCATTGACGCGAGGATCATCCTTGGGTGAGTTGCGAAATAGTTTCAGGAATATCAGTCCAAAAACGCTTCCGGAAAGTCCCATTACGAGCAGCGCCCATTTCCAGTCCAGTTTGAAGAAGCCGATCAGTACGGTTCCCATAATGATCGAGGACATGGCGCCACCACTACGGCCAAAAAAGGTTGCGACCCACCCCTGTACAATCGTTCGGGTTTTGACCGGAAACCAGGTTCCCGTGACTTTTGACAATGCCGGGTAGGCGCCGGCCTGGGAAGCTCCAAACGCCAGTCGTACTGCGATCAACCCTGGCTGTCCGCCTGCTATTCCGTAAAGAGGGACCAGAAGAGACCATAGGACGATCGCTATACCAAGGAAGAAGTGTGGACCCATCCAGTCGCAGAGGATACCACTTGGAATCTGCAAAAAACCGTAAGTATAAGTGAAGAACCCGAATATAAATCCCTGTTCGGTCTTGCTGAGTCCAAGGTCGGATTCGAGAAACGGGCTGATTACATTCCAAGTATAGCGGTGCAGATAGAGAAACCAGGATGACCCACAGGCGAGAGCAAAGATCAGCCATCTGACACGAGTCGGTTGTTCGGTTACGTTGTCGGGAGATGCTGAGGGGGTCATGGGATTAGGCATTTCCTGGTTATAAAACCGCACCGAAATTCATGGACAGGGGAAATAAATTTCAGGAGCAGGTACACAGAGACGAGCTTCCTAATTGGGACGCATTTCCCAGCTCGGTTTTTTTAGTGCTTCGGCGTAGCGGGTTTTCCACTGTTCGGTTCCGTCGTCGGGAATAATGTCTGTGCGCACTCCGGGGACAAAGACCGGACGGCGCCCTCCGATAAAGTCATCCCAGTACTGAAGTCCGTGTGCATAATCATCGATTTCTCCGCTAGGCCAGGAGACCTGAATCAGCAGGTCTGGGTATGGATAGGGCTTATCAATCACGTCGATGCGGAATTGCTCTACGGCATCCCAGTCTACTTCCACGCCAAGGCCCGGATTTTCTGGTATCGACGTATAACCGCCTTGGACCTGAATGGGTTCTTTCAGGAGCGCATTTTCGTAGAGATTATCGCAGTTCACCGCGGGCCATCTTGCATGTGTTGAAACGGCTGCTATGTGCAGGGCCAGGCTTGCGGTCAGGCCGGTGCCGACCAATTGCAGCCAGAAGACCTTGTTGGCTTCAGCAATCATTCGGGCTTCCCGAAGGACCTGACTGACTCCCCCACAGACTACGAAACCATCACAGACATCTTCTTTCAGCGCCGTTATAAAGGGAGGGTTGCCAACGTGCATCGCAATGGGAATGCGTGTTTGGCGCCGCAGGTATTGATTGCCGGCTACGTCCCCCTGTGGAATGGGAGACTCATAAATCTTGACATGAGGGTATCGTTCAATTTTTGTGAGAATGCCTGCCCCATGCGCTGAGTCATTACACATTGTGTTGAAATCCAGATCGATCTCAAAATGTTCCGGAACTTCTGCTGTGACTACACGCAGTTGCTCGTCGAGGTCAAACCAGGGTCTCGCCTTGAACTTATAACTGGTGTATCCCCTTTGGATTGCTTCTTTGCATTCCAACAGCCAGTCTTCCGGAGACATGTCGATGGACCACCATGAAATGGGAGCATCATTTCTTACTTTTTGACCAAGCAGTTCGTAGAGAGGTCGTTCGACGGCTTTACCAACGGCATCGAACAGAGCCATCTGGAGACCGGCTCCAAGCGTATCATCCCACATGGTTTCTGTCGCAGGCCTGCCGAGGGCGCGATCAACCGACTCGTCGGTTACGTTTCCCCAGGTATAAAATTGCATGGTTTCACCGACACCAATGACCCCGCACTCGAGTGTGACTTTACAGAGTTCAAATATGGTCCAGTGGGGTAATTCGCGAATCATGTTCCTTTGTGGAACGGGACGAAACGGTACGTCCAGCCAGATACGTTCGATGTCTTTTACCGTTAAATTCATGGAGATCCTCAGCTAAGGTGCCTGGTTGAAAGACGGACATTAAAGCCGGGTGGTGTCATCCCGCTGGAAACAGGCTGTAGCGGTGGAATTTCATTCCAGCGGGCCCCGATCACCAACGAGTGAAACCTGATATCCCGAAGAGCATCGCAGGATTGCCAGGGAGATGCAAGCAGTAACAAAACGCGTTCATAAAACCGGTAAACAGTTCTGAGGGAACGTTCTGGAATAAAGGGACAATTCGTATATTCATAACCGCTTCCGCATTGCGGGAAACACAAAGCGAATTACAATGGCAGATCGCGATTCATGATACATGGACACCGTGATCGTCCGATCGGAATTCTCATTAGATAAGCTCACTTTCTTGCTGGGAGCAGTGTGGTGATTGATCGCACCGATGTTGTTGTGAGGTGGTTTCATTGCTGTGTGGCACTTGTGGTGATGGTCGTCCTTTCGATATCGCCGCAGGGGAGTTTTAACAGACTAATTGCTGAACAGTTAGATCCGGTTAGCTCCGATCAATCGGTGTTGAAACCAACGGTTGTTCATCGTAAACCAAAGCCTCTAGCCGATGATGCCATTACGTCTGATTGGACCAATTTTTTCGGTCCTACGCATAATGGTGTTACCCGCGAGTCGCCACTGCTTAAAACATTTCCGGAAGAAGGTCCGGGTCTGGTATGGGAAATGCCAACCGGTTCCGGATATGCCGTGCCGGCTGTTTATGCTGGGCGTGTTTTTTATCTGCAGCGCATGGGTAACCAGGAAGTAGTCTGTGCACTGAATGCGGTTACCGGAAAACACCTCTGGGAGTTCGGCTATCCTACCGATTACTCTGACAATTTCGGATACAGCAATGGTCCACGTTGTCCACCGGTGATCGATCCTCCGTATCTTTACACCTACGGAGCTCAAGGGAAACTGCATTGTCTACAGCTGGAAACGGGGAACCGAGTCTGGTCCCGTGACCTGATGAAAGATTACAGGCTTAAGCAAAACTATTTTGGAGTCGGAGACACCCCTCTGGTTGACGGAGACAAGGTCATTGTCAATCTCGGTGCACCACAGGGTCCAAGCGTTCTGGCGTTGGATAAACGGACAGGAAAAACCATATGGGGATCAGGTAAATCGTGGTCACCTGGTTATTCCTCACCAATACCAGCACTTATTCATGGCAAGCGAAGGGTATTGGTTTTTTCAGGAGGGGAAAGTGCTCCAGCTGATGGAGGCCTGATGTCAATCGATCTAGAGAATGGTGCCATGGATTTTCGTTTCCCTTGGAGGAGTCGAAGCAGTGTGTCTGTGAATGCAGCATCACCTGTAGTTGCCGGTAATCGGATTTTTGTTTCAGCTAGTTATCGAACAGGTGGAGCAATGCTCGAAGTAAAACCGGACTTCAGCTTTGAACTCTTGTGGAAAAGTCCAGACCTGGGTACACACTGGACCACGGCCATTCACAAAGACGGATATCTCTATGGTTTTCATGGTCGACATGAGCCGGAAGCAACCTTGGTATGCCTGGAACTGGAAACGGGGAAGGTCATGTGGCGCGAACAGATCCTGCTCGAGGAAAGTGTGGAGATAGGTGGTTCTAAACAGGACATTCCCTTTGTCTCCGGTCGTGCCTCACTACTGGTAGTAGATGGCAACGTTTTATGTCTGGGTGAATGGGGACATCTGGTATGGATGGATCTTTCCCCAGTTGGTGTGCAGATCCTTTCACGGACATGGCTGACGAAGTCACGTTATACCTGGGGAATGCCTGTTTTGAGTCAAGGGTTGCTTTATATCAACCAAAATGAGCGAAGTCCTGTGACGGGTACGGAACCTCGTTTACTTTGTTACGATTTACGAGGATCCTGAAAACAGGTTGTAATCGCATCGTTTGATAGACATCTGTTTTGTCTGGGTTCCAAGTGATTTGAGTGACAGCCTCGTATCGTTTTTAATGGGATGAAGGGATGAATGATTCACGTGTAACCAGGCTTGCGGAGATCCTGCTGGACCATAGTTGCCAAATTCAGGCAGGAGAAAAATTACTGATAGAAGCATTTGACATGCCCGATGAATTACTGGTGTGCCAACTGGTCGAACTCAGTGCGCAGCGTGGTGCGTTGCCGCTGGTCAGTTGGAAAAACAATCGGGTTCTTCGCTCTCTGTATCAAGCCGGAACCGAGCAGAGTATGTCTCTTGTGGGAGGTTTGGAACAATCGCGGATGCAGCAGATGGACGCCTATATCGGAATCCGAGGTACTGCCAACAGCGATGAATTTTCCGATGTATCTTCCGATAAGATGGAACTCTATCAGCAGTACTGGTGGCAACCGGTTCATATCGATGTGCGAGTTCCCGATACACGTTGGGTTGTACTGCGATATCCGACAGCCTCCATGGCACAGGCATCTCGAATGAGTACATCGTCTTTTGAAGATTTTTATTTCCGTGTTTGTACAGCGGATTACAGTCAGATGGCAAAGAACCAAGAGCCGCTCCGAGAGTTAATGCTCCAGACAGATCGTGTCAGAATAGTCTCGCCGGGAACGGACTTGGCTTTTTCTATCAAGGACATTCCCGTAATTGCGTGTCATGGCGGTCGTAATATTCCCGACGGAGAAGTTTTTACTGCTCCCGTTCGAGATAGCGTAAACGGAACCATTCAGTTTAATGCAGCGTCAAGGTATCAGGGAACCGTCTTTCAGGGAATTGTGTTCGAATTTAAGGACGGAAAAATTGTGAACGCAACCTGTGAAAATGCACCCGAAGCATTGAACCGGATACTCGATTCCGATGAAGGGGCACGTTATATCGGAGAGTGGTCACTCGGGTGCAATAATCATATTCAGTCTCCCATGCTGGATACGCTGTTCGACGAGAAAATAGGCGGTTCCTTTCATCTAACGCCGGGTAATGCCTACGACGTTGCGGATAACGGGAACCGGAGTCGGATTCATTGGGATCTTGTATCCATTCAGACACCAGCTTACGGAGGTGGTCAAATTTATTTTGACGATCAATGTATCCGGGAAAATGGAAGTTTTCTGCCTGAATCTCTTTCCGCACTGAACACGGGACTTTAATAGAACCTGTGTACAGAAGTTTTACGATAACAGGAAGTGATGGTGACCGATCTGTCTGTTGTCTATCCAGCACTAGAATGGTTTCAGGTTTTCAGGATGTAAGAGCCATGATAAGATGGGTTTGATAATATAGGTTGTTTGCGAGCTTCCTTGGATGAGGAAACAGGTATGCTTGAAATTCTCGGGACTCCCCGCACGATGTGCGGAGGTGTTACTAGACGGGATTTTCTGCAGGTGGGTGGGCTCGGTACTCTTGGATTGAGCCTGTCTGAATTCCTGCGCATGCAATCTTTGTTAGCGTCCTCTGACCATACTTCAGGCTCCTTTGGGAAAGCAAAGTCCTGCATCCTTTGTTTCCCTTATGGTTCTCCTCCCCAGCATGAAACGTTTGATCCGAAGCCAGAGGCTCCGGATGAGATACGTGGCGATTATAGTGAGGCGATTGATACGACTGTTCCGGGGTTGCAGATTGGACAAGGGTTACCTGAGTTGTCCCGGGTAATGGACCGGGTGACCGTAATCCGTTCCATGTCTCATCCGTTCCCAGTACATGGTGTTGCGTACGCGACGACCGGAATTCCAAATTACACTCCTCGCTTGGAAGTGGATCCACGTGACCCAGATCATTGGCCGTTTGTCGGTTCCTGTGTCGATTACGTAATGGATCGTGTTCAGTCGTCCGGGGCACCACGAATACCCCGTAATATTGCGCTGCCGTGGAAGATGAATTCCAAAAATGGCGGGATTGCGACTGCA
>Ga0310344_10001628_pt1 | contig 17069 bp, 10 predicted proteins | sample HC15DNA20200_MG_FD_203801 | JGI IMG/M metagenome (GOLD analysis project Ga0310344, IMG submission 203801) | Marine microbial communities from station ALOHA, North Pacific Subtropical Gyre - HC15-DNA-20-200_MG | ecosystem: Environmental > Aquatic > Marine > Oceanic | place: Pacific Ocean: North... | reverse complement strand
ATTTCAACACCAGGTGAGTCCATTCGAACTATTATCCGTGCTGTATCTCCACTTCCATCTTCGATCGCTGCAAAAGTTACCGCAAATGTTAACGCAGGTGACAAAGTTGACCACGTCTTTTTACCGTTTAGGATCCACGTCCCCTTTTGCTCTCCTGGCATAAGACTGGTTATTGGTCGACCTCCACCTCTTGGGGATCCTAGGTCAGGTTCAGACGCGAGATTATTTATCATTGATCCTTTTGTAAGAGCTTCAGAAAAAACATAATCTCTGATGTGCACGGGCCAACTTTGTGATAGCGATTCGGTTCCGATGGAAACGTGATGCATACCCACAGACAATGCAGTTGATCCGTCTCCGGATGCAATTTCATATTGGGCGAGGGCAATATCAGTTAATCCATGTCCTGATCCGCCGTATTCTTCGGGAACTGTTGCGGATATGTAACCTTTGTCTGTCATCATCCTAAAATTGTCATGTGGAAACGTACCATGTCTGTCATGGTATGAGGCTGTTGTGGATATGTATTGAGATATTTCGCGGGCTATATTTAAAAGCCGGGATTGCTTTTCAGTTTTTGGCCACATTGTTTTGCCTATATTTTCTTATATGATCCTCATTTAGCATACTTGGAAGCGTGGCTGACAGTATACGATATATGCTTTAAACGATTGGGAATACCTTTACAGATTCCCCTTCATAAATGCCGCCCTTGTCTATAGGAATTTTTACCATACCATCGGCCCTAACTAGTGTGTAAATTAAATTGGATTTGCCGAATACAGGATCAGCGAGGAACTTATCCCCTTGATTCACTATCTTTACCGGAATGTAATCTTCTCTGCCAGATTGAGATGGAATATTCTTCGAGGCATAGCATGTAACGTAATTTGGTGGGCTATCAATGCATCCCAACATAAATCGTATTGTGGGTTTAACTATCAATCCGAAAACGATCATGGCAGATACCGGATTACCTGGCAATCCTATGGCAGGTTTACCGTCTACTATGGCCATTATGGTGGGTTTGCCTGGTTTGATGGATAGTCCGTGTAGGATTACTCCTGGATTTCCGAGACTGTTGAAAACGTCTGCGGTCATATCTCGATTACTGACAGAACTTCCGGCTGAGAACACCAATATATCAGACTGAGCGATTGCCTCCGTAGCTGTTTCAATTTGTGAAGACAGATGGTCCTTAACGATAGGAAAGTTTAGAGGAATCCCACCAGATTGCCTGACGAGATTAGAGATGGTATGTGTGTTAATATCTCTGATCTGCCCAAGCTGGGGTGTTTTTTCTGCTTCTATGAGTTCGTCTCCTGTAGAAATTATTCCGACTTTGGGCATAGAAGTAACATTGATTGAAGTAATACCTAGTGCGGATAATCCTCCAATATCCTGAGGTCTTATAGTGTGTCCCTTAGAGAGCACTCTGTCACCCTTTCGGATATCCTCTCCTACTTGCACAACATTTTCCCCAGGAGCGACAGGGCGTAGAATCTCTATTGTTTCCTCATCCAAAATTTGGGTATGTTCTAACATCACTACCGCGTCCGCGCCATTTGCTAACATGCCACCAGTGTAGGCTTGCGCGGTCTGACCTGAAACTATGGACAATGACGTCCTCTCACCCATTTGTATTGCACCTATTAGGTTCAAGTAGGAAGGTAAACTGGAAGATGCTCCGAATGTATCTCTTGCGAGGACTGAGAATCCGTCCATCGTGGATCTCGCAAAGCCAGGTAGATTTTCTGGCGACACGATGTTTTTCGATGAAACCCTACCTAGAGAATCATGAAGTGGGATGACGTCAGATCCCACCATGGATCGTAGATAGGTTTGCAGAGTCGCAAAGGCTTGCTCTGGTGGTAGTACATTGAAGAACTCAGGCATAAATATTTCACTTTTGTTTTATCTTTGACCGCTGAAGTTAGACTATGTTTTGATTCGTCAATCGGGTGTTTAAACCCAAATTATAGGAGCCGCAAATAATCCGTTAATTTCCAAGTCTGTTGCATTTATAACACAGATTTTAATGATAAGTAATGTCTCCTATTTGAAGATGGCAATATTTAAGCTTCTAAACTTCAAAGACCTATTATTTCTCCTGACAGATTCACATCAAGAGATCTTGGGCTTCTTGGGAGACCGGGCATTGTCAGGATGTTTCCCGCTATTGGATATAGGAATCCTGCACCTGCTGAAGCTCGTACGTCTGATACGTCGAAAGTATAATTTGATGGCCTGCCAAGCATCGTTCGGTTATGAGAAATCGAAAGATGAGTTTTGGCCATGCACACAGGGAGGGTCCCCCACCCGAGGTTCTCGTAGGTGCGTATTTGCCTGAGGGCTCGACTTGACCAATTCACACTGCTCGCGTTGTACACGTTAGTAGCTAGAGCTTCAACTTTTTCTTTAACACTAGAATTCTCTGGATATAAGTATGAAATATTTGGTAACTTACTTCCAGAGGTTGCATTGATCACTGCATTGGCGAGTTCAATAGTACCCTCACCGCCCTCTGCAAATGCCCTGCTTTCAACGGTGCTGATTGCGCCGGCATCCTCACATCGGGCTTTTACAAGAGCGAGTTCATCGGGCGTATCAGAAGGGAATATATTTAGGGCTACTATGGCTGGCAATCCGAATAGCTTAATAACTCCAATCAAGTGTTCTAGGTTTGGTAGGCCTCTAGATACGGCTTGTGTATCAGGTTGAGAAAGAAGATCACCGCTTACTCCACCATGGGATTTTAACGCCCTTATTGAAGCTACAATTACTGCAGCACTGGGACTAATATCGCTGAATCTAGATTTGATGTGCATGAACTTCTCAAATCCTAGATCTGCGCCGAATCCGGCTTCGGTTAATACGTAGTCGGAGTAATTCATGGCGACCTTGTCGGCAATTACCGAACTACACCCGTGGGCTATGTTACCGAATGGTCCTGTATGTATTATGACCGGTTGACCTTCTGTAGTCTGCACTAAATTCGGTTGAAGGGCGTATCTTAGTAGTGACATTAGAGACCCTACTGCTCCAATGTCTTTGACGGTTACTGGATTGCCGTCCGTTGTAAAGCCTACCACCGTGCGAGCCAGTTTAAGTCGAAGATCTGACTGGTCCATAGACAGGGCCAGGATGGCCATTATTTCAGATGCTGCGACTATGTCGAATCCAGTTTCCCTGAGTGGGCCGTTTGCCTTTCCTCCACCACCTGTTATTATTTTCCTGAGAGACCGATCTTGAACATCAGTCACTCGCCTCCAAGTTATCCCATTCGGATTAAATCCATTAATTGTTCCTAATCTTGATATGTTTTCTGTCAAGGCGGCCAATAAGTTGTGTGCTGAACTTACAGCATGAGCGTCACCGGTAAAATGTATGTTGACTTCATCCTGTGGTTCAACCAATGATTTGCCTCCTCCAGTACCCCCGCCCTTAATGCCAAAAATCGGACCTAATGAAGGCTCTCTCAAGGTAGCTATTGCGGTTTCACCTAGCTTCCCTAATCCTTGGGTAAGGCCCACTGCTGTAGTAGTCTTTCCTTCCCCGGCTGACGTTGGAGTCATGCCTGTTACAATTATTAACTTTCCTTTTCCCCTTTTAGTATTTAAGGCTTCTAGGCTTATTTTGGCTTTGTATTTGCCATAAGGAATCAGGAAGTTGTCTTTAATACCAAGTTCGGAAGAAATGTCGACTATAGGTCGCATATAATGTCTCCTCTAATGTCTAATCATAATCACGCCGTGCGACTGTGCCAAGTATAGACTCGGCTGCCAATTTGTTGCCTAGATAGGCATGTGATCAATTCCAATTTATTACTGCTTTGCCAGTTTTTCCTTGGTTGAAAATTTCAAAAGCTTTACTAACATCGTCCAATGAATATCTATGAGTGATTATGTTTGATAGAGGCAATTCCCGATTTACAACCCATTCAGATAGCTCTTTTAATATCAGAGTACTAAAAGTCCAAGAGCCGTATAAATTAATTTGCCGGTGAATAATATCGGGCGAGGGCTGCAAGTTTAGATCTCCTCCCTCTCCGACAAGACAAGCGCGTCCCCATATTTTGGTGCTTCTAATAGCTTCGGCTCTTACAGAGCCTATACCCGTAGCGTCCAAAGTACAGTCTGCACCTTGTCCACTAGTAAGTTCCATGATCTGGGTTACGGAATCGTATTTACCTGGATCGACTGTCGCCCAGGCTCCTAGGTCTATCGCGAGTTTTCTTCTCTCGGGTATGGGGTCCACGGCAAGTATACGTGCTCCCATATGACTCCCCAAAAACGTGGCGCTTAGTCCTACTGGACCTTGTCCGAAGATAGCAATGACGTCTTTTCCTGAAAGATTCAGCCTCCTCAGAGCTTGAAATGCTGTTCCGGTGCCGCATGCAATTGCCGCTCCCTCCTCGTAACTGAGAGCGTCAGGCATAGGCACACACATGTAATCTTCGATTAACTGATAATCTGCATTGGCTCCATGGGCATTGAATCCATAGACCCTTTGTTTGTCGCTCTGGCACAGTTGTGTCCACCCCGAAAGACAATATTTACAAATTCGGCAACCACTATAATGATGGACAATAATTCGATCATCTGTTTTAACGTTTGTTACATTTTCCCCTATTGCAACAACCTGACCGCAGGGTTCGTGCCCACATATGGTTTCTGCTCTTTTGCCGAGTTCGAGCTTGGACGCCCTGTAAGGCTTCAGGTCGCTCCCACATAATCCAGACGATTTCATCTGGATGACTACTTGGTTTGGTCCTGGTGATGGGTCTTGAAAGATTCGTTCTTCAATAGTTTTATTTCCATCAAATACTATTCCTCTCATGACACGGTTGCCGCCTTTCGTGAAGAAATAGAAATACCGATCATTTCACACATTCCGACGCTTGCTCGTTAGGATTCGTAAAATAAAGCTCCTGCGACTGACACTACTGATCCACCCGTTGCATCCGCAGAACATTGGTCGTAGCCTAACCATTCTCCGCATACATTAGGCCCCATCAATTTTAAGCCTATGTATATAGGGGCTAGTCCGCAAATTCGTCTAGCGTCTTTTTCACGTCGCGATCGTTCCAAAAACGCCTCTGGATCAATACTGCAGATTTCTTTTAGAGATCTTCTATCCTGCTCCGCTAATTTAGCTAATGCTGCTTCATCCAAAGAAGGTTCCTCACCAAAAGCTGGTCCTACATGAGCTAAATCTCCCGCAACTATTATCAATGTACGCTTATCTTCGGTGACTTTTTTTAGATATTGAATCGTTTCTACCATATACTGCGTCTCGCTAGGTGAGCCGTCGCCATGTGCGAAATGATTAAATGAACCACAAAGTACGGGAACTGTTAGGCAGTCTCGGCCTCCCATATAATGATGGGCCCAGACGGAAGCTAATTCTATTGAATGTTCTCTGACGTGATGAATTTCTTCTTTGAATGCACCGGGAGTTTCAAGTATTGTCGCTAATTCATCAACGATTTTGGTGTCTGTTTCAAGAATGCCATGTGGGGTTGAATAATTTTGCCTAGTTGGGGTGATCATACCCAGACCGCCGTTATGATCTGTTCCTAGTATAATCAGTAGTTCTATATCGTTAAGATGGGGCTTTGCACGTTCCCACAATTCTGCGTATGTTTTGTGTCCCCGGGCATAGTCTATATGTGGGCAAATCATGCCGATCAATTTTTTGGATTCTGTCATCTCACACTGAGATTGCAGAGTTCCTCCTTCAGGTATTTTCGTCACATAATCTTGTATTTGCGCCTCTAGTTGTTGTGGATTCGCCGGGTAGACATTACCAACATGGGCAGGACGTCTGTACTTTGCCGCCCTAAATTGTTCCATAAAAGAGTTTTCCGCGGACTGATACCTACCGTTCTCCAAAAGTAGTGCTGCATCAAGTTCTTTGATGACGTCATCTACAGTTTCTTCGTCTAGTCTGACACCAGTCCGTAGTAGATATCCTGACTGTAGTCCTTTAATATCCCTATTCCCGTCACAAAGTGCTAGCAGAGGAAGCATTTGTCTAGGAACCATGACGTTATCTGGGGCGAATCCCATGGGATCTCTGAGAAGAATCATCTCCCCTTCCGGACGTTGCACTAGTTGAGGTTCTACTGCCCTCAGTTTGGGATATTGGGGGGGGGCTGGATAGGTTTCTGATTGCAAATTATTTACTCACACGTGATATCGTTTTTCATATTATCTAGATTATAAAGTTCTGTTGCATTTTAAGCCAGCACCTAACTGAAGCCGTACTATAAGTGATTGGAACAACGAGCCTACAGAGTCGATCATAAAACAGTTGTAGCCAGAATTCCTTAAGGTTATGTTATAATCCTTCGCAGCCTTCCTGGCGTGATTCTCAAAGACGTTGAGGTATTTTTGCCGAAATAGTTTAACGAACGCTGCTGGGAATATCAGGGGATATGTTTGCATGCCACTGTACGAAGGACTCAAGGTTTTTACTGGCAATTCTCATCCTGAACTTGCCAACGACATATGTGAACATTTAAATGTCGAGCTGGGTCGCTGCGACGTTTTCAAGTTTAGCAACGACCAAACCTTCGTTCGTATTTTGGAAAACGTTCGTGAAAAAGATATCTTCATCGTGCAATCCTGTGCTGTACCTGTAAATGACAGTATTATGGAATTATTAATAATGATAGATGCTTTTAAGAGGGCATCTGCTGGCAGGATCAGTGCGGTGATTCCCTACTACGGTTATGGTCGAAGTGACAAAAAGGATCAGCCCAGAGTACCCATAACAGCTCGCTTGTTAGCAAATCTGATTGAGACCGCAGGAGCTGACAGAATTATAACTATTGACTTACATGCAGGACAAATTCAGGGCTTTTTTAATGTCCCACTGGACGAACTTACAGCGGTTCCTATGCTGGCGAAGCATTTCAAACAATTTAGTTTTAACGGAGATGTGGTTGTTGTTGCCACTGACGCCGGAGACGCAAAGCGAGCTCGTAGCACTGCAAACATCTTAAAAGCACCCCTGGCAATAGTTGAGAAGGTTAGGATGGGCAATAAAGAGCAAGTTGAATCCTCAAATTTAATAGGGGATGTTCAAGGGAAAATCGCGCTCATAGTAGACGATGAGATAGGTACAGGCGGAACAGTTGTTTCAACGGCTGCAACGTTAAAGGGACATGGAGCGAGTGAGATATATTGCTATGTTACCCATCCCGTGCTGTCTGGGGAAGCGGCGGATATATTAGATACGGGTCTAGTTAAGGAAATTGTTGTGACTGATACACTTCCTATTCCTGAGCACAAGAGAAGGGCTAATATTCACTCTGTTTCGGTAGCATCAGTACTTGGTGAGGCAATTGATCGCATACACAATGGGGAATCTGTGGGTGCTATGTTCAGGGACGTGAATGGGGCCTATTAATATTTTTTTCAAAATGATTGGGAAAGGCTTATAGTCTGTAAGGTTCACATTTTGAACGAATTGGCTTAAATCAGCCTAAATTGAACTCTGGAATACGCCCTCTTAGTCTCAGTGGTTGGGTTATAATAAAATCTGATTGTGCATAAATATCGGAATGCTTTTATGAGAGTCACATGTTTATTTGTAACTCTTAAATTTGATTATAAACCTTAAACAACGTAGCTATCACGAGAGAATCCAATGTTAAAGAATTTGACAAAAATTTTAGGCGGCTCAAACGAGAAAGTTATTAAAGGCCTACAAAGTCAGGTGGATTTAATCAATTCATTTGAGCCTCGTTACAAAGGAATGCCTGAGGAAGAACTTAGACAATCAAAGGAAACCTATGGAAAGAGATTCGAAAATGGTGAAACTCTAAACGAATTGCTACCAGAAGTATTCGCTGCTGTGAGAGAAGCTTCCTGGAGAACTTTAAGAATGAGGCATTTTGATGTACAGCTTATGGGGGGTATAGTCCTTCACGATGGCAAGATCTCGGAAATGCGAACTGGTGAGGGGAAGACGCTGGTTGCTACATTGCCTTCGTTTCTTAATTGTTTGTCAGGCAAAGGCGTTCACGTTGTTACAGTTAATGACTATTTGGCCGGAAGAGACGCACAATGGATGGGACAAGTTTATCATTACATGGGAGCCTCTGTAGGAGTTTTGCAACATGATGCTGCATATGTTTACGATCCTAGTGCTAACAATACGACAACTGGACTTGAAAATTTGAGGCCAGTGACCCGTGAAGAGGCTTATGCTTCGGATATAACCTACGGAACAAATAACGAATTTGGATTCGATTATCTCAGAGATAATATGGTTGTTGATGCAGAAAAACGATCTCAGCAAAATCGCCGCGGTTACGCGATTGTCGACGAAGTTGACAATATTCTGATCGATGAAGCGAGGACCCCGCTAATTATAAGCGGGCCTTCTCAAGAATCTCCCCAAGAATACCAACAATATGCGCGTGTAGTAAAAAATTTACGACAGGATGAAGACTATAGCATAGACGAAAAGCATAGGTCGGTGGCACTGTCAAATGATGGAATAACCAAATTAGAACGGATGCTGAATGTCGACAATATTTATGATCCGTCTAATATTCAGATGGCCCATTTCGTGGAGAATGCTTTGAAGGCAAATGCTGTCTTTCAAAAAGATAGAGAATATGTGGTCCAGGATGGGAATGTCGTTATAGTTGATGAATTCACTGGAAGGCTAATGGGAGGGCGACGGTATTCGGATGGGTTACATCAGGCTATAGAAGCTAAGGAAGGTGTTAAGGTGCAGAAAGAATCTGTTACCTATGCCACCATAACTCTTCAAAACTATTTTCGATTGTACGATAAATTGGCAGGTATGACTGGTACGGCTAATACGGAGGCGGAGGAATTCTGGAAGATATATAAATTGGAAGTTGTGGAAATTCCCACTAATAAACCGATGGTTAGAGACGACAGACGTGACCTGATTTATAAAGACCAAGATGCCAAATATAAGGCTGTCGTCAAGGATATTAAAGAACATCATGAAAATGGTCAGCCGGTCCTGGTTGGTACGACAGATATAGATCTTTCGGAAAAGCTTAGCGCCATGTTGAATCGGGAAGGGGTCTCTCATGAAGTGCTAAATGCTAAACAGCATAATAGAGAGGCTATCATAATTGCGCAGGCCGGTAGGCCAGGTGCTGTAACTGTGGCAACGAATATGGCTGGTCGAGGGACCGATATTATTCTAGGTGGTAATCCAGAAGCATTAGATGTGTCAATGGAACAATGGCAAGAGGATCATGATCGTATCTTGGATATGGGAGGACTTTTCATAATTGGAACTGAGCGTCATGAGGCAAGGCGTATAGACAATCAGCTGAGAGGTAGATCGGGCCGTCAGGGGGATCCAGGAGCCACACGCTTTTATGTGGCGTTAGATGATCAGCTTATGCGTAGATTTGGAGGAGATTCTATAAAGCGTTTCATGGATTGGGCTCTAGAAGAGGATACGCCCATAGAGAGTAAGGCCATAAGCAAAGCAATTGAGAATGCTCAAGTAAAAACTGAAGGCCACCACTTTGACATGCGTAAACATCTTGTGGAATACGATGATGTTGTGAATGCTCAGCGAGACATAATATACAAAGAGCGGGAAAAAATTCTAGATGGCGTAGATATGAAGCTGAGTATGCAGGGTATGGTTGGGGAAGCAATAAGCGACATTCTCGGATATCATATTTCTGGGAATGTCCCTGAACGCTGGGATACTGACTCACTTTTGATAGAGCTTGAAGGTGTTTTACCCCTCCCGGCTGATCTCAAAGATCCGGATGATTTGAGGAATTTTTCTTATGAAGAAATAGAAGATATGGTACTACGACACGCTGAAGAACTTTACGATCGCCTAGAGGGTTCATTAGGTCCAGAGGAAATGCGTGCGCTGGAACGACATATAATGCTAAGAGTATTTGATTCTAACTGGGTTCAACATTTGACTACAATTGAGAATTTGAGGCAGGGTGTAGGACTACATGCTTATGGTCAGAGAGATCCTCTCGTTATGTATAAGAAAGAGGGGCACGAAAAATTTCAAGAGTTGCAAGTGCGTATAAGGAAGGACGTCACTCAGACAGTATATAGACTGGGGACTATGATTCATGAAGGTTCTACGGTGTCAGCAGGTACAAATACCCAAAAAACAAAAAATATTCGTTCTGCTGCCAAGGGTAGAAGTGTCATGGAAAATGTGAGTCAAACAAAGAGTACCAGCAGTAGTTCCCAAGGGTATAAGGTTGGTAGAAATGCACCTTGTCCCTGTGGTAGTGGAAAGAAATACAAGAGGTGTCACGGATGACACCCAATTTATAACTTCAGCAAATTATGATTATCACTAAAGGTATATAAGCAAATACTAGAAATCAATCTTGGTCACTATGTTGGGCTTATAGTATGGACAACAACAAAATTGTGGAAATGTTCGAAGATATAGCTGATCTTTTGGAAGTTAAAGGTGAAACAGTCTTCGTTATCAGGGCGTATCGTAATGCTGCCCGAGCAATTGATAAGTATCCCAAACAACTATCTAATATGTTACTTGAAGGGCAAGATTTTAGAATTATACCTGGTATAGGGGAGGCCATATCAGATAAGGCCTTAGAGTTAGTTTCCACTGGGCGGCTACAATACTACGATAGTCTCATAGCTGAATTCCCTTCTGGTATTTTGGAGATTATGCAGATTTCTGGTATAGGCCCAAAAACTACAAAACGCCTTTGGAATGAACTGAATGTTACTAGCCTCTCGAAACTCGAGGAATCTTTAGATAACGGATCTTTTATTTCTTTATCAGGGATGGGTAAAAAGACTTCAGACAACATTCGTCTTCAGTTACAGTTTCAACGTGATATCGGTGATAGCATTCCCTTGCATGTGGCGAGACCTCTCGCAGGAATGATGGTTGACTTTTTGAAGGCCAACTGCAGTGTTGCGGAAAATATTATGTGGGTTGGAGGTATACGAAGATTTGAAGAGTCAGTCAAAGAGATCAAACTGATTTGCACTTCTAGCAACCCTGAGTCAGTTGTCACGGTATTCCTCTCAATGCCTGAGATTAGAGATGCTATATCCACCGATACCCACGAAGTGTCGGCTTATATGGATCAGGGAATTAAGGTTAGCTTGCAAATTGTGGATGAGGCTTATATTGGATCGTATTTGCAATACTTCACCGGTAGTACTCAGCATAATATTCAACTTCGAAACCATGCTGCTAGTTTGGGATTTACACTTAACGAACAAGGCCTTACACGAATGGATTCTGGAGAATATGAATCTGTCACAAATGAGTATGATTTGTACACGAGTTTGGGTCTTCAATATATACCTCCAGAATTAAGACAGGGATCTGGTGAAATTCTTGCTTCAATGGGAAATTCTATTCCTAATCTTGTCAGGATTGCGGACTTGAAAGGGGATTTACATGATCACACTAACTGGAGTGATGGTAGAGATAGTATGGAAGACATGGTACATGCCGCCTTCCAAAAGAATTTTCAATATTTGGCTATAACCGATCATTCATCTGGTAGAGGCATTGCTAATGGACTTAGTGTTGATCGCTTAGCAAAACATGTCAAAAAAATTAACGACTTAGATAAAAAATATCCTTCCATGATGGTTCTGAGTGGTACTGAAATGGATATTCGCTCGGACGGATCTTTGGATTATTCTGATGATGTAATAGAATCTATAGATTGGGTAATCGCCTCCATTCATTCAGCGATGGGTCAAGATTCCAAAACTATGACAGAGAGAATTCAAAGAGCCATGAATAATCCGAATGTTGATGTGCTGGGACATTTAAGCACACGCCTATTAGGTACCAGAAAACCTATTGAAGCCGACTTCGAGTTTTTGTTCAAAGCAGCTGCAGACACTGGGACCGCGCTTGAAATCAATGCTTCGCCTGAGCGCTTGGATCTGAAAGATTCCCATATAAAACTCGCAAGAGAACTAGGAGTGCCCCTTGTCATTAGTAGTGACGCTCATTCCACAGAAGGGATTGAAAATTTGGAATTTGGTGTAGGAATAGCTCGAAGAGGATGGTGTGAGGCTCGTCATATTGTCAATTCGCTCCCGCGTAACCTGTTTTTACAATATTTGAAGACTGACAAAAGTGAAAGGACCAGGTTTTTTGCAGGACTTGTATGAAAATATTGAATCGCTAGAACCTGAACCAGAGTCGGATGCCAAGGCACTTAAAGCGTTACGAAAGGTCTTGAGTGATGGTACGGACTGGCCGGAGGCAATACTTAAAACCATAGCGTCTTGGACCTGTCCAACTGAGATTGTGAATGGTAGACGCTATGAATATTTCATTGCGGGTGAGGCTTTTGATTGGCTTTTACTTGCTGAAAGACTTTGTAGTGAAGTAAGAGAATTTATACCTCCCGAGGAAGAGGAAGCTTTTCTATTTGAGGGGAGATTCCCAGACAGGTTTAATATAGGTAGTTTTAAGGACGCGATAGGGGTTCAAAAACACAGAGGATATCTAAATTACTATTATGGCGTCATCGTAGAAGAAGCACTACAGCTAGCTTCGGAAAGAGAAATTCATAAAAGGAAAGTTAGCAATGGTAATCAATATCAAGACGACTTTACAGAAGAGGTATTTCAAAGATTATACCGAAAATCAAGCGACAATCTGTTAGCATCCTTTTTTGAAGATTCTGGCTACGCCTGCCTGACAAATATGACCATGGTCCATCTAAAAGAATTTACGTATTGGTTATTCAAATATAGGATGAAGATTTCGGATAAAGCGCGTATTGCAAGTGATACCAAAAAAGGCTTGGATATTCTCCAGCAGTTATCCGAGTTGAAGCAGTGTCATCCATTTATGGAATAGGTTGCTATTTATAAATCGTCCCCTGCACGTAAAAGAAGTTCTGCGATACAGAGATCTGTAAATTTTATCCCTCAGGCTTAATTTCTCGAAACATTGTGTACAGTGCATAGTTGTAGCCTAACTTGACTATGGCACCAGCAATAAAGGGAGCCCCTAAAAACGTAACTTGGGCTATAAGCCCTGCTGATATTGGGCTTATGACCTGTGCGATGTTTCTTCCGAGGTTATTTAGGCTAGCCATCGCCGTTCGTGACTCAGCAGGAACGATTGCCATAGTATATGACTGTCTGGTTGGTACATCCATATCATTACAAAGTTCATGGAGTAGGAAAAAGCCAATTGCTACGGATAAACCATTTGAGAACGCCATTCCCACAAATGTCAAATTTGCTGCAACTTGTGTAAAAACCATGGTGTTAACCAGTCCTATTCGTGTTGCCAATGGAGATGCTAGAGCGACTGAAGTAAGATTTAGCAATTGGGCTGAGAAAAAAATCGCTGAAAGTGAGAACAGGCTTACCCCGAATTGATTCACAAACCAAAAAGATATAAAGCTTCGCAGAACGAATCCTCCGCCTAATGCATCCATAGAAGATAAGGCTGTCATTTTTATTATTAGAGCTTTTTCGTCTTTTGAACGCGATGCAGAATGCCTCTTTTTGGGGGTTACGTCAGGCTCGATATTACGGGAGAGACCCGAATAGGATAGCATGCTAAGGAGGGCAAAAAACGCGTAGATTAGGAACATTAACTTAAACGAGTTAATTTCACTAATGTCTGACGTGCTCTGAATGAAATGAGGAATAGTTATGAGCAAGGCGCCGATAGCTTTTGTGAGGATTGTTGTGAGATTGTAGTAACTGAAAACCAGAGTTCTTTGGTTAGGTCTGCATGTTTGGGCTAAAATTGCGGTGTCTATGGAGGTGAATGCCGTACGATCTCCTCCTGACGATGTGGTTACAGCAAATAGTCCAATCAGTATCAAAAAGTAAACGTTCGAAGCGAGAGGGAAGCAAAAGCCGGCAAAAGCCATGAGTCCAGCCAATATTAAAAGAAAGTTTTTTCTTCCTATAAAATCGCCTTTCCAACTCGCTATAGCGTTTGACAAGGCACTGCCTGCCATTATGCCTGCAAAAATTAGGCCAGCCTGTGTGACTGTAAAATTCATTAGGGTAAGATATACGCCCAAAAACACTGTGAGGAAGCCGTAGTCAAGTGTACGGATAGCGGATGAGAGTATGACTAGCTTTCCATCATGATCTAGTTTTGGGATGATATCTTGGAGGTTCAATACAAACCTAGTCCTCGGTCTAAGATGAAGTTTAGAGTTAATATAGGATTACAGTTTTGATAAAATGCCTTGAATTCTATCTTTTCGCTCTTCAAGTTGAGACAGTCGGTACTTCTCACGATCCACTACATCTTCAGGAGCCCGGTCAAGGAATTTCCTATCATTCAATCGCTGTGACAATTGGTCTCGATTTTTTTCGATGTCAGATATTTCATTAGTTAAACGTTCTTTTTCTTGATCAATGTTCACTAGACCGGCTAAGGGCACCCTAATTGTTCCGGATTTTAGTACAAGAGTCACACAGTCATTTTTTGTGACGCCTCCCTCTATACTACCTTCAAAATCTATTGAACTTACTCGTGCCAAGCTCTTAATCAAGTTAAGTTCAGGTTTGGCAATTTTTGCAATCTCTGGACTTTCAATGATAACCTCGATGTCTTGATGTTGATGAATCCGAAATTCAGATCTTAAATTACGGATCGAACGAACCATTTCAATGAGAGTATCTATTTCTTCCTCTGCAGCAGTGTTAGACATATTTTTGTTTGACGTAGGATATGAAGCAACCATTAATGACGTTTTTGGACCTGGTATGGATGGTAATTGGCTCAAAAGTATTTGCCATATTTCTTCAGTTACAAAAGGCATAAAAGGATGTAGAAGACGGAGTATTTGTTCCAATGCATAGGATAGAAATGGTAACGGCGAGGGTGTATTAGCATTGTCTTTCAATCGTATTTTTACCATTTCAATATACCAGTCTGCATATTCATGCCAGACGAAGTCATGTATGACACGTTGAGCTTCACCGAAATTATAGTCTTCCATGTACTTTTGTACTTGTGAAGTTACTTCGTTCAACCTGCTGAGAATCCATTTATCATGCCGATGTTCAGGAGTGAGTGGCAAATGCCAATTCTCATCTATATCGGCTTCATCAAGTTGGTATAATACAAATCGTGAAGCATTCCAAAGCTTGTTTGCGAAATTCCTACTGGCCTCGAGTTTCTGTTCATTTAGTCGTTGATTGTTTCCTGGAGCGGTGCCCACAGTAAGAGCGAATCTGAGAGCATCTGCTCCATACATGTCAATTAATTCGAGTGGGTCCAGTACATTCCCCTTGGTTTTGCTCATTTTGACACCTTCGGGATCGAGTACTAATCCGTGGAGATAGATGGTTTCGAAAGGTTCTGCACCCATATTTTCTATCCCCATCATCATCATGCGGGCTACCCAGAAAAAAAGAATGTCATATCCGGTTTCCATCACTGTGGTAGGATAGAAATAATTGACATCATCCGTATTGTCTGGCCATCCCAGAGTCGAATGCGTCCATAGTCCTGAGCTGAACCAAGTATCTAAAACATCATTGTCTTGCCGCAAGTTTGTGGAGTTACATTTTGAGCAAGATTCAGGATCTGAGTATTCAACTATGATGTTGTCACACGATTCGCAATACCATACTGGAATGCGATGTCCCCACCACAGTTGACGACTGATACACCAATCTCTGATGTTGTCGAGCCAGTCGAAATATATTTTGTTAAATCTTTCGGGAACGATTTGCGTTTTTTTATCGCTCACCGCATCGCGTGCCGGTTTAGCAAGAGGCTTCATATTTACGTACCACTGCAATGTGACGATCGGCTCAACAACGTGCCCTGATCTGTCACAGTGCGCCACAGAGTGTTGATAATCTTCAATTTTCACTAAAAGGTTTTCTGTCGCAAGTTGCTCTACTATTTGCGTTCTAACTTTAGACATTGATTGACCTTTAAATTGGTCAGCTGTCTCGTTCAAGGTTCCATCAATATTCATTATGCTGATAACAGGTAAATTGTGTCTTTGACCGATTTCGAAGTCTGCAGCATCATGCCCTGGAGTAACTTTTAAGGTGCCCGTACCGAATTCCTTATCAACGGCCTCATCAGCTATTATCGGAACAGATCTATTAACCACGGGTACTATGACTTTCTTGCCTATATACCTCTTGTATCTGGTATCTTCTGGATTAACAGCCACGGCTGTATCACCTATTAGCGTTTCTGGACGAGTCGTGGCTATAACTAGTGCTTCATCACCACCGCCATCGAGCAAGTACCGGATATAGTGTAATTTGCCATTTTGTTCCTCATAGCGAACTTCTAAATCAGAAAGTGCTGTTCGGCAATGAGTGCACCAGTTTGTGATCCTCTCACCTCTGTAAATGAGACCTTTTTTGTATAAATTGACAAAGGTGGTGCGAACGGCCTTACTCGGGCCTTCATTTAGTGTAAAAGAAGCTCGGCTCCAATCACATGAGGCTCCGAGACGTTTAATTTGTTCGTATATTCGTGCACCGTACTTATCTACCCATTGCCAAACTCTGTTTATAAATTCTTCCCTCCCGATGTCATGTCTACTGAGATTAATTTCAGAGAGAGTTCTTTCGACCACTACTTGAGTAGCTATTCCTGCGTGATCTGATCCAGGCAAATAAAGTGTGGGACGTCCCTGCATTCTTTGCCAGCGTACAATAAGATCTTCCAATGCAATAGTTAAGGCATGCCCCATATGGAGTTCGCCAGTCACGTTTGGGGGAGGCATTATCATGGTGAAGGGGGTTTTATTTTTGTCTATTTTGGGAGTGAAGTAACCACCTGAATTCCAAAAATCATAGATGCGTTCTTCTACAGTGCTGGATTCGTATGTTTTTGGGATTTCGCGTTTGGGACTTGTAGAAGACATTCACACCGCTCTCCATTGGAAATTTTTATTGAGCATATTTTATCTATGTGTTGATTGACGAGTCAATTTAGAAGATCACATATGGATCAACATTTCGAGGAATTGTAAATTAATCCCCCGGCACTCTTTACAAAGAATATTTTTTCAAACATATATTTAACAACAAAGTCATTTTCATTCCAGACTAGAG
>Ga0310344_10001627_pt1 | contig 17087 bp, 22 predicted proteins | sample HC15DNA20200_MG_FD_203801 | JGI IMG/M metagenome (GOLD analysis project Ga0310344, IMG submission 203801) | Marine microbial communities from station ALOHA, North Pacific Subtropical Gyre - HC15-DNA-20-200_MG | ecosystem: Environmental > Aquatic > Marine > Oceanic | place: Pacific Ocean: North... | reverse complement strand
AACTTTGGCGCGCTCAATCGGAACTTCGATCTTATCGACGCGAAGCCCGAAAACACCTTGCAAGTCTCGGCGAATCCAATCAAGAAGAGACTCTGTTTCTTGCCAAATTAAAAAGGTATGGAATTGTGGGCCAAGATTCTCAGTTAGACGACATTCTTACTCTTGATGTTAACACAATTCTCGAACGCCGTTTACAAACCATCGTATATCGTTCTGGGCTAGCAAATACAATTAAACAAGCTAGGCAATTCGTTGTCCATGGTCATATTTCTCTAAATGGACATTGTGTGGACATTCCCTCTTATAAAGTCAAAGTAGGAGAGGAATCGAGTCTTCAGTATGATCAATATAGTTCCATTTCAGACGAATCCCACCCCATCCGAAAGCCACCCGAACCGATAGTAAAAGAGGTGTCTGAAGAATGAGTGAAGCCGATAAAACATGGGGAATTGCCCATATATATTCTTCATTCAATAACACCATCATCACACTAACTGATGAAACTGGAGCAGAAACTCTAGCTAAGTGTTCTGGAGGTGCTGTAGTGAAACAAAGTAGGGATGAAGCTTCCCAGTATGCCTCGATGCAAATCGCAGAAAGAATCGCTGAAGCCGCCGTAGCAGCAGGAATTTCTTCTATTCATATACGCGTTCGAGGACCTGGGGGAACTTCTAGGATGGGATCTGGACCTGGGGCCCAGGCTTCAATACGAACCCTCGCCAGATCCGGGCTTGAAATTGGAAGAATAGAAGATGTAACTCCGCGCCCACACGATGGGTGCCGTGCCCCACGGGTGGCGAGATAATATGGCAAAATCCAAAGTAAAAATTGATATGATAGATCACTCTGACAGATTTGTCACATTTGTTGTCCAAGGTTTGACCCCTGCATTTGCAAATGGCATTCGAAGAGCGATGCTAACTGACGTCCCCACTCTTTCCATTGATACAATCCGTGTAACTGAAAATACCAGTGTTTTGTTCGATGAGATCATAGGCCATAGATTATGCCTGGTTCCCCTCACAACTCCCGCAGATGAATTTGAATATACAGACGTGGTCACTTTGACCCTCGACGTGCAGGGACCTGCGACTGTTTATTCTGGCGATCTAGTTTCGCCTGAAAAATTGGTTGAACCGGCCGACAAAAGAATACCTATTGTAGATCTCAAGGAAAACCAGCGCCTTTCCTTTGAAGCAGACGCGGTTCTTGGAACTGGACGTACTCACGCAAAATTCCAAGGCGGTGTGGCAATTGGATATACTTATCTCCAATCGATCAATGTGCTTGGTACTCTGAAAAAAGGAGATGAACAAACCCCTTTAATCGTTCGTGGGGCCATCGAGGATTCTGGAAAAATAATCCCAACTAGTGAATTTGGACATAACCTTTCGAACAAATATCCTAAGAAAAAAGTAGAAGTAACTGATGTGCCCAATACTTTCGTTTTCCACGTGGAAACGGATGGTTCTATGTCTAGCGATGAATTAATTACTAGCTCAGTCCAGTCATTGTGCAATCGTGCCGGCGCATTAGGAGAGGGAATTAGCATATGAGTAAAATGGACCCAAGACTTAACAGTCTTATAAGTGAATTAAAAGCCGTTTCTCGCGAAACAGGCACTGAATTGTGGAGTGAAATCGCCCATCAATTAGAGGGCCCTCGAAGAAATTACGCAGAAGTAAATCTCGGCCACATAGAAAGGTATGCCAAGGAGAACGAGACCATTGTTGTCCCTGGGAAAGTCCTTGGGAGTGGTATTCTTAACAAAGGTGTTACTATTGCTGCAGTTGATTTTTCCAAGAGTGCAGAAATGAAAATAAAACAAGCCAACGGTGAACCAATACGCCTAGAACAAATTCTTGGGCGAAATAAAGATGGTTCCAATGTGAGGATTTTCCGATGAATCATCGAAAATTCCAACCCGACCGTATAATCGATGCAAGTGGGTGTGTCCTCGGTAGAGTTTCTAGCCAAATAGCTCAACTCTCACTCGAAGGGAATAAAGTAGCCATTATCAATGCAGAACGTGCAGTGATCACTGGATCTGAACAAGATATTCTGAGCCGATTCCAAAAACGAATGGAAATTGGATCCGACCAAGGACCTTACTACCCCAAACGCCCCGACAGAATAATCAAAAGGGCGATTCGGGGCATGTTGCCATACAAACGAAAGAAAGGGAGGGATGCACTCGAACGTATTCGTGTCTATGTGGGGAACCCATTTGAGACCGAGGGTGAGATTCTTGCCAATACTTCTCTTGAGGACCCCTCCCAAATACGATACGTCGAACTTGGACTCATATCTGAAAAATTAGGAGCGAAAATAACATGGTAAAAACTATCAATACAAGTGGTAAGAAGAAAACAGCAATAGCAAGGGCGTCAATTAAAGAAGGGACTGGGAAGGTTCGGGTCAATTCAATTCCAATAGAATTAGTAGAACCTGAATCCTCCCGCCTCAAAATGTTAGACCCTTTCGATATAGCAGAAGACAAATTACGTGACAAGATTGACATAACTGTTAAAGTCAATGGTGGTGGATACTCTGGACAAGCAGATGCCGTCCGAACCGCCATCGCTAGGGCCTTGGTGGAGTTCACCGAAGACATAGAACTCCGGGATCTTTACATGGCCATCGACCGAACACTTCTAGTCAACGACGTTCGTCAACGTGAATCTAAAAAGTGGGGTGGCCCCGGTGCAAGGGCACGCTTCCAAAAATCTTACAGGTAACTTAAAATATGATAATTCCAGTTCGTTGTTTCACATGCGGAAAGGTCATCTCAGAGCATTGGGAAGACTATGTTTCAAGATCTAATACAAAAGACGGAGAAGAAAGTCCTGCTGATGTACTTGATGACCTTGGTATCACTCGGTATTGTTGCCGAAGAATGTTTGTTTCACACATCGATCTTATAGACGTTGTGTCTCCCTACCAATAATGCAAAATTTAGAACATAATAGACACGAAAAAGCCCGTATCATCGGTGCAAGGGCACTGCAAATAGCCTACGGTGCTCCTTTACTCATAGACACCAACCACTCACAGCCCATATTAGTAGCAGCTGCAGAATATGATGCTGATGTACTACCCTTCTCAGTTCAAAGACAGACACTCTCAACAGCGGAGGCCCCCGAATAAAGTGTCAATAATCAATTCAATACACCTCGGCCGCGTTTTCGATTCCAGGGGAAACTTGACTGTGGAAGCATCCGTCCAAACACAAAATGGTGGATTTGGAAGGGCAATTGCCCCCAGTGGAGCTAGTACCGGAGAACACGAGGCAATTGAATTACCTGCTTCAGATGCCATTTCTGCTGCAAAAAAACACGCTTTGCCCATGTTAGAGGGAAAAGTGGATTCTACCGACCAAACCTTGGTTGACAACACTCTCAGATCTGCAGATGGCACTGAAAATTTTTCAGTCATTGGGGCAAATAGCGCAGTTGCAATTTCTTTAGCCAACGCCAAAGCTGCAGCTAATTTCTTGGACGTTCCCCTCTATCAACACATAGGATCTCCTCCCAAAAGGGGATCTTTCCCCGTTCCTCTGGGAAATGTAATAGGTGGTGGGGCCCATGCAGCAGACTCTACATGTATACAAGAATTTCTTTCAGTCCCTGTAGGTGCACCCTGCGTTTTCGATGCAATTTTCGCAAACACCGAGGTCCATAAATTAACTGGAACGCTGTTGTCAGATCGTGGGTATACTCGTGCAAAAGGCGACGAAGGTGGGTGGGCGGCTCCTATCTCTGATGAGGTAGCCTTTGACGTCATGTCCGAATCAATCTCTGAGATTTCAAGCAAAGTTGACTTTGAAATTAAAATGGGTGTGGACATGGCCGCATCCGAACTATATGACTCCACCCAAGATTGTTATGATTATGGGGACATTTCCCGATCTGTAGACGAACAAATCGACTACGTTTCGGATCTCTCCCGTGTCTATTCCTTAGCATACATTGAAGATCCACTTGACCAAGATGACTTTGAAGGGTTTTCCAAACTCACAAATTCTATCGGGGAGAGCGCTCTAGTCTGTGGAGATGATTTGTTCGCAACAAACGTCACACGATTAAAGAAAGGAATAGACCTCAAAGCAGCAAACTCCATCTTGATTAAACCCAATCAAATAGGGACTTTAACAGAAACCTTGGACGCCATTAACCTTGCCAAGAAAAATAATATCACCCCAGTTGTATCTCACCGAAGTGGAGAAACTGAAGATACCACAATTTCTCATATAGCTTTTGCAACCCAAGCATCCTATATTAAGACCGGAGTTGTTGGGGGCGAGCGAACTACAAAATTAAATGAATTGATAAGAATTGAACAAGAGATAAAAACACTATGACTGATACGGAAACTATTGACACAGAAAATCCTGAATTGACAAACGAACAACAAGAAACCACTCCCCTCGAGGGAGAAACTCCTGAAGATGCTGCTGATTCCGCGGATATGGATTCCGCCCCAGAAGCCGAGGAATATGAAGACACTTTCGACGATGCGGGGGTGGATCTTCTCCTACCCGTGGAAGATTACCTTTCCGCAGGAGTGCATATCGGAACCCAACAAAAGACGAAAGATATGTCTCGGTTTATCCATCGTGTTAGGGCAGACGGGTTGTACATTCTAGATATCATCCAAACTGATAAACGTATTAGAGAAGCAGCACGCCTGTTATCTCGTTATCCCCCCGAACGAGTTATTGTTTCCTCGTCCCGGCAGTATGGCCATCATCCTGCCACGACCTTTGCAGAATCTATTGGGGCAATGGTTTCTACCGGGCGATTCATACCTGGAACACTTACAAATCCGGTTTATCCAGGATTCATAGAACCTGACATCGCAGTTGTAACCGATCCAATCGGAGATGCGCAAGTAATTGGGGAGGCAATTGCTATTGGAATCCCTGTCATAGCCATGTGTGATTCAAACAATGCAACTAGTCACGTAGACCTAGTTGTCCCTACTAACAACAAAGGTAGAAAGGCCCTCGCCACTGTTTACTGGCTTCTTGCAAATGAAACATTAGATAATCGGGGCGTAACTCCCGATCTGTCATTATCCGACTTCGATCTAGAGTTATAGAATCAACTCTATGTTTTTATCCCCCCCATACAATTTGTAACATAATGCCATTCTCATCTGCTCCAGGGAAGGTCTATTTATTTGGAGAACACGCAGTAGTTTATGGTGAGCCCGCAGTCCCGTGTGCGATAGATAAGAGGATAACTGTTTCTTGCACCGAATCAGACGATAATTTAATTTCTATTCAAGCACCCCAAATAGATATAAACAATTTCAGCATAGAATTTTCTGAATCATCTCTGAAATCGAATCTATCAAAAGTAGAACCCCATCTTCACTATATTCTCACTGCAATTGACCTATCTTTGAATTTTTCTGAAACTATTCTTAATGGATTGGAAATAGTTGTTAAAAGTGATATCCCCCTAGGGGCAGGGCTCGGATCTTCTGCAGCCGTTTCTGTTGCTACTGTGGATGCAGTGTCTAGAACCTGCGACGTAATCCATCCTTTAGAACACATAGCCACCCTCGCCCACGAAGTAGAACAAACTGTTCAAGGCCGCGCATCTCGGGCAGATACTTTTTGCTCTACGATGGGGGGATTTGTTTGTGTAGAAGGAAAGAAATGCAATAAATTACCTTTTTCAAAATTGCCCCTCACAATCGGGTATGACGGTGGTTTCGGGTCTACAAAAGAATTAGTCTCAATGGTACAAACCAACAAAGAAAATTATGATTTCATAGGGTCTATTATAACTTCTATTGGCAGTATTTCTAAACTTGGAATAGTCGCTCTAGAAAACCAGGATATGGCCACCACAGGGGATTTGATGAATATTAACCACGGTTTGCTATCTTCACTAGGCGTTTCTTCTGATTCTTTAGATGAGATGGTGTGGGCGGCAAGAAATTCAGGAGCTTTCGGTGCAAAACTCACTGGAGCAGGAGGTTCTGGATGCATTGTTGCACTAGATCCTGATATGTCTGCTATTCAGTCTCTACTTTCCACCGATAGCTGCAAATCTGCATTTTCAGTAGATATCTCCGAAAAGGGGTTAATACGAAAATGACCTCGATCGAGCCTGCCACTTTACTAAAACTTGGAGGCAGTGTAATCACCAAAAAAGACCAACCAGAGACACTGAATGAAGCCCATATTGACACCGCGGCAACAATCATTTCCAACCATCGCCCGAAAAATCTTATTGTGGTCCATGGGGGTGGGAGCTTTGGTCATTTTCACGCTTCAAATTTTAATGTTACCATTGAGAATGGGACTCATAATGTGGCTGAGGTAGATATCATACATTCTTCCATGATCTGCCTTTGTGATGCTGTAGTCCACGCATTTCACTCCTTAGATATACCTGCAATCCCTGTCCATCCGTTATCAGTTGCATGGAGAGATTCCGATTCACTACTTCATTTTCCTTCTGAGCATGTTTTATCACTTATAGAATCTGGGTTTGTACCTGTGATTCATGGGGATATTATTACTACTGCAGAAAAAGGAGCAACTATAGTTAGTGGAGATGAACTAGTAATCAATCTATCTAACTCAATTCCCACCAAGCGAATCGGATTTTGCACATCAACACCTGGCGTTTTAGACACATCTGGAAGTGTCATTCCTCATCTTTCTCCCGATCAAAAAGAAGACAGTTCAATCACCCAATCTTCTGCGACCGATGTCACTGGAGGGATGGCCGGGAAAATCAAGGAATTGGCAAATACAAATGCTCCAGTTTCAATCTTCGATCTCCCCAATTTGGAAGCTTTCTTAAAAGGATCCAATCCTGGAACTTTGGTGCATTAATACAGTTAATATAAATCCCCATTGAACACTTTGTCAGACGACCAGATCAAATTCAGTTGACTTTTACCTCTACGAACCATAACATGTATCAACCGGTAGTCACACTACCTTTGAACATGCCATATTGTGAGGCGTCTGACGCCAAACTTTATCACAGGCAGTTTACAAGGTGGTTCTACTCGGAGGGTTAACTATGGAAATTGAAATTGCCACAATAGGTGGATTCGAAGAAGTCGGACGGCAAATGACCGCTGTTCGTGTAGGCTCTGATATCGTTATCTTCGATATGGGCCTGGACCTTTCTAAGATTCTCCTTCATGATGATATTGAAACTGAAAGAATGCACAGCCTAGATCTAATTGACATGGGCGCGATCCCTGATGATCGTGTAATGTCGAATCTACCCGGGGATGTCAAAGCGATTGTCCCCACCCATGGACATTTAGACCACATAGGGGCGATAACCAAGCTCGCCCACCGGTATAATGCCCCCATTATCGCAACCCCCTTCACTCTTGAACTTGTCAGGCAGTTGATACAATCTGAAGAAAAATTCAAAGTGAACAACGATTTGGTAGCGATGAATGCGGGAGATAGAATACCTCTAAGTGACACCTTAGAACTAGAATTCGTCAATGTGACCCATTCTATCATTGATGCAATTAATCCCGTTCTTCATACTCCTGAAGGTGCAATCATTTACGGACTTGACAAACGAATGGATCATACACCCACTCTAGGGGATCCTATTGACATGAAACGTTTTAAAGAACTAGGAAATGAAGGGGTTTTGTGTTATATTGAAGATTGCACAAATGCAAACGTGAAAGGCAGAACTCCTAGTGAGGCGGTAGCAAAACAGCATCTCAAAGATGTGATGTTTTCCATGGCAGATTACAAAGGTGGAATTGTTGCAACCACGTTCTCTAGCCACATAGCCAGGGTAGCAAGTATTGTTGAATTTGCCCAAGAAATCGGTAGACAACCTGTTTTACTCGGACGTTCCATGGAAAAATATTCTGGAACTGCAGAACGATTGAATTTTGTCGAATTCCCTGGAGATCTAGGAATGTATGGGCACCGAAAATCAGTGGATAGAACGTTCTCTAGAATCATGAAAGAAGGAAAGGAAAAATACCTCCCTATCGTTACAGGGCACCAAGGTGAACCAAATGCAATGCTCACTCGAATGGGAAAGGGGGAAACTCCATACGAATTAAGCGAAGGTGACAAAGTCATTTTCTCTGCACGGCTTATCCCCGAACCAACCAATGAAGGCCAGCGTTACCAGGCAGAAACACTCCTCCGAATGAGGGGGGCTAGAATTTATGACGATGTTCACGTTTCTGGACATTGCTCACAAGAAGGTTTGTATGAGATGTTAACCACACTTAAACCAACTCACATAATTCCTGCTCACCAAACGATTGCTGGTGCTTCGGGGTATGTCAACATAGCACGAAAACAGGGATACGTCCTAGGGCGAGATATTCATATTTCATATAACGGAAACCGAATCTCATTGACAAACTAAATTTATGGACGAAAAGGATTCTTCTCGGATTTTAGATGCCCTCTCTAGTAGGAGAACTCTGGTTAACCAATGTTTGGCTAGCCACATAGATACCATTGGGCCAGGCCACCTTTCTGAAGCATCGAATCACCTTTTCATTGCGGGAGGAAAACGACTCCGCCCAGTTGTTTGCCTCATAGCTGCAGAAGCAATCTATAATCAAGATTTGTCACCATTCCCTTACCAGAGTCTCATTGATTCTACGGGAACCTCTGTAAATATGCTCGATGCAGCATCAAGCTTAGAACTCATTCATATTTTTACACTCATTCACGATGACATAATGGATGACGATGATCTCAGACGTGGGGTCCCCTCAGTTCATCAAAAATTTAATACCAATACTGCAATACTTGCGGGAGACATTCTCTATTCAAAAGCCTTTGAAACACTAGGAAACTCTGCAGAACATTCTTCAAATGTATCCCGTGCACTAACAAGTTTGGCAACCGTTTGCTCAGATATCTGTGAGGGCCAAGCACTAGATGTTCAATTTGGACAAATGGATCTGGTATCTATTGAAGAATATCTCAGAATGATTGAACTTAAAACTGGTGTTCTTTTTGCAGAATCTGCAGCTTTACCCGCTCAGCTTCTTGGACAACCTCCCGAGATCATAGATGCATTATACAACTTTGGATTACTCGCCGGAAAGGCCTTTCAAATTTATGACGACCTACTCGATCTAACTACTCCTAGTTCCATTCTTGGAAAGCAACGTGGAAGTGATTTATCTGAGCAAAAACAAACCATACTTACAATCCACGCCACCAACTCCGGTGTTGATCTGAATTCATTCCACAACGATCAGAATTCGAGCCCTTCTGAATCTGATATGGATTCTCTAGTCGAAGCCCTTGAGGACTCGGGAACAATTTCATATGCACATGAACTTTCCCACGACCTATCCACTCAGGCCAAGCAACAACTGGAACTTCTCCCTTCTAACCCCTCTCAAGAACTATTATCAGACATAGTCGACTTTTTCTGTCAACGAGACCATTAACCCACCAAGAATGGACGCTGAACTCAAAGAGATCTTATTAATTGAGGCAGAAAAACACGCCCTCTATAATGCACTAAAATATCAAGGTCCCTCCCAAGTTAAAACAGTAATGGGAATCCTCATGGCAGACTATCCCGATTTCCGAAAGTTTGCAAATGAAATCCCCGCTCTAATCAGTCCTCTTATTGAGCAGGTGAACTCTCTTGAAAATTCAGCCCAACTCCAAAAACTAACATATCTAGCTTCCGATTTAGCTGAACAATTGGAAGAAGAATTCGTAGAAGTGCCCAAGCGCCAATTGCCCGATCTACCAAATGCCAATTCCTATGACCAAATTAGAATGCGCGTTGCCCCCAATCCCAATGGACCCTGGCATATTGGACACGCTAGGATGCCTTCTGTAATTGGGACTTATAAATCTCTATATGACGGGTGGTTCGTTTGTCGTTTTGACGATACAGATCCTGCGACTAAACGTCCTCTTCTTGAAGCATATGATTGGATTCTGGAAGATATCCAGTACCTTGGATTCGAACCCGATGAAGTCATAATGGCAAGTGATAGGTTGAATTTTTATTATGATCATGCCATCCAATTAATTAATCTGAATGGGGCCTACACCTGTACATGTCCTTCTTCGGATTTCTCTAATTTAAAGAATTCAGGCCACCCATGCCCTCACCGAGAAAATTCTATTGAACAAACACTCAACGAATTCCAAGACATGGTAGATGGAAATTTTTCTGCAGGAGAAGTAGTCCTTCGTGTCAGAACTGATCTATCTAACCCAAACCCTGCACTCCGCGATTGGGTTGCCTTTCGAATGGTCGACGTTCCCCACCCCCGTGAAGTGGCACAAACACATAGATGCTGGCCGTTATTAGACTTCCAAAGCGCGATAGATGATCATTTACTCGAAATTACGCATATAATACGGGGAATTGATTTACAAGATTCTGCAAAACGCCAACAATATCTATATAATTATTTCAATTGGGACTACCCCGAAGTTGTCCACTGGGGGCGAATTAATATTGATGATCACCCTGTTCCATTATCTACATCTAGTATGTCTAATTCCATTGAATCTGGAAGTTTTACGGGGTGGTCTGACCTCCAATTACCCATCTTAAGAAATTTCAAAAGGCGAGGTATACAGGGAGATGCAATTACATCCTCCATGATTGACCTAGGGACCTCTACAAATAATATTACATTGTCAATTTCTACGATCTATTCTAAAAACCGATCTCACATCGATGAAGTTGCAGACCGTTTGTTCTTTATTAAAAATCCATCTGAGAAACAAATATTCGGACGGAATCTCCCCGAAACTGTAGAAATCCCCATACACCCTGATCAAACCGACCGTGGCTTTAGAAAACTTGCAATAACGCCTTCTATTTTTATCGACAGCTCTGACATACCAGGGGCTGAAGATATTTTGTACCTAAAGGGAATTGGTTCGGTTAGGTATACTCGAGATTCCTTTGAGTTTATTGAAGACGATTTTAGCTCGGCCCAGTCACAGTCATTACCCATTATCCACTGGTTACCCTCTACCCATGAACAACTATGTTTAAAAACTTCTCAAGGGGAATTTAACGGAATTGTTGAATCAACCATTTGTAACTACAATTCTGGTGATTTAATTCAGTTTGAAAGGGTGGGATTTGCAAAGTTAGATATCAATTCTGGAGTCTATGCTGCTTATTTTTCACACCCCTGAGCATCACCGCTCCCTTTTTAATCTCCATGTTAGCAATATGCATGACCCACAATCGCACGCAGTGACCTTTATAGGGGAGTTTTTATGTGAGGCCTAACTACTCTTGCGTAGAATCTCTATAAAAGTCAATGATCCATATACTCTGTAAGGAGTTATCTCAGAATTTATGGGTGAGCTTTTATTGGGACCGAAGTGAACAATCATGCCAATATACGTAACATTTGACGTACCCGATGATCTCCAGCAAGCAGCTCTAGAAGCACTTGCGGCCGCACGAGATACTGGGTCTGTTAAAAAAGGAACGAATGAAACGACAAAAACCATTGAACGTGGAACTGCAAAATTAGTTTTCATAGCAGAAGACGTACAACCTGAAGAAATCGTAATGCACCTACCTGAACTCTCTATTGAGAAAGGGATTCCATTTTTATTTGTACCAACACAAGAAGAAATAGGAAATGCAACGGGATTATCTGTGCCAAGTGCCGCAGCTGCAATTGTCGACCCCGGAAGTGCAAAGGATTCTGTCGAAGACCTATCTGCCAAACTTGAGGACCTCCGTAAAGCATGAGCATTGAAGATTCCACACCCGCCGAAGTAGTGGAAATCGTTGGTAAGACAGGCATGCATGGAGAAGCGATGCAAATAAAATGTAGAATTAAAGATGGGTCCAACAAAGGACAAGTTATCACTAGAAATTGTATTGGGCCTGTTCGAATTGGGGATATAATTCAACTAAGGGAAACCGCAAGGGAAGCAGATTCTATCGGAGGAAGGTGATCCTACGTGCCTGATTTTAGATCCTGTGACTTTTGTGGATCTCCCATGGAACCTGGAACTGGACTGTTATTCGTACGAACCGATGGGAGAACTGCCTATTTTTGTTCCTCAAAATGTGATAAAAACTCAAAACTTGGTAGAAAATCTAGGAGACTCCCTTGGACCGCACGAGGTAGGCATGTCAAAGCTAGTAAAGCTCCTCAGTCGACCAAACCAACCGCACAGGCGGTAGAAGTAGATTTGGAATTAATTGAAGAATAATGACCCAAGAGCGAACCTTCGTGTTGATCAAACCGGATGGAGTCCAACGCGGCCTCATCGGAACTATCATCTCCCGATTTGAAAGGCGTGGCCTCAAACTTGTGGGTTCGAAGCTTTTAACCATTGATTCTGAACTAGCACAAAAACACTATTCAGAACATGTTGGAAAGCCCTTTTTCGATGGACTGGTCGAATTCATCTGCTCAGGTCCTTCTTTTGCTATGGTTTTAGAGGGAAAAAATGCAGTCAGCATCGTTCGTCAAATGATGGGTTCTACCGACCCCTCCGAATCCCCCCCAGGGACTATCAGAGGCGATTTTGGAATTGATCTCGGGAGAAATGTCATTCACGGGTCGGATACCAATCCGGGGTCTAACGAACGTGAAATAAATCTATTCTTTGATGAACTTGAATTTTCATCGTATGAGCGTATAGATGAAACCTGGCTCTACGAGTAGCATTTCATTTTACCACTTCTATCTCTCCCCGATCTAATTCTTCTTCAACCATGCGCGTGGCTTTAACCATGTTCACCATCTTTTTATAAGCCACTTCTCTTGATAGGAGCTTAAGTCCACAGTCAGGACTGACCGTTAGTCGATCAGGGGGGACCACTTCCAAACCTTTTAAAATTCGCGCCCTAACCTCCTCCACTGACTCGATCCTAGAATCGTGCACATCAATTACTCCGAATCCAATATCTTTCGTGAAGGGGACTTTCTTGAATACGTCTAGCTGACTATAATTCCCATTGGCTAGTTCTACATCAAATTCGTCGACTGGAAAATCCAATATTTTTGGAAAAATTCTTGAATAATCCCCATAACATACGTGAAGCCCAACTCTCACATCATCTGCAATTCCATTTGTTATTTTCTCTAAACACTTCCGCACCACCTTGTGATCCTCCGGGGTGGTGGCTAGTGCTGGTTCATCAATTTGAATATATCTCACCCCTGCATCAACTAGATTCTTTATTTCCATGTTTACAAGTTCTGCCAATTCATAAGATAGCTCATCTTCATTTTTATAAAATTCATTGAAACTCCAATTTGCTAGTGTGTATGGCCCAGTTATGGGGACCTTTATAGGTTTTTCAGAGATTTTTACATTGTATTTGTATTCCTCGAGAAGCCATGGTTCTCTGTAGGATACCTTTTCAACAACAGATGGTTTATCAAAATAATTATGACCCCATACTTTTACAGGTCCATTAAATTCGTATCCTCGTATCCTTTCTGCAAAATATTCAACCATTTCATTCCTTTTCATTTCCCCGTCCACTACAACATCTAGCCCAGCTTCTTCATGCTCTTTTATGATTATTGTGGATGCATCATTTTTTGCTTCAGTGTATTGATCCCTTGAACCTTTATTAGAGTGAACATGATAGGATTCACGAGCTTGATTGAGCCACTTTGGTTTAGGGTATGAACCAACCACTGTTGTCAGTATGAAGTGGTCATTCGGATGATCAATTGGGCGAAATTGAGACCTAGTGTCCCTCATAATGTTTCCCCCACACCTGCAATAGAACCCAATACTCCCAATTTGTCTGTAAATCGATTCTCAGGCAAATAAAATAGTCCCGTATTGGGGGTTACAACCACGCGTTGTATATCTGGACTTTTTTCAAGTATTCCTTCAATTAGCCTTTGGACCTCTTCGGGAGACTCAACGTTGGTATTTTGCCCATTAATTGCCCCTATTGAGGCCATTTTTGGGGCTCCATATTCACTTAATAATTCTAAATTGGACCTCTCTGCTGTAACAAAATCAAAACCAATCCCTACGCCCAATTCAAGTAATATGGCATACGTTTCTTCGTCAAATGCACCCCAGTAAGTTTGGATAATAAGTTCCGTTTTCACCACATTTTTTATTTTTTTGAGTAAATCGGTGATTAATTCCCTTTCATCACCGTGAGGGGGATCGACTGCCAATGACGGTTCCAGCAATGTTAAATAACTTGTTTCAGGGAGCCCTTGAATTTCTTCTTGCACAAATCCACCCATTGCTTCAAGAAACTCGGTCTCTGAACCATAGTATTCATCCGTAGCAAGTTTAGATAGTGAATATGGACCTGGAAATATCGCACTAGGTGTACTTACCAATTCAGACGTTTTTTCCAATTCTCTTGCCACATCCCCATTGCTAGTAAGTTCGCCCACAACTGCCGGTTCCCTATAGAAATTATTATTGTCATAATATCGAACCAAACCCCTTGCTTCTACCGAATCGTGGACAATAAGTGGGTGGGCCAGCATGTCGTCCCACCTAAGCTGCCCTTCCACAATCAAGTCTATACCTGCAGTTTGCTGTTCTCCTATTATAAATTCCCTCGCGGAATCATAAACAGAATTAATTAATGAGCTTTCATTCCCACTGATAAGTCCATCCCTTTGGTGACCTTTTAATTTAGATAATTCATCTTTCGTCCAATCAGGGAGAGGATACAAACCCAATGAGGACGACATAATCTCGACCATGAAACTATATTCGTTCATGTGACCACATTAATATTCCCTTTCCAAATTATGTGGGATGATATATATTGATATATAGTCTCATAGTTGCCCTTCCAATAGTTCCATTCCACCGGAACTAAAGGGCACTATAAATGCAATACTAAGAGCTAGGTGAAAGTGAAATTTTAGTAAGGAACAATCTTAAAAACAACCAATTTTTCATCGTGGTAAGTTGCCTCTGCAATGGTATTGGCATCAAATCCTTTTTCTTTTGCATACGTTTCAATTTCAAATATCCCCGTTTTAGTACTGGCTAGTAGTAATGCATATCCAGTAGGTGTTAACACACGTTTTAAATCATCAAGAAAATTTTCTATAATTTCCCGCCCCGTCTCCCCACCCACTGTTGCCCTCTCAAACCATTCCTCAAATGTGTGTTCATCTTCTGGTAGATACGGAGGATTAAATAGCACTATATCAAACGAATTTTTATTAAATGCATCCATTAAATTCGATCGTATAACGTCAATATTATTCTTTTTTACATAAGCACATGCGTGGGGATTAATGTCAGATCCAATAACTCTCAAACAATCTTCTTCTATTTTCGAAGCCACGTAACCAGAACCCGTGCCCACATCTAACACGCAATCCATTTTTCCGACATTTTCCATTGCGCAGTTGGCCAATAGGGCCGAATCTTCTGCAGGGGTGTAGAATTTTTTTTCCATCATTAATCATCTACAGAGTTTGCCAGAATATTGGCCAATATTGCAAAATCAGAAGGGGACAATTCCCCCGGCCGGGAGTTCATCAACTTTTCATCTGCCAATTCAATTAAACTATTAGGATTTTCTATGTGAGAAATGTGGGTGGTGTTTTTAATAGAATTAACCATTTTTTTACGTCTTTGTGTAAACACTGCAGTAACCAACTGTAAAAATATATTCTCATTTTCTACAATATAATCTGGTTTTGAAGGAACCAATTTAATGATTGCACTTTCCACAGCAGGCCTAACGTTAAATGCAATAGGAGGGACGGTTTCTATAATTTCTATATCTGCATAATGTCCTGCTGTTATTGTGAGCCTACCATATTCTGGTGTGTTTGGTTTTGCAACGAGGCGTTGGGCAAATTCCTTTTGAACCATCAATACTAGTGGCATTTTATTTGGAAGCAATCTGAATAATATTTTACTAGATAGTTCATATGGCAAATTGGACACAGATACAGTATATGTGGGCAATTGGACTTCCAAAACATCCCCTTGAATTAAATGTAATTTTTTTGCAGAGAGTTCATCTTTGAATTCAAGGGAGAGAAAATCTACCAAGGTGGGATCGATTTCTATCGCAGTGACCTCCTCTGAGATTTCAACGAGTTTGTCCGTTAAATTTCCAACCCCTGCTCCGATTTCAAGGATATGGCTGCAATCAAATTCACGGGCATATATTTGCAACCTGTCGAGGACCCCTTCATCCATCAAAAAATATTGGTCCAAATTTTGATTTCCTTTGGTTCTTGCTTTTTTTAATAGATCTCTCGGGTTCCGCATTATATCAAATGACCACTCTACTATTCATTTCGTATCGACGAATATATGATATTTGATATCTGGATTTTGTAGTTCTTCTAGAATTCGATTGAGTATTATCTCCTGGGGGTTGTACAATCCCTCAATTTTCTCTTCTAGGTCTTCAAAACTTTCAAAAGAAGAATATTTTCTCGAATTGAGGATCCTATCCCTGATTTTCCCCCCAATCCCTGGGAGCAAATTTAGTTGATGCAATCTGATGCTTATTGGATTTGAATTGTTGAAAAAGTCGACAAAGTTTTCGCTATTATTTTGAATAATTTCACGAATAATATGTTCTAATTCGGCCTTTGCCCCCACCGATAGATCCCCATACCCAATCACCCGAATAGATTCAATATATTCGAGATACGCATTCACATCCAGCGAATCTCCTATTGTTCCCAATGGTCCTTGTTTAAGAACAAGTTCACACAGAACAAAGCCCTCTTCTTTTATTACTTGCAATAATTGTGGTTTTCGGTATTGGGGGGATTCATCCCCCTCCCGCCCGTGTGCCAAATAGTCCAAAACGGTTACCAACTGGATATCGTGCAACATGGACCTATCACTACATGGGTATAGATTTAAACACTTAAATAGATAATGCCGATAAATTCAATTATTTTTAGACGTATTCAGCCACTATTGATATAATTTTATCCAACTCGTCGCCATCTAGGTTATGGCGATCTTGTGCATATACCGAACGCAATTCATCTCGCGATTGTGGGAGCAAATCCGCAATTTTACATGCATTTTGTGGACTTACTTTTTCCAATTCTAACAATTTTTTTACCAATGCTTTCGCGTCTTTTGCACTTAACACTGAAAAACG
>Ga0310344_10001626_pt1 | contig 17088 bp, 10 predicted proteins | sample HC15DNA20200_MG_FD_203801 | JGI IMG/M metagenome (GOLD analysis project Ga0310344, IMG submission 203801) | Marine microbial communities from station ALOHA, North Pacific Subtropical Gyre - HC15-DNA-20-200_MG | ecosystem: Environmental > Aquatic > Marine > Oceanic | place: Pacific Ocean: North... | reverse complement strand
GCAGTAAAAGGTAATGGTGAGCGACACCGTTCTCGACAATGGCGTCGACGCCATCGTCATGGAACTCCTTCCAGCGCTCACCATCGTCAGAGACGATATGGAAGCGAACACGATCGGCGAAACGTTCACCATTAACTACCGAAGTTCTTCCCTCTCTAACTTGATATTTGACGGGTCGAAGGTCCGTGTCCATTTGAAGGAATATCTGCCACTCTTCTCCTTGAGCGCGCACCACGTTACCCATGGCGTTGATCGCTCCCCCAGCTTGCCATACGCGGTACCTTTCGACACCGACGCGTTCGCCATTAAGTCGAAGTTGAAGTCGTGCTGCGTCAAGTTCTTGGGCCGTGATTGTGCTTGGTAGCGAGCATATGCATAGCACGAAAAAAAACAGCCTGAAGTGTTTGATCAGTCGTCCACACGACTCGCTCATTGTCTTTGTGCTTCCCGAAGAATCATCGCGCACCCGTCACCCATGGATCCTTCTTTCTTTGTCAGCAGGCTCGATTGTCGGATCTACTGCTAAACCCTTCGTCATTCTACCCTAGTTATTAATATATGCGCACCGTCTTACTCGAAAACTGCTTAAATCGGGAGCCAATAGGAGACCTTGATCAGGAAGATTTGTCGCCCAGGTGTGTCAAAGCTGTCGATAAGCCGGCCAGGGTCGACCAGCTCTCCTGTCTCGAACATATCCGATCGGTCCTGTTGCCATACAAAGAAGATCGTGCTGCCCGGCCGCCATTCCCACCGTACGACTAAGTTGCTGCGGAACGAAGTGATATTGAAGTCACCGTTGGGTAGTTTGAACTGGGAATCTGATTCTTGGATCTGCCAGCTTCCATCTTCTAGTTTTTCTGCAGTAGTCCCCACCTCGCCATATTTGAGGAGATCTTGGCTTCCAGGTTCGAATAACTCGCCTGGTTGAGTGCGTAGCCCACTTGCGACAAAGGGTTCAGCATATAGTTCAAGTGTGAGATCGGGCAGAAAAGCGTAACTTGCGCGTAATTTCATGGACAATGTGCTTCGGTCGATGAACGAGAAGATGTATCGGGAACCAAATGTCTCTCGCCTCCCCCCGTCCATGTGTGTGAAGAATTGGCGCGAGTTGAGCTGTCGACTATATGTCGGGTCCAGTGAGAACTGGATGGCATGGCCTCGAAACGTGAGCCCGGTGCTAAGTTCGTACTCCCAGCCACGTAGATCGTCCTGTCCGTAGCCAAGCTTGCCACGGAACCTAGTGGTGGAAGACCGGTCGTTGTTTAAGTTGAGGCTTGCCTTCCAGCTTGGAACAGTCTGCATTAATGGCCCTCCCCGAGTGAGGTCGTCGCTCAGCGCGCGCGGGAGATATTCTAAGCGCGCCACGGTTCGCAAATAGTTCAACCACGTGACATCCGCAAAGAGTCCGAGTTCTGTTTCCGTTCGGACTCCATCGTAGTTCCAACGGTTGGCGCTTGTTACCCCGAATTGCCAGTGACGTGTCAGATCGCCCGGAAGTGTTTCGCGAAGAGAGAAATCGATATCCGCTGCTAATTCATCTGCGTTAAATAGCTGTCCGAGATCATTAATTTCGAACCCGGGAGAAATCATCGAAAATCGTGCCCGTCCTAGCCAGTCTTCCCCACCTGTCTTCTCCATCTCGATGGCGGCTGAGTAGCCATCCAACGATTTCGCAGATGGATCAAGTCGGTTTTTTATTGCATCGGGACGCTGATAATACCTGCTGCTCGAACGCTGGAGTCGGAGTAGTGCTGTCGAGTCACCCTGTACATGGCTGTAGCCGACATGTCCGCTCAGTTCATATTCGCCGCGTGTAAATCGGAGATTCCAATCAGCCCCACCCGTAATCGCGTTCTCGATCAGTAAGTCGCGTAGTCCTGGCTTCTTATCCCGTTTCAACGTTGTAAACGTTGCCCCGACGATGGATCCGATGTCATCGATTTCCTGTTGGAGGCGGGCGACGCCAAACCAACTCATGGGTTCCACTGGGACATGATTCTCCACCATGCCGACTTCCGCATCGGGTGGGAAATCGAACGTGTGTGCGGTCTCTTCTGCGGTGACGGCGAAGAGTGCGCCGATTGAGGTGCGTGACGGAAGTCGACCAGTAAGTTTTGCCGCTCCAAGTATGGTCGTCCACTCGGGCGCATCGACCGAATCACCAGGGGCAGTCCCATGCGGCGGTGCTCCAATCCGTCTTGAATAGAAATACCTGGGCCCTATTCCTTCAAGTAGTTGACGACCCTCTGTGAAAAATGGTCGCCGCTCTTCAAATACGCTCTCAAAGGCCGTTAGGTTGACAACCGCCGGGTCGGCTTCTACTTGACCGAAGTCTGGGTTCACTGTGCCATCAAGGGTAAGGTTGGGACCGAGCCCAAGTTTGATGTCTCCACCGACGCGACCGGAAATCTGGCCATTTTTTAATGGTGAACTCGTCTTGGCATCGAGTTGGTTCCCCACGTACGGCATCATCTCAAGCCGACGTGATGGACGAATCCCTTCTAGTCCCACCAGCTCCCCGAAGCGCGAAGGCCAGCCAGGTTCGCCACGGACGATGAGTGCCCAAACCACATTCTCTTTTAGGCTGGGTATATATCGGTTCATATTCACCCCCCACACCGGATTGGGGTCAGCGTTAAAACGGAGCTGTGATAGAGGAATTCGCATCTCAGTACTCCACCCGAGTGAGTCTCGGTGCACTCGGGCCTGCCAGACGGGATCGAAAGTGAGATCTCGCTCGCGAGAGTCATCTCTTGGATGGAAGTAGTCACTTCGTACACCGGAGGCGTTGACTATGAATGAATATGCGGTGCGACGGTTTCGGTAGGGATCGAGGGATATCCACAGACGTTCTGATCCGCTCCCAGCACTTGCGTCTCTCCGTGTCCGGAAAGCTTGTATTGCAGTCGGGTCGTCACTAAACATGCGTGCCCCCACCCAGAGAGCATCTCGATCAAAGAGAAATGCTACTTCCGTGTGCTGTGTCGCAGGCTCACGCTCATCGGGTTCACGTTGCCAGAAATCGCATACAAAATTGGCTTGGTCCCAGACTAGGTCGACTAGTCGTCCATCAAAATCAATGTTTTCGCCGTCTATCCGTTTCGCCCGGAGTTGTTTGGGAGGCATGCCAGGTTCAACCGAAGGTGGGGGGACGTTGGGCCCAGGTCCTGAAAACACGCAACGCGCGCCTGGAAAATGTGGCACAAACTCATTCGCTTGGGTCGTCGACGTCTGTGCTGAGGCTGGTCCCGGTACCCACCAGGGTGATAGGAGTGCGGCATAGATTGCGAGACCCAAGCCGTTCCTCATGAGCGAACCTCTCCCGAAAAGGATTGGTTCGTTAAATGCCCCTTCAACGTCCTTCTACAGGACTCCTTTCGAGGCCCACACTGACTTCTTAGTAAGTAGAATTCGTGAAGAGGCGCTCGGGGGGAGTTGAGAATCACAAACGTTCTTTTTGAGCGGACACGTGACAAAACCGGCTCAGGTAAAAGGCGTAAACTTGTGATCTTCATAGAAGATAAATTGGCTTACCCGACGTAAAGCGAGCAAGACAAGGGTGTGCGGAAAATAATTGTTCGCCTGAGTGCGTATAATTTCATGTTGAGTGCTTAGACTGAGGGTGTTGCCAAAGATTCTTTGACGACTGTCCTAGTATCCTTCCTTCACTCCACGTAGGCTGTGCAATCATGAAAACTCTTCTTGTTATGCGCCACGCAGAGTCTTCTTGGGACGTGCGTGGCTTGCAGGATCATGATCGGCCGCTGAACCCGCGCGGGGTTCATGACGGAACGCGGATTGGCCGGTTGTTAGCGGAGGAGAACTTCGTGCCTGTGAGAATCTTCACCTCTACCGCAGTACGGACGTTGTCCACCACAGAGTTGGTCGTGCGTGAAGTTGGTGTCGCTGTAGAGGTTCAGAGTATGCGCGACCTCTACTTGGCTTCGCCTCAAACCTACGTCGAGGTTCTAAAAGAAATGGGTGGGGAAGACAGTCCTGTTATGGTTGTAGGACACAACCCAGGGATCTCGGCGCTGGTGACGGTTTTGAGCGGAGAGTACAAGGAGATGACTCCGGGAGAGTTGGCTGCGATTGAACTTGATATCAATATTTGGTCTGACATCGAGGGGAGGGAAGAAGGGAGGCTGATAGACGTGTGGCGACCAAGGAACCTGCATGATTAGTCGGGTTGGTATGCAAACTCTCCATGAAATCAAGATGACGTTGGACAGTTCTTTTTATCTTACGGTATGACCGGAAGAGTTAGAGTCGATGTGTGCTCTCGATCATGATAGATGGTATGAATAGCCACACGGAGGTCTTCGAGCGTTTCCTCTCCTAGTGATTTACCTGAATTCAAATTTCGATTGAAACGAGGGAAGTTACTGCTTGTAACGTGTAGGCGTATGCGATGCCCTTCCTTGAATACGTTGCTGGTCTCCCACATGGGGATATCAACTTCATAGATCTGGTTTGGTGTTAGAAGGGTCGGTTCCTCGAGCGAGTCGCGGAATCGGGTTCGCAACGCGCCTTCGGTGATGAGGTTGGCTTTCCCGTTCGGAAAGACGTCAGACAGGGTAACAAAAAAATCGGTGTCTGTGACGTCGGTCGAGAAAAACAGCTTGACCCATACTGTGCCAGTGACTTCCGTATCCTGTTCTAACGGTTCGCTTGAATAAACCAACACATCTCGTCGTTGTTCGGTCGATCGCTGGTCCAATGGTCCGTCCGGAGTGGTTCCAGCCCCACAACAACCATGCCCACCATAAGTTGGTACAGGGTGGTTTGGATCGTACGTATATCGATCGGGTGGTTGGGATCCCGGCTGTTTATTTGAGAGTGTCCCATTGCCAAAACGAGTATTAGCGTAGCCTTCGCTGTGAAGAAACATCTTACGAGGAACAGCCCGGGCTAGGGGCCATTCGTACTCATCGCGCCATACGTTTTCGCCCATCACGAAAATTCGAATAGGTGCCTGCCTGTCGAGCCCGTTTTGAATTCCCTTGAGATGGTAATCGAACCACTGCATTTGTATGGCTTCGAAGTCGATCTCCACTTCACTCCCAAAATCGGCATCGCCATATTGAGCGCTCGGGCGCACACCGTGTCCCCACGGACCGATTAACAGCTTCTGCCACCGTCTAGAATGCTTTGACTGGGAAAGTTTCCTCATTTTTGTGAAGTTGAGCAGGGTTTCAGAAATCAAATCGTCGTACCAACCAGTTACGTGATAGGCAGGAACATCCATCTCTGCGTATTGATCCCGGATGCTCATTTGCCGCCAGAAGTCGTCATAAGCCTGATGACGAATTGTATTTGCGACGAATTCAGAGTAGATGCCGATCTCGTCCATCGCAGACTGGAGAGGTAGGTGTGACATCACCTCCATCCAGTTGGGGTTAGGAATAGTTTGGCCCGTGGCGATCGCTTCGTGACGGGTGCCCCAACTTAATCCAAGGGCCAGGTGATAAAGCCCATTTGTGGACCAGATACTGCCAAAGTTGTCCGACTGGGCGGCAACGGGTAGCAGCGATTTTACGTATGGACTGCGATACGGTGCAGGCAGGAGTTGAGTGAACCCAGGGTAAGATGTCCCATACATCCCAATGTTCCCGTCGCACCATTCCTGATGCCCAATCCACTGCTGAGTGTCGTATCCATCCAGCGCTTCGTTGACATAGGGTTCCCATTCACCTTGGGAAGCATGGATGCCGCGAGAATCCATTACGACAACGGCGTAACCTTGCTCAGCATACCGACGGGCAGTTTGAGATCCTCGATTCTTATTGTATGGCGTACGAGTGAGGAGGACTGGAAACGGTCCGGTTTGATTGGGCAGGTAGAGGTCGGCAGCTAAATGAACCCCATCACGCATCGGGACAAGAATGTTGGTTTGAACTCGCACTGTGGGTGGAGTTTGTGGTATCTGTGCTTTGGTGGTCTGTAGGCTGGAAAAAAGGAAGACCCCAGTTAGGACGGGTAGGGCTAGGAGCGAGGGCGAAGGCATGATTTTTGATTTCGATTTTGGATTCATGTTTCCCTTCGGAAGTTGGCTCCGTTTCAGTGATAACCTTCTGTCAGATGAAGTTTATGGATAGCGTCGTTATCTGCGAGACGTAAGTATGATCGAACTTGTATATACGAGGTCGTCCAACGGCGAGTTGTCGCCATTGCCGGAGTTGGCCGCTATATGTAAGGCCACATCTTGTTCATGAGTGGGAGCAGTCCACTCAAACATCCATTCAACGCTCTCGCCGTTCGCAGGCGTCCCTAGGTCGGTGTGTTGCACGTACCGGACATCACCAGACTCGCTCGGGACGACGGCCACGCGATCATCGATTGGCCGCAATTTGCCAGTCGACTTGCCATGATTTAGGTCTTTTGTTGTGCGAAAGGCCGCCTGAAATCCGGCAGCTAGCATATCATAACTAACTAGTCTGATAGTTACTTTATAAAGTTCGCCGGGACGATATGACCCACCGATGCCAATCACTTCCAGAGTAGAACCCGGTTCATTGAGATCTGAACCGATATGACATTCGAGACATGTCGGTTCTCCAAAGCCGCCTGTGTGTCCGGGTGGCGGCCCCACAATTTGGTGTCCGAATTCTGGAAAGGTATGCTTGGCTAATTCGCTAGAACTCGAGAGTGTAATTGTCACCAGGGCCAACCCCGCGACGCTCAACCATGACGCGGGTCCGAAAGAATATTGTCTGGTCAGCGTGACTTGGTCCCCACTACAGCACGCCCCACTGTATTAACGTCAGTTCCGAACCATATTGAGTCCATGCTTTCATCATAGTACATATGGCGAATAGTTCCGCCACCGCTGGCCACATCAACCATGTCAATGAACTCCTCCGCAGAGGTGTCAAAGCCGACGAACCGGTTCGGTTGTATCCCCGTTTCTACAAGCCATATCAGATCGTTCTTGTCAATTGCTAGGCCATATGGGCGAGACTGTTGGCCCGCAGGAAGGTCCCATTCTTTCACGAACCCGTCGCCTTCAAGAACAAGACCGAGCTTCCCTCGCGCATAGTCGACGTACCAGACCCGGTCCCGCGAGTCGACTACTAGTCGTCGAGGGCGTGCACCGTCTGGGAGATCATATCCAATGAGTTCGAATGAGCTGGGGTCGATCATACCGATGAGGTTTGTACTGAAGTGTGCGATCCATGGTCGGTTCTTGGAGTCGATCTTAATCCCGTAGGGACGACTTGATGTGCTCCGTCCCCCTTGGATTTCTGGTGCGTCGACGAAACGAACCTGCCGTGTATCCGTGTCTAAGAAACCAATCAGGTTGCCGCCCTGAACGGTGAACCAGATATCACCCTCGTGGTCCCATATCAGCGTATGTGGATCCCGAGCACGCTCATCCGGCATCATGATCTTGTCAATCGATCCCGTCTGTGGGTCGATGATTCCGATGTGTTTGGCGCGATTCCCTGCGTAATATACCGCACCAGCGTTGTCGACAATCAGATTGTGAGGGCCGGTTCCATCATCCATGTCATATTTGGTGAACTCGCCAGTTTTTGGATCGAGGACTGCTGCATAGTGCGCTGCCTGGCCGACAAACCATACGCGGCCATCAGGTCCTACGTATGGGTCACGTGGCCGGCTATCAGCGTATGGTACCGTCCATTCCTCAATAGTGACCATCTCGCTCGTGGCCGTATGGTCCTGTGCCTCGATGGGTTTTAGAAGGCTCCCGTAGATCAAAAAAACGGCCAGTAGGACATGCGAAGCGCGCGTGATCATGATTGTTTCCTTGGTGCCGTCGACCATGGGGCCTGAGCGAGTCCGCTCAGTTCTCTGCCAAGGTCACATAACGCGAGAGACGGGCGAGTTCACTGTCATCGACATACTTGCCAATCTCACGTTTGAATTGCTCCATACTTGCGTAGGGTCGGTATTCTTTAAACTCGTGTAACATTCGATCCCCTACGCCTGGGATATGCAAAATCTCTTCATCAGATGCCGTGTTCAGCTCGACGGGAACAAAAACATACTGCGCGAGTCGTTCCAGCTCATCTGTGTCAACATATTTCCCGATTTCGCGCCGAAACCGCTCCATGCCATCGTAGGGCCGGTATTCATCGAACTCGTGGGCCATCCGATCCCCCACACCTGGAATCAACAACATCTCTTCCTCTGACGCCGCATTCAGGTTCAGGGGTATCCATGCATGCTCATATAGAGTCGCACGCATCTCTGATTCAAGCAATCTATCAAGTGTGTTATCTAAGGTGACCATGTCGAAGAAAGGCCTAGCGTCAGTGATTGCTGATACTGTGCCCTCACTCATCCCTTCGAGTGCTAGTAGCTCCTGTTCACTTGCGAGGTTCGGGTTAACTAAGCCCATATGAGATCCGCTGCTGGCTGCAGATTCGACCGTTTCTTCTGTTGAGGTTTCGTCTACAGTGTCTGAGCCTCCACTACACGCGCTGATTACTGTGGATAAAAGCAAAAGAGTGCAGCCCGTCGTAAGCTTTTTCATGAAATCATTTCCTTTCACGGTTCCTTCGTTAATGCAGAGTGTCGATAACTATACAAAAGACCAAGTAGCCCCAGTAATATCATGGTGCCGGGTGCAAGCGCTGGTGTAGCTCCGGTGAGTGCATTCCATATTAGTTCAACCCCTCGAATATTTGCGCGCATCTCGAGTTCGAAGTCCGCGTTCCCTCGATAGTGAAGGACCACTCCTACGATGCCGCTTGCAAGAACAAGACACATTACCCCCCGAAAACCGTAAACGAGTGGAGGGGAAGGACGCAGAGCTACGGCCACAGTGCTAAGTAAAGATACTGCTAGGACTATGATAGGAATGAGTTGAGTCCAGCCTTCTGTATGACCGAGGAGCAGGAGTTCAGTTCCGGTCCCCAGCATTCCGAGCACAAGAATAATCAGCAGAAATCGCTTGAGTAAAAGAAGTGTGTTCGGCAGAGGAATTGAGTCTGACTTTGATGACTTCGCGTCAGTTATCAGGACAGCTAACATAGCCCACAAGTCGAAGTATTGATAACAATTATTATTAGTTGAGACTGGGTCTCAACTATACTAGTGGGCGAGTCTAAGTTCTTTCAGGTGAACTTGCAAGTTGACTTTTATAGGTGGGTTAGTTGTTTGACCTCAAGTGGTTCTTTGCAAATTGTTGTCAGTGGCGCGACGGATCTTGGGAATCAAGTATAAGTTTGAAATCCCTCGTCCGCAGAAAAATGCAGTGAAAGCTGCCGTAACGCCGACCCATCCGAATCCCCAACCAACGATCGAGAATACGATCGCTACGGTCAAAACTTCAGCACTGGTTGCCATGGTGATGGGACCTGTGGTCCGGTTCTTAACTAATACCCCCCTCTGAAGTGAGATCCATACTCCGAGGAAGGGAACGGGTGACAGCACACGTATAGCGGGGATAGCGAAGTCGGCAAGTTCCGGTGACAATCCTGAGATTGTCTCGAACCAAACGGATGAAAGCGGTGTGAACGCTATGGTTGCGAGGATGCCGGACATGATTAGACCCAGTCGGAGTGCAAACGATGACAGCTCCGCATAGCCTTCCTGCCTTTTGCCGAGTAAAGCGATGACAGCATCTTGGAAGCTGAGGCCCACTGCCCGGAACAGGAACCCAAGTGAGTGTACAACGGGAAAAACTGCTAAGGACTCGACGGGCGAAGTGGCGCGGCCCATGAAGAAAGTCAACATAGGCTGAATTGTGAGGCCAATGAGTGATGTGAGGGCGAGGGGGTAATAGAAGGCCCCAATCTCACGGTAACTCAGCACACTCGTTGGTACCGATGAAGCGACTGTAGTGACCGTTTTCTCGGAAGGTGTTGGAGTCACAGCAACAAGGACCTCTGCAATCGCGCTGCGTGCCATCCATCTGGCAGCGAGGGCCTCGGTTACGACACCCGCAGAGAGCGCCGCCGCCCCTACTGAAGCACCGGGAAGCTCGGTGAACGCAGCAAATGACATAGCAGCTAATGACATCGCGAGCAGTCGGATCACCGTGCCATACGCAACGAGTCTCGTCTGACCAGAGCGAATCAGGACCCCCTGTAGGAAGCGTCGGTATCCTATGGCAGCAGGCCATGGGAGGAAGCACCACAGCGCCCCGTAAGTGAGCCTTGCGACATCCTGTGGTAGACCCAAGAGGTTGACGAGAACAGTTTGGTGTACCGTAGGGATCAGCACGATCAATAGTAAGCTTGTCGCGAAAGCATTCAGACCGTTTGCAAACATTCGCAACCGGCGGTAACTGACCCGATCCTCTACTAAAGCGGTGGCGGCACTGAGAAGCATAATGACGGGCGCCTCTACCAACACGGCGAATGCAACCGCAACACCATAAGCAGCTAGACCAAGAGTCGGGTTTGGGAGACGTGCTACTATGGCTGCAATAAAAGGCCCCTCGGCGGCCATCATAAACCACGTTGCCGCGAGCGGGGCCCAAAACACGGAGATGTCCCGGTGCGATAGGCTCTTAGGAGCAGTGACCGAACGGTCGATTGACAAGGTGCTATTATCCTTCAGGTCGTGAGGAGCACTATAGCGCCCCACTTTCGCGTACGAGAAGTCTTTCGTCAAACAGTTGGCATGACCCTAACCTAACAAGGCACCTGCTCCACGGATGCACTTGATCGTGGAATGGGCCAATTTCACTTCAATTGCTGCTGATTTTCGAACGCACACTATACTTAATAACAATTCACTGTGGTGTGTTTAATTTGTTCCCTCTGGCGAGTTCAGCAGAGTGACTTTCAGTCTGCAGCGTTATTTCGTCTTTACCTATCGGGCGGCCAATCGGGCAGGGATCGTCCCGTTGTCCAAGGAACACCAGCATCCTCGAGCTGCCGCTCAAGATTGGGTAAGTCAATCTCTATAAGCTGCTGTAGGGTTGGGTAGAACTTAGTGAAGGCATCAAACGCAATACGATACTGCTCGCGGTGGGTTTGAGTTGGCCCGTGCAGCCCACTCCAGTGGCCTCGAACAACCTGATTCACTCGATTGACAATGCCTGGCATGTCAGGTTCTGATCGAGAAGTTCGAGTACGTGATCCATTTAGCTTTTCCTGCAAATCAGTGAGCTGTAACTCGAGTTCGCGTGCCCTGTTCCGCATCGCCTCAGTAGCTGTAGGCCATTGGCCAATGGCTTGCTTTATTGCATCGATACTTGTCATAGCGGCTTCTACAGACCGTTGAGTCCCTGTGACAGCGCGAAGCAACTTGCCTGTCTCTTGCTGGAAGGCAAGAACGTCAGCGTGGATTTGAGGCGGAATCGCGGGTCGTCCCATAGGCGAGATTTCGAAAGGAGTCTCAGCAGATAGTTGGCTGACGACGCCATCGATTCTTTTCGAGAGCACAACAGTGTAGTTGCCGGGAAGTGCCATCGGTCCTTGGCCTCTGCTTCGTGCACCGCCACTGGAAGTTACCGGGGTATAACTGGGGTATCGATAATTCCACGTCGTGCGATGGAGGCCCTGCGATGTTGATCCTTGTACGGTATTAACGACAGCCCCGTCTGAGTCTCGGATTGTGAGGAATATTTGTGGCGTTTCTTCACGATCCTCTGCTTGAAGCTCCTCCCACGCTGGGTAAGGTGTATCCTCGTTTCGGCTGGCAGATTCCCGTTCTTGTCTCCGTCGCGTGGCTTCTCGCGTTCTGAGAGAACTGCCCACGAGATATGTAAATGTGACACCGAATTCCGGATTGTCGGCTTGATAGAAATCCGATCCCTGTTCCCCTCCTGGATTCCAGCGGAGATACATGTCTCCTGGTTTGATTGAGAAGATATGCCCATCCATGGCTAGGATTTCATCGGATCTTGTCACGAGTTCGCGCAGCGGTGTGTAGTCGTCTATCACATAGAAGCTTCTACCGAACGTTGCCGCTACGAGGTCACCTTCACGCTTCTGGATTTCGAGTTCGCGCACTGGAATCGTGGGTAGCCCATTTCCAAGCTTAATCCACGATTGTCCTCCATTAATCGAAGTGAAGGCAGAGAACTCCGTGCCTAAAAACAAGAGGTTGGGTTCAACATGATCTTGGACGATGGAGAAGGCCGGTCCGTTATTGGGGAGGTTACTTGCAATTGCCGTCCACGTAACGCCGCGATCCGTGGACTTAAAAACATAAGGTTTGAAGTCGCCGCGTTTGAAATTGTTGAGTACTGCAAACACGGTGTTCGGGTCGTGAAGTGATGCCTCAACGTCATGAACAAAACTTGTGTCGGGCACACCTGGGAACGTCTCCACGCTGCGCCAGTTCTGTCCACCGTCCTCCGTAACTTGGATTAGGCCATCGTCAGTTCCAACGTAGATGAGTCCTTCAACGAGAGGTGATTCCGAGACTGCCACGATATGTCCAAACACCGAGGTTGACCGATTTTTTCCGACCGCATCAACACTCCAAATTCTGCCCATCACCTCGAGTTCGTTTCGGTTGATATTTCGGGTTAGGTCGCCAGAAATGGGACGCCATGTTGAGCCTTGATCATCCGTCTGAAAAAGAATCTGAGCTCCAAAGTAGAGACGGTGGCTGTTATGCGGTGACATGTGAATTCCTGCATCCCAATACCAACGCAGTGGGGGACCATCCGCGCTCTCTTGGGGTTGGATGTCAAGCCGTTCTTTAGTCCCGCGATCCATCCGCGATAGGACCCCATTCTGTAGCTGTGAGTAGATGATGTCAGGGTTGTTGTAATCAACGACTGGGTCGAATCCATCTCCACCGAGGGTTACGTACCAATCTGAATTCCGGATTCCGCCGTTAACGGTTGTTTGTGACGGACCCCCAAGCGTGTTGTTATCCTGAGTTCCGCCGTAGACGTAATAGAATGGTTCGTCGTTTGAGGTTGCGACCTTGTAAAACTGTGTAAGTGGAAGATTCCGGAAAAAGTGCCAGGATTCGCCGAAATCGCGGGTCTCGTACAACCCCCCGTCATTTCCAAGAATCAGGTGCTCAGGATCATGGGGGTCGAACGCGAGTGCGTGGTGATCGACGTGCACGTTTTGAGTAGGGAATCGATCCCATGTTTTCCCACCATCGTCGGATACCTGCACAAATGTATCAAGCGCATATATACGATCGAACCGGTGAGGATCAGCATACAGTTCGTGATAATACATTGGTGCCGAAGACTGGTAGCGAGAGGTCCGGCTCCAATGTTCACCCATATTTTCGGATCGGAACGTACCACCTTCATTCCCGCTAGCCTCCACGATTGCGTAGAGGATGTCAGGGTTTTGGGGTGAGATGGCGACTCCAATGCGCCCCTTATCACCGCTCGGTAGCCCACGGTTGATTGGGCGCCAAGTGTTACCTCCATCTGTTGATTTATAGATACCTGAGTTGGGCCCGCCATCAATCATCGTCCATTGGTGGCGTCGTCGCTGCCACGTTGTTGCGTACATGACGTTTGGGTTACGTGGGTCAAAATAGACCTCGTTGACGCCGGTGTGTTCATCTATCCCGAGGACCTGAGCCCACGTGGCTCCACCGTCGATCGTCCGGTAAAGTCCACGCTCGCCCCCAGCAGCCCACAGAGGGCCCTGTGCTCCGACATATACCACGTCGGAGTCGTCAGGGTGGATTGCGATCATACCGATATGTTCAGAAGTGGAAAGCCCTACGTTATCGAACGATCGGCCGCCATCGATTGATTTATAGACTCCATCTCCGTATCCCACTGATCGTTGGGCGTTGTTCTCTCCCGTGCCGACCCAAAGCGTAAGATGGTCTTTGGGGTCCAGGGCGAGTGCTCCTATTGAATACGAATCATAGTCATCGAAAATTGGATTCCAGGTGGTTCCAGCGTTCGTCGTTTTCCACACTCCACCGGACGATGCGGCGACGTACCACACGCTGCGATTCGTTGGGTCGATTGCAATATCGGCGATCCGTCCGGAGGCGATTGCTGGACCAATGCTTCGCCAACGAATACTCGAAAGCAGGTTCGAGCTCAGCTCAAGCGGGTCTTCCTGGTCGAGGTCATCTGTTTGGGCAACAGCCTCGATTGGAGACATGATCAATGTGACAGCCAGGATTAGGCCGCAGAAGATGGATTGAATAAACGAAACGCGAACAAAGGTCGTCATCGGGTTCTCAACTGGCTGTGGCTTGCGTGTAGTTCCATGCGTACGGTTATAGGATTGGAAACTATCTTAGTTGACTCTCTTGATCGACACCTGTTGCCGCCACAAAATTTTTGATCTGTTCAAATCGAAAAAAATGCAGCCGGAATTAATCATGAACATGCGAGTTCTATCAAAAGCAGATATAGACCGATCGATACGCGCGAGTGATGCTATGGAAGCCATGAGAATAGCATTCTCGGAGTTGTCGGATGGCCGTGCGATTGTCCCGATTCGCGGGAGTGTCGCGAGCGCATGTGGAGTAACCCTCCTTATGCCGGGTTTTCTCTCAGGAATGAACGCGTTAGGAGCGAAAATCGTATCGGTTTTTCCCGGAAATTCGGTGGAAGGGAGGCCTCCCATCCAAGGCGCGGTTTTGCTCCTCGATGCTGACACCGGGACACCAAAAGCTCTCCTCGATGGAACGCGGCTTACGGAAATTCGAACGGCCGCCGGCAGTGGCCTCGCAACGGAACTTCTTGCAGACGATTCTTCAGACATTCTTACGGTTTTTGGTGCGGGAGCGCAGGGTCGTGCACACATAGAGATCTTAATGGCGACTCGGCGTCTGTCTGAGGTTAGGATTCTATCCAAGTCAACGGAGACTGCCGAGGCTCTAGTGACAGAACTGCGGAACCGTGGCGACCTAATGCCTAACAAAAGTCCTGCCGAATTGCCTCGGATCATGGCCATGTGCGACCCCCGCGAAGCTTTGGATGGAGCTGGGCTTGTGGTCACAGCGACGACCAGCACTACACCGGTTTTTGACAGTCGAGACTTGGAATTAGGTGCCCATGTCAATGCCGTCGGGTCCTATCGACCGGACATGCAGGAAATTGATGCCGACTTGGTCAAGAATGCCCGAGTCGTTGTCGATCAACGTGAGGCTGTTTGGGAAGAGGCAGGCGACCTCATTATTCCGCATGAGGCTGGTTTCATCGACGAAAAAGTAGTTGACGCTGAGTTAGGAGAGATTGTAAATGGAGATGCGTCCCCCGGCAGGGGCGAGTTTACCTTTAGCCTCTTTAAATCAGTTGGAAACGCTGCCCAAGACGTCGCTATCGCGGAGATGGTGCTGAGTTTCGCTGAAGAGATGGGACTGGGGAGTATGACTCCCTTCTGACCTCATGTGTTTACGCCCAGTTACAATAACTAGTCGATTCACACCTTCCGAGTCGATAGTTTGTTCAGTTAACCATTTTCCGCCTGGTTTACCTAGACGGTTTTGAAGAGGTGCTATGTCGAACGTTGCTCCTTCGCTGGATACCTATGGTGTGCATTCTTTGCTCGATGCTCCGCATGGAGACGTCGAGTTCTATGATATTCAAGCAGTGGCTCGTGAGGTGGGAGCTGACCCAAGTCGCCTCCCGTTCTCAATTCGGATCATGCTTGAAAATCTAGTCCGACATGAAGACGGAAAATCGGTGACAGCGGAGGATATCTCCGCAATCGCTGCGTGGGACCCACAGGCTACGCCAGGGCGGGAGATTTCCTTCCGTCCTTCGCGCGTGTTGCTCCAAGATTTTACCGGTGTGCCGGCAGTCGTTGATTTGGCAGCAATGCGCGATGCGATGGCTGAGTTGGGAGGCGACCCTGCCTCGATCAATCCACTCATGCCCTGCGAACTAGTGATTGATCATTCGGTGCAGGTCGATTCATTTGGAAGCCCTGAGTCATTCGCGATTAACGCAGAGTATGAGTTTAAGCGAAATCATGAACGGTATGCATTTTTGCGGTGGGGGCAGACTGCCTTTGACAACTTCAAGGTCGTCCCCCCCGGTACTGGGATTGTACATCAGGTAAATCTGGAATACCTAGCAAGAGTGGTCTTCAGTGTTACAGAGGGAGGCCAGCGTATCGCTTATCCCGACACGTTGGTAGGGACCGACAGTCACACAACCATGATTAATGGTCTGGGGGTGCTGGGCTGGGGTGTTGGCGGTATCGAGGCTGAGGCTGCGATGTTGGGGCAACCACTCTCAATGTTAATACCCCGCGTCTTCGGTTTACGCTTGTGTGGAGAGCTTCCAGAAGGGGCGACGGCAACTGACCTTGTTCTTCGCGTAACGGAGATTCTCCGAGAGGCGGGTGTCGTGGGCAAGTTTGTAGAATTCTACGGTCCGGGCTTGCAAGGCCTATCAATTGCGGATCGAGCTACGCTTGGAAATATGTCACCCGAATTTGGTTCGACTTGTGCCATCTCTCCGATTGATTCAGAAACACTGGCTTATATGCGATTCACGGGCCGCTCTAATGACGACATAGCACTAGTGGAGTCATATGCCCGAGCTCAGGGTCTCTTTCATGAAGGTGGCATGGAGGGTGCAGCATACAGTGACCATCTTGAACTCGATCTCTCGACTGTTGTCCCAGCGATTGCTGGTCCAAAGCTCCCACAACAACGGATTCCGCTGACCGAAAGCAAGGCCCGATTTGTCGATATGCTTGCTGGGGTCAAGAAACCTGGTTCTAGCGGTCGGATGCTAACCTCTTCTGGGGATTGGTCGAGTGATCTTGACCAAGGGTCCGTTGCGGTTAAAGAGGCCTCTGCCGGTGTAGCTGTCCAGCTTACAGATGACGACGGAAATTACTGTGAATTCGAACTGCGAGACGGTTCCGTGGTTATTGCAGCGATTACGAGCTGCACAAATACTTCAAACCCCTCAGTTATGGTTGGAGCCGGTCTTCTAGCTAAACGTGCCGTTGAAAAGGGCATTTCGAGCCAGCCGTGGGTGAAGACAAGCCTTGCACCCGGTTCAATGGTTGTAACCGAATACTTAACTGAGGCTGGTCTGCTGCCCTATTTCGAGGCGTTAGGGTTCCACGTCGTCGGGTATGGGTGTACTACCTGTATTGGTAACAGTGGGCCACTTCCTACCCAAATCTCACAGGCGATTCGGGAAAATGATCTCGTAGGCTGCTCTGTTCTCTCTGGGAATCGCAATTTTGAAGGTCG
>Ga0310344_10001624_pt1 | contig 17100 bp, 16 predicted proteins | sample HC15DNA20200_MG_FD_203801 | JGI IMG/M metagenome (GOLD analysis project Ga0310344, IMG submission 203801) | Marine microbial communities from station ALOHA, North Pacific Subtropical Gyre - HC15-DNA-20-200_MG | ecosystem: Environmental > Aquatic > Marine > Oceanic | place: Pacific Ocean: North... | reverse complement strand
ATGGGGCCGAATACAGGACTTGCTTTCCAGTTTGGGGAGCAGGAAGTTGGATCTATGGGTTCGGCTGTGAATTCGGCAGGGCAACCAGCATCATCAGGTGATGTCCCTGCAACCGCGAGCTTAGCTGACATGTTCAGAATATTTGCTCAACCGGCCGAGCAACCGGCTGAGCAACCGGCCGAGCAACCGGCCGAGCAACCGACTGAGCAACCGGCCGAGCAACCGGCTGAGCAACCGGCGAATGGCTCAGGAATGGACCAGCTGCGTGGCTTTGTAAATGTACCGACTGCAGCTGCTGAAGCTCAGCCAGGTGCTCAGCCAGCAAATGCCCCAGAGAGCGGTATTTTCCAGGTATTTGAGAAGTCGACAGCTGATGCAAGTCAGGCAGGTAGTACAGAGCGTGATGTGCCACTTGGCGCTGCTAAGAATTTCTTCTTTGGTCAGGGCCAAACAGATAAAACAGGTGATGTGAATCAGTCAGGTAGCACTTCAGGGACCGATCAACAGACTACTCCGTTAGATGATCGCGAGAATGGAAGGTCGGAAGTGGCACAACCTAGCGCTCCGTCTAATCCCACAACGAGGACAGATGTAGATCAATCGTCAGCAGATGACGAGGAGAAAGAGTCGTCTGGGCAGCAGCAGCAGCCTAGTGCCGGATTCTTCGTTGGTACAGATGTAGATCAATCGTCAGCAGATGACGAGGAGAAAGAGTCGTCTGGGCAGCAGCAGCAGCCTAGTGCCGGATTCTTTTTTGGTACCGATGTAGATTCTCAGGAGAAATCTCGAGGGGTACAACAGTTGGGCGGAGGATTCTTCACAGGGACGGCACTCAGGTAATAGCGAGGTTCCGTGGGCGGTAATTGAGTGTTGGGACAAATATTGCAACGGTAACTATGGCTGTCACGATAACCAGTAACGTGTGAGGCGCACAGCATAGGAACTTCATCTAATTTCTAGTTCGAAACACTCCCTTTTGACGATCTTGACCTAACATGCGCGAAAGTGAGGCGTCTTTATGAAATTACTGTTCTTTGATGATTTTCGGCTGGGCATTGTACGCGGTGATGAGGTCGTCGATGTGACCTCATCGGTAGAGACCGTGCCACACATAGGACCGGACGATCTGATTAACGGGATTATTGCACGTTTCGATGAGTTTCGGACAGTTCTTGAGGCCGCTGCTGATACTGGTGCTTCGAAGCCACTTACAACTGTTCGTATTCGACCGCCGTTACCTCGTCCGACGAACATTGTTTGCATGGCTGTGAACTATATGGAGGATGGGACGAGGGATGAACCTGCGCCAATAAATGCATTCACCAAAACACCAGGTTCTGTGATTGGCGATGGTGACACAATGGTGCTTCCCGACGTCCCGGCAACAGTGTTTGAGGGTGAGGCTGAACTGGCGGTTGTAATTGGTCGCCGTGCTGAGGCAGTTAGTGCATCGGACGCGATGGATTACATTTTTGGTTATATGAATTTTGTCGACGGATCGGCTCGCGGACTCGAACCAGCGAATAACAGCTTCTATCAGATGAAGTCACGAGACACATTCGCGCCGATTGGACCATACCTCGTCACGGCGGACGAGATCGCTGACCCGCAACAGCTTCAAATTCAGCTCACAAACAATGGTGTGCTGCGGCAGAACTTCAACACGAATGACATGGCTCATAATATTGCGCGGAGTATTGAGTTTGCGACCTCTGTTCACACCCTCGAACCGGGTGATGTACTCGCAACCGGGACGAATCACCGCGGGCTTCATCCGTTCCAAGATGGTGATCAGATAGAACTAGAGACGGAAGGCCTTGGAAGGCTTCACATCAACATTCGCGATGCTCTGAAGCGGACCTGGCCGCGCGAAACACGTTTAGAATTGCAGGAGCGAGGTGGACCGGCTACTCCACCTCAAGCGACAGGAAAATACGCGCAGTAGTTGCGTACGGTAGTAATTAGGAATCAGCTTCTAAAGTCGCGGCGCTTGCATTGAGTCTGGGAATATCACTCTGCGTAATTACGTCCGGTCAAAACATTGCGACTGGGTTGACTGGGCTGCCAGTTCCACCTTCTACCGGCAGTGGTAGCACCATTAATAAAAATTCGTAACGTTTTTCTTCGGCACAAGTTTCCGCGAGTGGCTGTAGGAGGGAGTTGTCTAAGAGGCAGACTCCAAACTTGTAAAGTATCGAGTGCACTGGCCAAGGAAGCCCTCCCTCCGGTGATCGATAATCCATCATGTCCCAACCCAAAAGCGAGATGTCGAGATCTCGAATGAACATTGAGCAGGATGCGTCAAGACCTGGGCTAGGTGCCGCTCCTAGATATTTCTCAGGGTGGTCGGTTTGCCAGAGTTCGCGACCGCTGTACACGATGAGTGCATCACCGGCACCGACCTGGACGTTCTGCGCTTCGCTGATTTCGGCAAGTTCTGGTCCGGTTACAGGGCGGTCGATGGTTACATAAGGTTCACCTCGAAATTTCGGGACATCGAAAAGTACACCGCGTGTCACAATTCCACTTTTCCAGTTAGTGATGTCGCCAAATTTGGCACCTTGAGGCGAGACTAGTTCAGAAGGTGAGCGTCCCTGCCAACCGCCGTCGCTATCCCATACATGGCAGAGCGCGTCGACGTGAGTTGTTGAATATCCGTGGTACATGATGCCGTAGTAGTCGACAGCACCGCCGCCTTCTTCACGATCGAACCAGGTCGTGAAGTGCTCTGCTGGCCGAGGGTTAAGCGGTCCTGGTTGTTTGGGCCAGAAGCGGCTGAGGGAGATCGATCGTCCTGATTGGACTAGTTCGACAGCCTCGAGACGCTTTTGGGGGGTGACTAGGTTGATAGCGCCTAGTTGATCATCATCTCCCCAGCGTCCCCAATTACTGCGTTCGCTTAGGAAGCTTTGTACTTCGGAATCGGTTGGTAAATTTGTCATGAATTTGCGGATTCTAACAACAAGAAGTCCTGCGGGTGTTATGCGTCAAGTTTAGCTGGCGCTCAGGATGATCATCTGCGTGTTTATCATTCAGGGTGACAGGTGAGACGAATCAAGAAGTAATCACGTCAAAATGTCCTCGAACATCATTGTTCGTTGTCGGTCTTGATCTCGTTGATTGCTGCGCTTACGGAATCATTTTCCCAGTAGAGAACATGTTTGATGTGCTCTCGAACGGTCCATTCGTCATTGTTACCCCTTAACTCGAGAATCGAGTCATCGCTATTTAGTAACTGCCCCACGAGTTCAGTACGTTCTCTCAACCAGTCGCGAAGAAGATGCGCAAGCTGGGATTCTTGCATCATATTTGCTTCATAACGAGCAGTACTGATCGCACCTGTGTGCGATCGGTCGTGTTCTAAATTATGCACCAGTAACCGACGAACGCCTCCATCCATTGCGCAGCCATGGCTGCATGCCTTGTCGAGATCGTTGTCGGCGAGTTGTTGCAGAAGGTCGATCGTGTCGCTCATTGAAATGAGAAGTTCGCGCACGAGTGTTTGAGTTTCACGGACGGATGTGCTTTCTGTCATAAGTTCTCCTTCATAGTGTCTCAAAGTGATTCTAGCCAGAGCGTGTCGCTATGAGAGATCGGACGGTGCTTCGCCTTTCGCCTGTTGGCCAAGAACTATCTCAGGTTGTGGCGGAACGCTCGTAGCCGCATGCTGAGAGGTGCGGCGAATGGAGTATGTATGGAACTGGCAATTCAATACCCAGCTGACGTGCTCGGGTCCGATCCAGATGTAATCAGAGTTTTTGTGCAATCTGCTGAGGAGGCAGGGTACCGACGCTTCGTCCTTCCTGAGCATGTGCTTGGTGCCGATCCTGACCGCCCTGGTGGATGGACTGGTCCATACACTTACCACCAGCGCTGGTTAGAACCCTTCGTAACGTTTGGATTTCTTGCTGCGGTGACCAAGCGGATTGAATTGATGACCGGAGTGCTAGTGTTGCCGCAAAGACAAACTGTGTTGGTTGCCAAGCAAGCTGCCCAGGTAGATTTGTTGTTGGGTGGTCGGCTTGTACTCGGAGTCGGTACAGGTTGGAACCCAGTTGAATACCATGGTCTTGGCGAGGACTTTAGCAGCCGAGGGCGCCGTCTCGAAGAACAAATCGTACTTCTTAGAATGCTCTGGGAAGAGAGAGTAATCACGTTCGATGGTGATTTTGATCAGGTTGACCGAGCTGGTATCAATCCACTTCCGACGAATTTAGGTGTGCCAATCTGGATGGGTGGTAGCGGTCAACTGGTTCTTGATCGGATCGGAAGAATGGGCGACGGTTGGTTCCCACTGTTACTAAAGCCAGATGCAACTGCTATGGGTATGGAACGCATTCGGGAAGTAGCGGCCGCTGAAGGACGCGACCCATTCGCAATCGGACTGATGTGCATGGTCACCGAAACTGGGAACCTTGGGAAGCAAGTTGAGATGGCAGGCCGCTATAAGGAAGTAGGGGCGACCTCACTCGTATTATCGGTGCAGTCAGACCCATCGCTGGTCACGCTTGGTCAGCATGTTGAGGCATTTAGCCGATTTGCCGAAGCAGTTCACAGTGCTGTCTAGATTAGCCGACGCGTTTACATAACGTTGTTGAAGCGTTCGAGTTGTCGTTTATAGGCTTCCGCTGGGACGAGAGCGGACTTGGATACCTCTTCGAAGGTATCGCTTATTTCGTGCCATCGATGGATCAGTCGAGTATTTGGTTGCCCTGCTTCAACACTGTCGACCTCGTAGAGGTATTCGACTACACGGCGCTCCGGATTTCTCCAGTTACCGATACTGCGAATATATACGACCAAGTCGATCAAGGATGCTTGTTCGTCTGTAACGCCAGTGTCTGAAATTACTTCAAAAGCAGATTCGACGCCGTTAGCGTGAAGTGAGGTTGCGATCGCATGTCCTGCCAAGCGTGCGGCCTCGAAAATTTGTTGCACGTGCTCTCCCCAAAGGTAGCTGTCAGTGACGGGATGACGTGCGATTTCGGACATCGTCAGATAACCGATTTCTTTTGAGGTGCTAGGAATACCGAGCGAGTCACCGTGTCTGGTTCCAAGCAAGTACACCGGAACATCGGTATCACGTTCTTCGAGTATCGCTTCCATTAGCGTGCTTTTCCCCGCCATCCGAGGGATAGCAACCATCAGTAATGATCGTCGCTCTTCAGCTGCTGCTGCTAGCAACGCAGCCATTCCCGGAGCGAGTGTCCGATTTGAAACCAGATCGCGCAGCGTAAGTTCAGCCATAGTGGATCCGTTCGTATGCATAGTAGTTGAAGAGAAATTGTAAATGTTCAGACGAAGGTAAGTTTTGCGACCATCGACGGATGCCGGCGTATCATTTTGTTTGACAGATGGCGACAAATGATGGTTGAACCATGGTGCATGACACGCTTGTCTTTACAGCAAATCCGCTAACACGTGCTGTACCTCAGGACAGCGACCCTGATTGGTTGACGGCAAGTTTGAACGATCTACGGGGACGCTATCTGATTCTCCGTGATCTCGAAGTTCTTGTTACAAGAGGAAAACGTCCGAAGCTTGTCTGGTGCTCACTAAATCAGCTACCAGTTTTAGACAGCGGTCCGATCTTGCTTGGAGTCGATGCCGGTGTGCCGCACTTCGCCGTCGCACTGGATAGCGAACCTGTCGAGGGAATAGCTCCCAATATGGAGTACGTCGATGTGCGATCGGTCTCATCGCTTCTCACTATTGGAGAAGCTGCGATCGTAGCGCAGGCGCGTTCGATGGCTGCTTGGCATGCGCGATCAAGGTTTTGTTCGAATTGTGGTAAATCGACTATTTCAATAGAAGGAGGTGGTCGACGCGAATGCAAAGCCTGCAACGAGCGCTATTATCCAAGAGTTGATCCCTCGATCATTGTGCTTGTTGAGCGAGAGGATCACATATTGCTCGTTGGTCGAGTTGGAGGGCCTGATAGGCGACGCTCTTGCGTTGCAGGATTCGTCGAACCAGGAGAATCCATCGAAGAAGCTGTGGGTCGCGAAGTCTTCGAGGAGACCGGCGTTCATATTAATCAAGTGCAATACCGTTACTCTCAGCCGTGGCCGTTTCCGTCTGTGCTAATGATTGGTTGTCGTGCTCTAGCTAGTAGTTCGGATATATCAGTTGACGGTGTAGAAATCGGTCACGCTGACTGGTATGGGCGTGCGCAGGTTCTTGATGCTCTGGCTGGTAAGTCTGATGAATTGGTGGTCCCAGAGCCGATCGCAATCGCTCATCATCTTATCCGTGATTGGGCCACTTTGGTTCAATAGTGATCTTTGTCTTGAATCACGTTGCCGAGCCGTAATTCCTTCGGGCAAGTCAGATGAAGTCATCTCAGTTGTTCACAGAGATTTGTATCAGACGGCGCGTGTTTTAGCGTCATTTGCGCTATCTTGCTGGTGAATCGAGGAGGCGATGTGGCTGGTCGTCTGAAAGACAAATATGCAATTGTTGGTATCGGTCAGACTGAATTCTCGAAGGATTCTGGACGTACAACCCGTGCGCTCGGCGTCGAGGCGGTCAGGATGGCTATGGTGGATGCGGGATTGAGGGCCGACGAGGTCGACGGAATGCTGTCGTACTCAGGTAATGACTCGACCGATTCCCCCACTATTTCAAGTGATCTTGGGATTCGACTTAACTTTTATATGGATGTCAACGGTGGTGGTTCCAGTACAGAAGCTTTGATTGGTCTGGCCATGGGTGCTATCGAGGTCGGTATGTGTAATACCGTGGCGATTTTCCGTGCAATGAACGGGTATACCGAAGCTCGTATTGGTGGCACAGGCCGTCAAACTCCCGTGTTTCGGGGTGCGTCTCTGGATCAGGGAATTTACGGGATGAATTCAGCCGGACAGTCCTTTGCTCCATCGTTTCTTCGACACATGTACGAGTATGGGACGACGAGTGAGCAGGTAGCACATGTGAAAGTCGCTCATAGTAAGCATGCTTCGAACAATCCGAAGGCATATTATCCGGCGCGAGTGACGGTGGAAGATGTGCTGAATTCCCGCTGGATCACTAAACCGTTGCATTTACTTGACTGCTGCGTAGAGACAGACAATGGCAGCGCTTTGATAGTGACAAGTATTGAACGCGCTCGCGATCTGAAGCAAATGCCGGCGGTAATCATGGGTGTTGCTGGTCGTGTCAGTAAACCTCAAGCAGGTTACCACTGGACTCGCGGTCCGATCTCACGAGTGGCGGGCCACTACGCAGCTCCGATCGTATTTGGTCAGGCGGGAATTGAACACGCTGATGTCGACGTGACGGGATCGTACGACGCGTTCACTTTCACGACGACTCTTCAGCTTGAGGCCTACGGATACTGTGCTGAAGGCGAGGGCGGTGACTATGTCTCTAGTGGAATTATCGAGCTTGGTGGTGCGCGTCCGAATAACACTAGTGGAGGTCATCTGTGCGAAGGCTATACGCATGGAATTGCACTGGTGGCAGAAAACGTGCGACAGCTTCGTCACCAAGCTGATGATTACTGTCCTAACTGGCAGAACGGTGAACACACGTATGACTATAGTGCAGGCGGTTGTCGTCAGGTGAAGGGCGTGGAGATCACTCACAATTTGGGTTGGGCAAGTCCTCCGACCGGTTCATCATTAATTATGCGGCGACCTTAGGTGGCTCGAAATGGCTGAATATCTTGGTGTTAAAGTCGATATCGCTTCGAATGATCGCGCAAGGCATGAATTCCTCGAAGCGGCAGGAGAAGGGCGTCTAACGTTACAGAAGTGTGTTGAGTGCCAGAAGCTTCGCTATCCGATAATGACGGCGTGTCCGTTTTGTATGTCGGCGGACTCAAACTGGGAAGAGGTTTCTGGCAAAGGTACGATTTACTCATACGAATTGGTGATGCATCCGATTCACCCTGCTTACCGTGAGCGTGCGCCATATCCGATAGTGCTTGTCGAATTGGATGAGCAGCGTGAATATCCGACACTCGATGATGGTCTGCGTTTGGTGTCCAGCCTAGTTGACGGCAGCGGCAACCCGGAAGACATCGAGAAGGTGGCGATCAATGCACGAGTCGAGGTGGAATTCGCGGATCTCGGCGACGGTCTAGCATTACCTAGGTTCCGACTATCAGATGATGTACCTGAACATGAATTGTGGCGGTTACCAAGTTAATGGGGCGCGATACCGATTTCATGCCTGCCGATAATGGGGCCCTTTGATTATTTTGTGAGCTGTGAAGATGGTTATCGCGGAGCGAGTGGATAGTAATCTGCCAGGTTATCTTGACTATCGTTAGATGAGCTGTTTCTAGTGAATTTCGTTTGACGGTGAAATATCAATCAAGTCCTTTGTTCGGATTAACGAGGTATTTCTCTCCCGTTGCTCGCTGGTTATAAGCGGTGATGTTTTCGAGGTCGAGGGCCTCGGTGAGCGAGATTTCCTTTACATAATCACTTGCGAAAGTGGTCTTGAGTTCACTGGCGACACGTTGTCGCAGCTGTTCTGTTTCCACTGGACCGATACTTTGTAGGAACGGGGTGAGTAGCCAACCTCCGACGCCCCAGGCCATGCCGTAATTACGTTGCAGCTTCGTGGCTGATGTGTCCAGTCCACCGTATATGTAGACCTGCTTGTGAGTTGTTGATCCGTAACGGGTAAATCCCTTCGTATTTCGGAGAGTGGCGGCTTCCATACTCGTTAAGATTTGACTGGCGAGAACACCACCGCCAATCGCGTCGAACGCCAGCGTAGCTCCAGTCTCGATAAGGGCTGATGTGAGATCGTTAATAAACGATGGCGCTGACGAGTTGCAGATGTGACGAGCCCCAATCGAACGGAGCAAATCCACGTGTTCTGGTTTGCGGACGATGTTTACGAGTTCGATATTGTCAGCTGTGCACGCCTTTTGTAGCATTTGGCCCAAGTTCGAGGCAGCGGCAGTATGTACAAGAGCTGTGTGTCCTTCCTTACGCATCGTTCCTAGCATTCCGAGTACCGTTAGTGGATTGACGAAGCAGGAGGCTCCTTCTGTCGGGGTTATGCCTTCGGGTAGCAGGAGGCACTGATCAGCCTTGACTATGCGGTGTTCGGAATACATTTCACGCCCGAGAACGGCAACAGTCTTGCCGAGCAATGCCTGAGCAGCATTGTTCGAACCAGTATCTATGACAACTCCTGCTCCTTCGTTACCAACGGCTAATGATTGATCGAAGCGTGCAGTGAGAGCGGGTAACGACGGCTTTGGAATCGGAGCAGACACGATTGGATAGTCACTGGTACCTGAGGCTTTCGCGGCAGTCATCTCAGCAGGGCCAAGGAGTAGGCCGAGGTCCGAGGGGTTAATTGGTGCTGCCTCGACTCGGATGACGACTTCGTCTGCTGCCGGGACTGGCGTCGGGATATCTATAATCGTCAGCTTGAGTTGTCCGTCGCTGGTCACCATTGAACGCAGTTGCCGTGTCATTTTGCCGTCTTTTCGATATTAGTTATCAGGATCGTCTGGTTAGTCGAGAAAGATGTTAGCGGACTTGTCGAGATCGAGAGTCGTTTATTCGTTTAGTACGAAAACTTAGTGTCGAAACCTGAAGGATTTATTGAGCTTATTCGTGGGATCTGTAAGCAATCGCATTGCGGTTATTCTGCGTTCGCCGAAAAGCGCGGCTGTAACACTCAGTATTTTGCTGCTAGGGGCGCAGGGCCGAGCTCAGTCTCTGCAAGTGACCTACTGAGAGTAGCTATTGTTGCGAGAAGTGATTCGAGTTCAGATGTTGCTTCAGGCGTAGGGAGACCATCAGAAAAATCAGCACTGGTGAGGTAGACATCAGTAGGTGCAATGATGGCACCGAACCAGCCGAGCACGTCACGCAAATGTGAGGCAACACCTAGGAAGTGATGGTTGCTTCCACCCATTGCGAGAATTCCGACGGGTTTTTCGCGGAGTGCATCTACCGGCAGTAGGTCGAGAGCGTTCTTTAGGGCTCCCGTCAGAGATGCTCGATAGACAGGGCTTGCGATTAATATCCCCTTAGATGCGCTGACTTGATCAACAAGTGCACCGGTATCATCCTGAAGTTGGTCGATCGGAGTTCCGTCGGCGAAACCGATCTGGAGTGTTCCAAGATCGATCAACGCCCAATTTTCCGTCCCATTCTGATTTGCTTGGTCGATAGCGTCACCGAGTGCACGGTGCATTCGACCAGGGGGTGTTACCGATCCAAGCAGAATAATGAAACTGGGTATGTTAGACATGGATTTAACCTCGGGCTTCCACTTTGATGGTTTTAACTCATATTTGTTTGGACCGTGCCGTAGCTTAGATGAGGACTGATCTCGTTTGAATTGTCTTAGCTAAGACCGTTTTGCTTGTCAGTACTATGGCTAGGTTCTCGAGGATTGATAGATGCTTTCAACAGACGCATCAAGCATCTCGTTAAATTCCTCTTCCGACTGCTCTATCGATAGACCTTCTGTCAGTGCACGAGAAAAACTGGCAACTATGCCGGAGCAGCGTAATAGGCGCGCATTAGCCTCTTCCCGACTGTAGCCACCGGAAAGTGCGACCACTTTTAGTACGTGTGGGTGATTGATCAATTCATCGTAGAGATGATTGTCCTCTGGCAGGGTAATTTTCAGCATCACCTGTTGTTCTGGTTGGAGAAGGTCGAGATGACTGAGAAGCGTGTTCTTAAGCAGATTTTCGGCTGCCTTCTTTTCAGGACTATGGATGTCGACTTCCGGTTCAATGATCGGGATCAGACCCGATTCCAATATTTGACGCCCGATGTCAAATTGCTGGCTCACTATTGCACTAATTCCGAGCGGGTTCGCTAGCTTGATCACCGATCGCATCTTTGTGCCGAAGATACCTTTTTGCTTTCCTCGCTCGAGTAAGCTTTCGAGATTAGGAATTGGTTTCATTACCTGAGCTCCGTTTTCTTCGTCGGCAAGGCCTTTGTCGACCTTAAGCACAGGCACGATCTGCTTTTCGTCCCACAAGTACTGAGCACTTCCTTTCCCTCGAATTTCACGGTCTATCGTGTTCTCGAAAAGGATCGCAGCCAGAATGCGATCCCCAGTGAAGCTTGGGCTAGTGATGATGCGCGTTCGCATTTCATGAATAGCAGAGAACATCTCGTCGTCGTTTGCGTACGCGTCATCATCGATGCCATACAGACTCAGAGCGCGTGGAGTACTGCCCCCACTCTGGTCCAAAGCAGCGACGAAGCCGTGCGCATTCCTGATTTTTTCAAGCTGTTGTTTGTTACTCATTGTTCATTGCACCTACCTATGAATAGTGGCTATATGAGATAGATTACAGGCGATTATTGCTATTTCCGCTTTGACTGTTTTCCGATGGGGTTCGTATTGTTCTCGACAGTCGCATTGTGTCGTTTTGTTGGCGCTCTCGGTCGTCGGTTTTGAATCTTGGTTCGAACTCTACGAGTGGCAAGTCAGATTTGTCTTCGGATGTCGTAACTCTTTCCTTAACCTAATGCCTAGTGTCTGACTGAAATTTCAGATTATCTCGAGAGATCGTAGCAAGTTCTCAGAATGAATTGGTGTCTCAGATGACCTCTCAGCAGAACTGAGAGTCATCTGTAGAAAAAGATAGAGGGTCCGGTATACCGGACCCTCTATGTCAAAATCAGATTGCTATTCCTGAACGCCGATGCCATCCGATAGGCGGCGAATGCCGCGCTCCGGTTTCAGGTATCCTGATATTGCTTTTTAGTAGCGTCGGTCGCGTCCGCCGCCGTAGCCGCCGCCGCCGCCGCCGCCGCCGTAGCCGCCGCCACCACCGCCGTAGCCACCGCCACCGCCGCCGCCGCCGTAGCCGCCGCCGCCGCCGCCGTAGCCGCCGCCACCACCGCCGCCACGCGGGCCGCGGTCCTGACGGGGACGAGCTTCACTTACTGCTAGTGATCGACCACCGAAATCGGTACCGTCAAGAGCTTCAATAGCTTTCGTTGCATCTTCATTCGACATTTCGACAAAGCCAAAGCCGCGCGGGCGGCCGGTCTCGCGGTCGGTCGGCAGCGCGCACGAGATAACCTCGCCGTACTGACCGAACAATTGCTCGACTTCCTCCTCCGAGGATGAATAGGGAAGGTTCCCTACGTAGATTCTCTGGGACATAAAAACTTGAACTCCACGCCGGACTAGAGCCGGCACATACGCCGCGCGCACGCGGCAACCGGGGGATGCTCAGTTGCTCGACGTGTTGTTCGGATGACACAACCAGAAGCGGACTGAGAGACGCTAATCATCATTGACCAGCCTTCATAGCGTAACTGACACTTCGCCTCGGCGCACCAAGTACAACCGAGATTAGATTTCATTGGATAGTAAAGAGTTCATTTGCGGAAACAAAATTATCCAATTTTTCTTTCGAATTTTCGATATCGATGCTTGCCGTGAGAATTCGGCAAGCTAGTACCATAAGCTTGAAATGAAGAGCACAGGATTCAGTTCGTAGACTATGATCTCCTTCTGACGCACGAAGAGGAGCTCTGAATGCAAACTTTCGATGGCAAAGTGGCGGTTGTTACTGGTGCTGCATCCGGTATGGGGTATGCATTTGCCGAACGATTTGCTGAAGAAGGGATGAGAGTTGTTCTGTCAGACGTCGAGGAACCGGCACTGAATAAGGCGGTAGCTGATTTGAGGCAGCGAGAGTTGGAAGTCACTGGAGTTGTAGCTGATGTGTCCAAATCAGATCAGGTACAGGCACTTGCTGACGCGACTCTCGATGCCTACGGAGGGGTGCACGTGTTGTGTAACAACGCCGGGGTTGCAGGCGACCTCGACTTTGTGCGCGACCGGGACACGCCTCTTTGGGAGCAATCGGCAGATTTATGGGATTGGACGTTTGGCATAAACGTCTTTGGAGTGTTGTATGGGATCCGTACTTTTCTTCCCATTATGCTCAAGCAGGATGAACCAGGGCATGTGGTCAACACTGCATCCATGGCTGGCTTAGCGGCTGGTTCAACAGCAGGTATCTACGGCGCAACGAAGCATTCCGTCGTTAGGATATCCGAGTCGTTATTTTTCCAACTGAATGAGCGCGGCGCTAAAGTACATGCGTCAGTTCTGTGCCCGGGCATCATTAACACGCGAATCTTCTCTTCGGGGCGAAACCGCCCCAACAACTTGTGGGGTGATGGTGAGCAGCCATCGCCCAAGGAGATCGAAAGACGTATCGCCGAAGGGGATGCTCACTTTGCTCATGGTCTCCCACCTGCTCAGGTCGCTGAACAGGTGCTTGGCGCGATTCGCGAGGAGCAATTCTGGATCCTCACCCCTGATGTCCCCCTTGATCGCATCCGTTCGCGAACCGATCACATTATTGCTGGAACGAACCCACCACCTCCGCAACCGTTGGTAAGGCCATAAAGCAGGAAACGATATCGAGTCTTTCGTTTTGTTGAAAACATGCCTCAGAAATACTTGCCATCTTCGGATAGTGCTACTTAGTTTGTTCAAGCCATTGCGCAAAGGTGGGTTGCGGGTGAGACGTTTGAAATTGCTACCAGAATCCGGCTTTGTAAGATTGCCCAAGGTGTTTATGGCCTTTTGGTCCGGCTTTCGTTACGCGTCGCAAATGCTTTGCGCATAGCGAGATCGTGAGACGTTCCCGATCCTCAGGGTTGTCACGCCAGCGTGAGACTGCCACTTCACGAAGAGGTTGAACGGAACAGAACTCGCATCGCGCAACTGGCATCAGCGGCTTTGCCTTACTTTCGGTAGTGGCTCTGATGAATGAATGTGCGTTGTTCCCGGCCAAGTTACTTTCTAGATTAGAGCTAGGTTACTACTGCCATGTGGCTGTTTGTGCCTGATTCTAAGGCAGCAAGAATACTTGTGACTAAGCGCCGTGCTGACTCTTCACTCAACTCAACTGCTACACGGTTTCCAACCTGATTCGGAGTCTCGACAAAGTCGATGATCAGTGAATGGTCCATCGGAGCATGATATGGGTGATCGAAGTAAACGTTGGCTTGATTTACGTCGAACCAGCCTTCAGGTCCTTTTCCGGACCCCTTCATCTCGGCTTTTTCGACGATCCAATTACACATCGGCTCACTCCTCATTCTCGGGCATTATCCGTTAGCAGCTCAAGACGACAGATATGTGCCGTACCACTTAAAGATTTCTCCCCATGCGGCTTGGGCTTGTTCCGGTCGATAAGCGGGCTTATCAAAGTCAAAGAATCCATGTCCGGCACCATCGTAACGATGGAATTCATAAGTCTTGCCCGCATCCTTTAAGGCTTGTTCGTGCTGATTGACCTCTTCCGGTGTCGGGCTTGGATCGTCATTACCAAAAATTCCGAGCAGTGGAGTATTGAGATTATCGGTCAGGTCGATCGGAGCTACTGGACGACTTTCACTGATCGTCCATTTCCCGCCCGCGATCACACCGCCGCCCCAACAGTCGACAGCGGCATCAATGGTATCGAGGTGTGATGAGACGAGAACGACTTGGCGACCACCTGAGCAGAAACCGATAATGCCGACTTTGCCGTTACTGTTGGCTAACTCGCGGAGATAAGTTGCAGCTCCATCAGTGTCACCGACAGCCTCATCGTCAGCTTTACCTCCCTGAGATCGAGCGACAGCAGCGACCTCGTCCGGTTCACCTTCGCCAAAGCGATGAAAAAGGTCTGGACAAATCGCGTTATATCCGTAATGAGCTAACTTCCTCGTCATTTCGATTGAGCTTTCATCCCAGCCAGGCATGTGATGAAGCAAGATCACGCCACCTATAGGAGCGCTCTCCTCAGGCTGAGCGAGGTAGGCTTGTACCTCGTCATTGTTATGCCCTTGGAAAGTTATAACTCCCGCTTTCATACTGCGGTATGTCACTCAGCCCCCCTGCTGTGATTTCCTTTGATCGACGTTCTGGAATTGTTGGCTACCGTCCTTTTTTAACTCTGATTCTAGTCGGTTGCTGCGATCTTACCGATGGTCTCCGGGAAGCGTTCCCATACTTCGTCATGCTCCCAAACTGCACCGGTTGCGAAAACCCGTCCTACTAGTGTTGGCATGGAGAACATGCCGATTTCATTCCCACCGACTAGGAAATCGCCGCCATTAATATTCTGAGCTTCATCCGAGGCGAGATACGAGACCAGCATGCCGACCACGTTGGGATCAAGTGCGGCCATGCCACCGCCCTCTTCGTCATTGTCGCGTGCTTCACCTCGTGCGATACGAGCCTGTCTTGCAGCTTCCATTTCAGGGGATAGCGTCATCCGTGTTGCAGCGCGCGGTCGAATTGCGTTGGCGGTGCAGTCATAGCGAGACATAGCGGCAGCAAGAGAGCGCGTCAACCCGACAATTCCTTCTTTCGCTGCTGCGTAGTTGGGTTGTCCTGGTGCGCCCAGACCGGACTCGGAACCGGTATTAATGAATCTTCCAGAACGCTGCTGCCTGAACAAAACGGCGGCATGTTTACTGATGTTGAATGTACCCTTGAGATGGACTGCGACAACCGCATCCCACTCATCCTCAGTCATGTTGAATACCATTCGGTCACGGAGTATGCCTGCGTTATTTACGACGATGTCAAGTTGCCCGTAGGTATCAAGAGCTTCTTTGACGATCTCACTCGACGCCTCGTAGTTGGTAACGTCCATGTAGTTGGCTATAGCTCTACCACCAGAGGCTTCAATTTCGTTCACTACCTCTTGTGCAGGACTGACATCGGAACCCTCACCGGCTGTTGATACACCTAAGTCATTAACGATTACTGCTGCACCCTCCTTCGCTAAGGCGAGTGCCTCGCCGCGTCCGATGCCACGACCAGCCCCTGTCACGATTGCTACTTTTCCCTCGAGTCGATTCGCCATTCTGTACCCCTTGATCTGGTGCCGGTCTCAGAGTCATTCGCGTTGTGACGATTGACTGTGAGATTGTTGGTTACGGTGAGTTGGACTTTTTGGAGTCCAACTTCAGTTTAGGTGCACCAGTGTATCGATGACAGCAGTTTTTTGTGCTTGCAGGTGAATTCCTGAGGTGCAAGGTAGGTTGGTGCTATACGGGGCTAGGTGTTCATTACAGATGAGCTTTTCCTTAGGATCTGTCAGCTTTGATTCTCGTACTATCCGGGTTCTACGATTAGCTAACGCTTGCCGTTGGCACATGCGAGTGATTCAGGGAGTTGTCGCAGTCCAATCATTGCCGCTATCCCGACGACAGGTCCAATTGCGAGCAGTAAAAACGCACCAGTCCAACCCATCGAGGCTGTTATCAGTGGTACCAATTGGATTGAGCCCAGGGTGAGTAGAAAACCCATACTTGTTTGAAGTGTTAGTGCGGATCCAACGTATTCCGGGGGACTGAGTTCGGATATTGCAGCAGAGAACTGTGCTGAATCTGCGATGATTGTTAGTCCCCAAATAAATAGCACAGGGATGATGAGTGGAAGCGGAGCACCGTGCAGCAAACCAGCTGCTATGGCCGAGCCCCCGCTTATGGCCATGAGTGTGCTCGTGGTGGCCGTTCGACCCCAGCGATCTGCCACGACACCTGCACCGACGCAGCTTGCACCACCGGCAGCAATTACACAAAACGTGAGGATGCTCGCATCAGTTGCTGTTCCTCCTTTGGCAATTAACAACTCATGCAAGAACACAGGGATCCAAGTCCACATCGCGTAGAGCTCCCACATGTGACCTAGGTATCCGAGATTAGCGAGACGAAGCGCTGGTGTTTTGACCATTCGGATTATGAATCGCGGGTCAAACTTCGCTCCAGATGCCGAGAAGGGTCCTTCTTCTACGAGCACGAGCACGATAAGTCCCCCGGCGAAACCTAATCCAGATGAAACGAGAACGACGTACTGCCAGTCGAAATCAATTATTGAACGGATTAGATGAGGAGATGCAGATCCTATAGTGAGTGCACCTACCAGCAGACCGACAGCTAAGCCGCGATGCTTTTGTGTCCAAGAGGCGGCTATCTTGATGCCTGGTGGATAGACTCCGGCGAGAAAGATTCCTGTTATGAATCGGAAAATAATTCCTGTTGAAAGTCCATCTGCGATCGTGGTGAAGCAAATATTAGATACAGCACCCAAAGCAACGCTTATTGCAAAAAGTTTTCTACTGCTGATCCT
>Ga0310344_10001622_pt1 | contig 17121 bp, 23 predicted proteins | sample HC15DNA20200_MG_FD_203801 | JGI IMG/M metagenome (GOLD analysis project Ga0310344, IMG submission 203801) | Marine microbial communities from station ALOHA, North Pacific Subtropical Gyre - HC15-DNA-20-200_MG | ecosystem: Environmental > Aquatic > Marine > Oceanic | place: Pacific Ocean: North... | reverse complement strand
TCTTTTTCTTCATCAAGATATGCCGGACCTAAAGTTGGGAAATGCTGTTGCCGAATATGCTGTTCGACCAGATGTTGGCAAGTTAGTTTCCTGTGAGTCTTCGGATTAGAAGACGGCTTATACGGTTTGCGTGGCAAGTCAATGATCTTGATAGTCGGTTTCCATCCCTTAGGATCAAAACCGTGTTTGCCTGCATCACGTTTCTTTAGTTTTAGTCGCCTGTAAGGAATAGAAATCTCAGGGAGTTCTTCCCTGTTCTTACGATTGATGTAATCGAGTAAGGCTCTGATTCCGCATCGAACTCTTGCATTGTCAGGTGTTGTAGCCCATGAAGGCATGAGGTTAGTTTCAAAAGGAGGAATAGGGTATTCGACTCCTGATGCTCTTATCTCTTTCAGCCATGCTTTTCTAATTACTTCTCTTTTTTCTACTAGCCACTCATATTCTTCAATGGGGGTGTCTTCTTTCCCAAGAATAACCATCATGGTTTCGTCAAAGTTCCATGATGTCTGAGCATCCATAACGCCCCAATCGTTAAAGCCAATGGCTAACAACGATGTATGCGGTGTTCTCGCTAAAGGATTGTTTGCAAAATCTTCTCCGTTTTTTATGCCATTAACAGCATCGACTATTTCTTCATCGTTGCCGGTCTTATACGTTTCAAGAGAAGGACTTCTGTAGGATCTTCCTGTGTGGAACCAATGAATGGTCGGCCAAGTAGCACCACTGAATTCATCGCTACCTACTGAAACAACAAACATATTCATGTCGAATTCAGACATTTCGTCTGCTGTCACTACTGGCCAAACACCTGTTCGTAATCCTTCTTCATACAATGCGTCCGCTCCAGCATCTATGAGGTTGGCAACGAATGGTTCTAACCAAAAGACTTGTGCTTTGGCTAATTGTTTAACTAACTTTTTATGAGCATTTTGGGGAGTCGTGTCATGTTCCCACCTGATCCCAAACGAAGTCTCTTCACTATCTAGGAACTCTTCAATAATTTCATCTTTAGCAATTGCTTGTCGAAGGTAATAATTGATTACGTCTTCATGTGTTTTTTGAGCAAACTCACTGCCTTTCACTTTGCTCAAAACAGGTATACGGTTGTCGTCTAATTTAAACCCTAAATTACGAACCCCATCTTTAAGGTATCCCTTTAGTCCTGCCGCCCAAGGAGGAGACAGCATTGCTCTTCCGTCAAAGTTTTGGGAGGTGACATTACTTTTAGGATGGTTTATCAATTTTTTGACTAAAGGTGCTTCTCTTATGTCTAAAGAATGTTCATCTGTAATGTCATATTTTGCACCGATACTGCCACGACGGTTATCTAAAAAAAGATTTTTATCGTCTTTCATGCTGTTAGATACCATCGCTCCAAATTCAATTTGAAGTCCGTCATATTTACTTGTAACAGATGTTCTTTTTGGATCATTCCATGCAGTTTCCCAATTCTTTTCAAGTTCATCGGGTGTCCAGTTGTTGCTTGTACGGTTACTGCTTGTGGCGTGTTTAAATTTGCCTTTGCCCTTTGGGTCCATGGGAGGTTTCTTGCTCATTGTGCTATTTCCATTTCAGGCGCTTGACGAACCTTCCCAAATGGATTTTGTTCATAACTGACTCGTCGTCCGTAGTTCATGCCAAGTTTTGTCCTGCGATTAAGCATTGGTGCTGAATCTGCTGGATACACATAGATCCAATATTCGTTAGCAGTATCTACCAGTCGAGATTCTGCTGGAAAGATTTGAACGCCTTCACGTTCTTCTCCCAGTATCTCATTTTTGATTTGCTGCATGTGTCGCCACGGAATATGGGTTGTGCGATTGTGGTTATGGATTGCCAGTTCAACAAACCCATCTCGGTCTCCGCCTTGATAATGAACGTTGACCGTGTAGGTGTCGTTACCCCATGTCTCATCTGCTGTTTGTTCTTCGATGGCTTCTTTGGGGATGTCAGGAAAACGCTTTTGAATGTCTGCGAAGACGCGTTCTGCCTGCTGGTCTACCCACCATTGTGGGTTTCGTTCTAATGGATGCCAAACCTTTTTAGGGGTTGGCTTTTTCTTTTTGTTACTCATAGCCCTATCTCCGAGTATTTAAGTTAGTTAGTAGTATTTCGGATAAAACTATTTTATCACAGACTCTTAGACGACGCAAATGGCCTAATCAGGTCTAGTATCCTTTCCGATGCTAAAACCGTATTGAAATGCGTATCTGCAACTTCTTCTATAGTTCCATATGATGAGGTGTATCCACCAGCCAACACGAAGACACAAGGCAAAGTCTCTTGAAAGATCCTATTGAAAACTAATTCGTCTCTTTGCGCTAATCCGTTTACCGAAATTCTTGGATGTGGGTCGATGCCTGCGTTGTACAACACGAGGTCATAGTCGTCCCATTCGACGGCATCTAAAAGGCTCCAAACCTCTTGAAGGTAAGAACGCTCGTCTCCACGATGAATAACGAGTTCATGATTACCTGCGGCAACATAGGAATCAAAACCGTTAGTACTTAAATCTAGTTGGTCAACCCAGTCCATCCCTAAGGATGTGATGAATGACATTGTTCCTCCGCCACAATGAGCATCGAAATCAATGATTAAAACCTTTTTCTTGGCGTGTCCTTCTGTGTGTGCATAGTAGGCACCTACTGCTAATCCATTAACAGTACAGAAGCCCATTCCTCTTTTGTTGTCGGCGTGGTGCAGTCCAGAAGAAAGGCTTCCGTTTACGCTTCCGAATGGGCGTTTTTCTGTTTCGTAGATTGCGTTGATGACTCCTGCGGTGCTGTGAACCGCCATGTCCCAGATGCCTTCGTCCCACTCAAAACCGTTGGAAGAAGCAAGGCTTATGGGAACACCTGTTCGTAATGCTTCTACATATTTTGGATCGAGCAAGGTTTCTATCAGAGATTCTGCTTTTCCTAAGAACTCAATTTTTGGCGCGGCGAGAGCGATGCCTGTCTCTTCGTGAGTTTCTACGATGAGATCGGCAACCAATTCGCTTTTGCGAGTGGTATCGAACGCATGTTCGGGTGCCACATATTTGTTGTCCCAGTAAATGGTCAAGTTAAAACCTCTCTTTTAACGTTATTATAGTAATACCCTATTATACCAGATTTTATAAGGATTTTCAATGCGATATGAGCCTTATCGTTATTCAGATTACATAAGAACCTTGTATAATCAGGGGGTTAGCATCAAGTTAATATGTTTTCGTTTAAAAATTAAGGAAGAGACGGTAAGAGAATGGTGTGGAATGTCATCAAATGGGTCGGACTTGCAGGACTCGCTATAGGTGCGCTGATAGCGCTTGTGACTTGGTTTGACTTAGATAAGAAGCGCTTCTAGACGCTGAACTTGTTGGAAATTTTTCTATTTTATAGTTGTGTCGTTTCACTAACTGGTAACGACCTAGCGCGGCTTCCGCTATCTCTTCGATGACTTTGTCATAAGTTCCCTGATGGATGTAATGAACCAAAGTCTTCAAACCCGGCAACTTTTTCTTTTCCGGTTGCTTGGGCGGATTTAGTTCTTCCCATTTTGCTAAAGCCTGTTTTGCTCCGGCTTTAGCCGCTGCTGCTTGAGCCTTTGTGTCGTAATATCCGACTTCAATTTTTTGTCCCGTAAAACGACTTCCACTAAATGAAATAGTCGCTCGAATTTTGTTTTTAGACATGATCCTCTTTTTTTCTTTGAAAGATTCGGAGGAGTGGGGGAGGTAACGATATCTATATAGAAACTTCTTCCCACTCCCCTCAAATCCCGAAAGGAGGTGTATGGATTCATTAATCATGAACCGATAACCAATGAATAATATGAATTACTCAAAAACGATTCTAACTAATCGAATCTTCTAACGCAACTTTTTTACTGAAAACCAATAATGATTCATGTGGAATACGTTTTTCATAATTCTCACCATGCGTAAGTCCACCAACAGGAATGCTAACTTCGCCTTCCATTTTCAAACCTATATCCAAACAAGTCTCGATATGCCATTTGGTTACAGGTTGAATTTCACCATTGCGAATATGGTCTTTAATGTTGATAATCAGTTTTCCTTCTAGAACAAGAACTCGTTTTGCTTCCAGCCATGCTTTTCGATGAAATTCTTTGTATTCCTTGCCCCATTGCATGATTGCTGAACTTCCCTTAGAGGGAGGTCTTCCTAAATAGTGATGATAAGTGTGTCGCTTGCTGTCATCTTTTGCTTTAAAACTATCTGCCATTCTGTTTCCGAAACATGGGGAAGTAACCACGGCATCAAAACACTCATTGTCAAACCCTGTGTCTAAAGCATCGCCCACAATTGTTGCGTGGTGCTGATCTGCCCATTCAGGTTCTAGTTCTAACCCACGAGTGAAGTACGGCAGATTGTGAATTGTTCCTACTCCAGCAAAAGGATCTAGAACATTCAACTCACGACTTCCGCCTAGGATTTTGACAATCTCTTCAAGATGAGTGTTCGTAAATTTAGCAGGATGTGGTTTAACCGGCATTTGTGCAAGACGTTTCATGATTGTTGACGGTACTTCAACCTCAAAGGAATTGTTCGTGGCTCTACACCGTCTGTGTATTTCATTCTCGTTGTCCCCGTTTTTTGTCCTCTGAACTCACCTTTGTTGCAATCCTTTTTGAAGTGATACAAGTGTCCTAACGTGACCTTGTATACGTCGTACTCGTCTGTGCTTTCAATGAGTTCATTGTCCATGTGGGGTATCCTTCCAGCAAGAGCGACTCGGATTCCAATGGCGTTCCGCTCCACCTGTTTCATAAAAAAGCCATGCCGCGACTGCGACGTTTGGCTCACTGTCAAAAATATCATATCCTGCCCAGCCGGAAATTTGGGATCTTTGTAACCAGAATTTACTGAGGTGCTGGAACCAACCTACGGCTAAAGCAGAACTAACAGCATTGGAATATGTGTCTGAAGGCAAGGCTGAACTCTCGCAAAATGCGACACGCAACGCCCAAGCCTTGTCAATAGGTTCAAAATAGATGTCTACTAGTTGTTCAAGGGTCGGAGGATTATCCCAATCTGCCCAATTGTGAACCCACCCTGCTTCGTCATCAGGAGATTCACGGACTGTTTCTAAATACCAAGTTTCACGATCAAAGAAATACCGTTGAGCGGCTTCAAAGGAACCAAACCATTCCATATGCGCTCTTCTAGTCGAAGGACCATAAATGCCATCGACAAAAGCCATGCCTAACATTCGTTGAAGTTCAATAATGTGTGGTCCTTTTTCCCAAAAGGCATACATGTTGTCAATGAGAAATGGGATTTCCTCATAGTTTCCTATTTCATGATGGGAACGTTTGAACTGCTCCTCGTAGGTTTCCATGTCTTCATCTGATACAACTCCCCATTTGTCGGTTGTAGTTGTAATTTGAATAGTTGTTGTAGTGGCAGGGACTTCTACTGTCTTGATCTCTTCTTCAGTAGAAGGGTTTTTTATGTCTTCATACAAAAATTCCATAAGAGTTGGTTCTTCTCTAATGGGTATCGTTGTAGTTGAATTTTGCACGATCGCGATCGTAGTAGTCGTAGTGCTACTAGGTATCGACGCTCCACTTACATGAACTTCACGTACTTTGGTTCTATTACCTTCCATTGCGGTAAACGCAAGCAAGGCACAACATCCTGCAATAAATAGTTTTGTAATAGTAGGAAGGAAACTCACTGTACTCTCCTCTTTCTCTGACGGCTTAGTAGAAGCAAAAAGTTGCTTATCTCATGCCGATGATCTAAAGTTTACAAGTATGAGGAGCATTAGACAAGGGGTTATACAGAAACATCCCTTAAAACGACGTTTTAAAAGGATTTTAAAAGAACAATCTTGTAAGTTTTGTTTATGCTATTTAAACATAGAAGATCATAATCAGCATATTTGCAATGAGTGCTATAAGGAATTAGGAAGCGGTGCCTGAAGTAGAAGTAGAGATACCAGAAGATCTTGTTGAGGCAATCGAAATGAGTTCTTTAGAGAGAATGTTGCCCAAACAAGGGAACAGAGAAGTCATAAGGTATCTAACAGACCAAAACGATAAAGAAGCAGCAAAATCGGCTGAAGAATGGATCGAATCACAAAAGGCTCTTTGGCCAAAAGTTGATGAGGTTGTTATAAGGCTTCATGAAGTCGCTCCCATGGAAGAAACAGATTTAGCGCCTGCTTGGACAGGTGAAGAATGGTGGGTGGCTTTATGTCTCCCTTGGTCTGACAAATTAGAAGAAGCAGTTCAATCTGCTCATGTCTGGTGTGATAGGCGGGAGAATGCCCAGTCCTCGTAACGCTCCTCGGAGAGAAGCGGTAAGTATTACTAAGTTGGGGCGCTATGGAAAAGTCGTGTGGGCACATCAACTTATTTGTGGACACACGGTAACCAGAAAACGAAAATCTCCGACAGGTGTTATCGGTTGCGTCAAATGCATAGACGCAGAAGAATTTGAAGAGTTCAATGAATCATTAGGAACACCACTAGAAAGCCCCATAGACGATGGACTCTCGGAAGCAGAAGCCAAAGCGATGAAATACAAAGCAATTCTTGCAGGACGATTTGGTATTCCTTCAGAACAGATCGACGTAAGCGTGCGAACTGCTCCTGACGGCATGATGCGTGTGGATTCTGCCACTGTGTTTCTTACCGGAAGGCAACTCAAAGCCTTAGATTGAGGGAGCGTAACTCAATTGGCAGAGTAGCGGACTTTTAATCCGAAGGTTGAGGGTTCGATTCCCTCCGCTCCCACCACCATTTGCCTTCTCTCTAATTCTGTCCTAAACTCGAAGTGCCGAAGAGAACGAGAAAGGACGGGGGGATGGCAAAACCGAAACCAGAAGAAGTCTTAGAAGTTTTTCACCACTGGATTGCCCAATGTAAATCTTCCGGAAAAGGACGCGTGCCTGTACTAGGTGACAAGCGTCGCAGGAAGATAGAAAAAGCAATAGAACTTTATGGCTTGGATGCTTGTAAGGATGCAATAAGGGGAGTCACTTATTCTTCTTGGCACATGGGTCACAATCCACAGGGTAAAAAGTACGACGACATAGAATTAATCCTAAGGGACGAGAAGCATATAGAAATGTTTCTTGAACTAGCAGATGAACACGATTCGGACTTTGACACACTGGAGGCATACGCCAACGGCAAAGAACCCTTCTGAGTCTCATGGAAAAAGACAAATTCATTGAGATTATTAAAAGGCTTTGCATTAACTGGGACGTAATAACGACAGGACCACCTTTCAAAGAACGCTGTAGTGTGTGGTGGCGTTACCTCTCAGATCTTCCTACCGAAGATGTCGAAAATGCTGTAGATCAGTTGATTCTTCTAGATCAACAATTCATCCCTCGTGTGGGACAAGTTCGTCGTTTAGCGATTGATCTTGTAAGAAACGACCCTATACCGACCTCTGCTGAAGCGTGGTCACAGTTCCGAACGGCTATCGAAGCCTCTGAGTCGGGCGTTCCTTTCACGAAACCCCACGATTTAGTAGCAAAAGCGATGAGATCGTTTCCTAATAACGGTGCTTCTTTACGCACAAATGCAGATAGAACTCTTTTTTTGCAGGCGTATGACAAAATGGTAGGAGATGAAGAAAGAGAAAGGTATTTAGGTGGCTCAAAACAGGACTCCTGAAATAGACCTTGCCCTTTCTAAGTTGGACAAAGTTCAAACATCAGGACAGGGATGGGTAGCCGCTTGTCCATGTAGACAAGATGACCAGAATCCTTCTCTAACCATAGGACTTGGACGAGACGGTCAGGTTCTTTTGAATTGTCACAGAGGTGGGGGTTGTGACTTTAAAGAAATCTGTGCTTCTATGGGTGTTAAACCCAACGAGTTGTTCCCAGATTCAGGGGAAAAATCTAAAGGAAAAATGAAGTTAGAAGACACCTACGTCTATCAAGATGCCGAAGGGCAGAACGTGATGCAGGTTCTTCGTATGCGTGACGAAGATGGAAAGAAAACTTTTCGTCAACAACGGTGGGAAGATAACGAATGGAAATGGGGCACTCAAGGTATCCAAAAGCCCCTATACAAACTCCCAGAAGTTTTAGAACAAATTTCAAATGACAAAGTTGTTTATGTTGTAGAAGGTGAAAAAGACGTAAAAACTTTAGAACGTCTTGGGAAGGTTGCTACTTGTAATCCCGGTGGTGCTGGAGACGAAGGTCAAAACAAGTGGTTACCCGAACACACCAAGTCTCTTGCCGGTGGAAAAATTGTAATCATCCAAGACAACGATGAAGCAGGTGAAGTTCACGCAAGCAGTGTTGCTTCCGAATTACGCAAAGCAGGTTCAAAAGTTGTAGTTAAAAAACCTGCAAAAGGAAAAGACGTTTCAGACCACATAGGTATGGGACTTGAATTAGGTGATCTTGAATTAGTTGCCAGTGAAATTAGGGATGAGTTTACAGATTTCGTTGAAACTTTGATGTCCATGGATCACAGTCTCCCTCTTGCTCAAAGAGTAAATAAAACTAAACGATTAATAGATGGTTTTGAAGGTGAAGAACCAGCCTTAGAAGAAAAAGGAAGACTTGTTGATTGGGCTACTCTTTTAAATGAGGAATCGGAAGATTCATATGACTGGCTCATTCCCAACCTCTTAGAAAGAGGGGAACGAGTTATCGTTGTTGCCGCTGAAGGAGTGGGTAAAACATTTTTAGCAAGACAAGTTGCTTTGATGTCATCAGCAGGAATCCATCCTTTTAAGCGAGATAAAATTACACCGATCCGTACTTTGTTTGTAGATTTAGAAAATCCAGAACGAATCATTCGTCGGACGGCACGTCGAATTTATGATCGGATAAATCAATTTGGCAAAGCCGGTGATATGAAAGCCCATTTAGTTGTTAAGCCTGATGGTTTGGATCTTTTAAAACCTGATGACAGAAACAAACTTATTGGCTGGATTGAAGATACCCGACCAGAACTACTTGTTCTTGGTCCGTTGTATAAGTCATTTATTGATCCCGGTGGTCGAACGTCAGAGTCGGTAACTACCGAAATGGCTAAGTTTCTTGACTATATTCGTCATGAATATGGATGTGCTTTGTGGCTAGAACATCACGCTCCACTTGGGTCAGGTACTAGTAGGGATATGCGTCCATTCGGTTCCGCTGTGTGGAGTAGATGGTCTGAATTTGGAATATCCATCACTCCTGATCCAACTGATCCTAATATGTTGGAAGTTAACCACTACCGAGGGATGAGGGACAAAAGAGAGTGGCCAACTTTAATGAGGCGTGGAAACGATGATGAGTGGCCATTTGTCGTATTGGAATTCTCTGATATGTAGTTTCGGAAATCAGCGCTAATGACTGACAATGAATGGCTTCAGGACGCTAATTGTAAAGGCGCTAGTACCCGTGTTTTTTTCATTTATCGAGAAGACAAAAACCAGCGACAGCGAAGAGAAGCGGCTTACACCATTTGTCGAGAATGCGTAGTAAGACAAGAATGTCTTGACTATGCAATAGTTAACAATGAAGTAGGCATATGGGGTGGAACCACGGATAAAGAGCGACGCTTATTGCGCCGACACATTGATTACAGGAAGGGCACAATTAATAACGTGTCAGGATTTAGCCGAAGGAGACCACTTCGTGACTATAGTCCGAATAGGTAACTCTGCGTAAACGTCCTTGTCGCCAAATAAAATTGGCTCCACATTCGCATGAAATTCTGAATTGCCACATTCCTGTTTCGGAAGCATGGTTGATTTGATTTTCTAAATCGTTTTTACAAGCGGGACAGCGCATATGAATAACCTCCCTCAATCAGGGTAACACTACTATCAGTAGTAGGTTGGCAAATCCTAAAAAGGTTCGTTTTCGTCCCATTCGGTATCTGGGTATATATCTTCGGCTGTTTTTTCACAACCACAGGTGATCGAACCGTGTTGGGCACAAATGTCTTCCCATCCGTACCAAACAATATCGTCTGTCACGGAACTTTTACTCATGGAGCCTTTGATTGCTTTCTCCATTCGCCCTAACTCTTTTTTGTTCATTTTTTTATCCTAATCAATGGAAACTTTCTTGTCGTTTTTTGCTGATAGTCCAAGTAGTAAGGACGGTCAGCGCAAAGTTGTTCCCAAATTGAAGTGCGTTCTATTCCAAACAAAAACTCTGCTTGAAAACAAAAGAATTCTTCTCTCGTATAAAACAGTCCTGCTTTTCTCCGTAAGTTTGCTACCCAATCAGGTTCTTTGTCTGAACCTCCAAAAGATCCAACAACTATAACGTGTTCGTTGATGTCCCTCCAAATTGGCAAAACAACATCATGGACAAGACTAGAAGGAGTGAGGGTCGAAAGCCTGAAGAACTCCATGTCTTCGTATTGCCACGCTTCTTCATCGGTAGCGTCGTTTAAACGTTTCAGATGAAGTTTTGTAATATCGACAATCTGTTCTGTTTTCATTTCTTTGAGTCGGCGGGATCAGCCACCCAATCCTCCCAATGTTTTACACAAATCTCACAACGGCATTCACCTATTGCGTAAGTTGCTAAGTAGCCGTGTTTTGTAAAATCTTCTTTTACCCATTTTAGATATCCGCCGTTTGGCGCTGGTACTGGCATATTTATTCAAGAATGTTTCTAGGAACATATTCTCTTAAATGTTCCTTATCGACAGTTCTTGTCCTCTTCCCTTCTTCTTCTTTATCAACATCAACATAATGGGGTGTTTTACCTAATTCCCATGCGATGTCGTAATCTAAATAACCAAGAATCTCCACTTCGGTTAGTTCTTCATTAAGGGTACGGGCTACAAATAAAACTAACCCTTTCCCAAGTTGTTGTTCTCTTACTGCCGCTGATGTACTTGTCCGAACACAACGAACTTCTATGTTGTGTCCTACATCAGCAATCTTTCGTTTGAACCGATTATGGTCGTTTGCTTTCCAAACGCTTCCCGACCAGTAACGATTAGTTGCTTTTGCTACAGCCAATTCACAAACACATGCTCGCTGTTGTGCTGTGCGGTCGTCTTCCATTCGTTTCTTGTCGTAATAGGAAGCATCCTTTTTATGCCAATTTGCGGTGTATCGCATATTGCCAACATTTAAGGCATGTACCCATTCCCATTCATTTAACTTAATGATCATTGACGTGGCTCATTATTATTGGAGTTCCTTCACCGACCCAAGCACCAGCAATGTTGAATGCCATGTGATCCCATGCTTCTTCGGGTTCCATGCCTTCATCAACCAGTTGCTCCCATATCAACATCTCGTCGTATATGAGAAGGGGTTCTTTGGTGTATTGGTTACCAACTCCAACAATACAATTATCAAAGCCGTCAATTTTTTTGGCGTTTGGATTCAGTTGATCAGAAACTTGTTCTAAAAACTGAACGACACGCTCGTTAGGCGTGACCGGCATCAGTCAAGACTTAAGATCAAGTCTGCGGCTTTTACCTTCATGAGGTGAGATTTATTGCCGATTTGCATTGAAGCCGCGGCGTTGCGTGCCTCGTCATCAAACCAATGGTGGTCATAGTATTCACCTACTGCATTGAAAAGGCTCCAACCGTTGTAACCGAAACCACCTGCATTTTTGCGATTGGCGTAAAGGCTTCGCACTGAAGAAAGAATTTCTTCACGATTTTCTTTCTTGCGGTCGGTATCAGCATCTTTTTCAGACCAAAGCCCATTAAGAACTTTGTCAATTTTGGGGCTTCCTGCTGGAACAGGAATTGAAAGCATTTTTTCTGCTGTTTCTTTGAAGGATTTTGCCCATTCAGTTGAAATGTTAAGAACTTCATTGGCTTCGTCCAACGCACGCTCATAGTTGACGGTGTGACGTGCTGTCAAAGTTGATTTAGCCGTTTCAATTCCCATACGGACTGTGTTTTTACAAACCGCACGAATGTCTGTGCAGGCATATGTGATTGGACTTGTTCCATCGTGGCTCGTGTGAACTACCATGTACCTTCCAATTTCGTCTGACACGCCATGGGGGTCGAGTATTAACGTTCCTAGATCAATTGTCGCAAAGAACTCTCTACCGTCCTTTAGAACGCCACAGGTGTCCATAATGGCATCTCCATGGGATGCGCCGCAGACATTTAAAGCCTTTTCAAGAACCGCTGAGTTCTGAACGACTCGGTAACGGTTTTTGACTGTTTCAAATGGAACAACTTTGCCATCTTCATTAACTCTGGCGGTGATGTAACGGTCTTCCATTTCCTTTATGTCACCATTTGGTGAGGCATATAGAACTGACAACAAGGTGACTTCATAGTCCGCCTTAGCCAATTTGAGCATTTCTGGTGCGGTTTGGTGTCCATCTACGGCTACACCTAACTTGTGCCAAGGTGCTCCGCCTTGCTTTCGGTAGGCGAAACTTGCTTCACCATCTACTATTTCTAATTCGTGAGACATATTTTGTCCTACTTTCCTCTCTCTTATTGTAGACCCCGAAGGGATTGAGATAATACTATCTAAAAAAGAACGACGACGCAAGGGGCATTGCGGAAAAAACTTTCCGACGTTAATATGGACGATATGGAGGAAAACAAAAGGATCATTCTTAACGATGATGAGATAGTTTTATATAGCCCCTATGATTCTGGCGAAGTAATTGCAATTAAAGAAATTGCTGGTGCAAGATGGGATCGGCTGAATAAGGCATGGAGAGTGCCTGTTTCAAGTCTGAAACAAGTCAAAGCATATGCAGTTAAGTTTGATTATTGGTTAGATCCTGACTTAAGGGTTTTAGATTTACCTGAACATCCTTATGAAAGAGAAGGAATAGATCTATCTGGAGAGAGTATTGCAATACGTTTTCGTTATGACTCCGTAAAAGTGGCAGAAGTAAAGCAAGTTGCTGGTTCCAGATGGGACGGTAAAAACAAAGTTTGGAAATGTCCTAAATCAAGCCTGATTCAGGCTATTGAGTTTGCAAAAAATTTCAGATTGCATGTTCCAAAAGAACTTGAGTCTATGCAACTAAAGATTTCTCAGTCCCAAGCAGAAAAGATTGCAGCGTCTAGAGCCACCAGTGCAGATATAGAGGTTCCTGATTTAGAAGGCGAACTTCTTCCTTATCAAAAGGCTGGAGTCGAATACATAATCAAACACAGAAAAGTTTTCTTAGCAGACGAAATGGGGCTAGGAAAAACGGTTCAAGCATTAGCAAGTGTTCAACACGAAAACGCATTCCCATGTTTGATTGTATGCCCACCCAACCTAGCCTTGAATTGGGCAAAAGAAATTGATAAGTTCTTTCCCACAAGAACGTGGAAGCGAGTGGTGAACCGTTCCGACTTCCCTGAAGAGGATGCGGACTTCACCATTGTTGGTTATTCCAACATCGACTTTCACCCAGAAAAGTTAAAGGGCTACACCTCCTACATATTCGATGAAAGCCATTACCTCAAAAACCCAAAAAGCAAAAGAACGAAACGCTCACAGAGTCTTGTCAAAACAGCCTCTGGAAATGGTTTGGTCTTGTGCCTCACTGGTACGCCGATCACCAACAGACCCGCCGAATATGGTCCTCAGTTGGAAATCATCGGAAGGCTTAAAGAATTTGGAGGACTCTGGGCGTTCTACAAGCGTTATTGTGGCGCATTCAGAGACAGGTTCAACCAGTGGCATATTGACGGAGCCAGCAACCTTGATGAACTCAACGAACGATTAAGAGGCTCTTGCTACATTCGTAGACCAAAAGATCAAGTTCTTCAAGATCTTCCTCCTATTCGTCATTCTGAATGGATGATTGATCCAGATCCCAAACATTTGGCTGAATACGGCAAAGCCGAAAAAGATATTGCAAAGTTTGTTGCTGAACGTGCTGCGGAGTTAGCAAAAGAATTAGGGAAAGACCCTAAGAGTGCTGCTGTTAGAGCCAAGTTTGCGGCAGAAGCCCACGAACACTTAATTAAATTGTCTGTGCTGAAAAAGATTGCGGCTAAATCTAAACTGAAGGCTGTAGAGGAATGGGTTGAAAGTCGAATCAATGAGGGGCGAAAAGTCGTGCTTGCCGCTCACCATAGAGAAATTGTTGATTTGTTGGCAGATAAATATGGAGGATTGAAAATTCAAGGCGGAATGACATCTGAAGAAGTTCAAGCCGCTAAAGAAACTTTCATGGAGAAGGATGCTGAAGAGGCTCCTGTAATCGTACTGTCAATACAAGCCGCTAAAACGGGTCACACACTTACGGCAGCACAAGACATGCTTTTTGTAGAGCACCCGTGGACACCAGCAGATGTAGACCAAGTCTCTGCACGCATACACCGCATAGGAACTACAGGATCAGTCCAAATAACACATGCTCTTGCGGCAGGAACTATTGATGAAGAAGTCTTTAAACTCATCAATTATAAACGCACAATAGTTGATGCTGCTACTGATGGTTCTATAGAGGACTTAAAAGAGATAAATGCTGCGAGTCTTATGGAAGACTTTCTTCCCTCTTGATATAGACCTAGTAATATTTCGCACATAACCCACAAGTTGGTTCCCGATTCGGAACCTTGGCAGGCTAGGAGGTGACAATCCGCACAACGGAAGAGGCGGGTGTACTTCTAGCCCGTACTCTTCCAGTGCGATGTCGCACAGTCGGACTGGAGAGATTTGAACTCTCGTCCTTCCGACCCCCAGTCGGATGCGCTACCAAACTGCGCTACAGTCCGCTCTTACTGAGTGGTACGCCACTTCCAGTAACCAAGAAAAGTTACATACGAGATTGCTAATGCAATCCAAACATCTGTACCTAAGTGCAGTGTGATTTCTAGTTCGCTGGGTATAAGACTTGACAAATCTGGCATATCAGAAGATTACAGTTATTTGTCAGGAGTTGGGGGTTTTTCTATCTGAAAATCTTCAGTGGAATTAGATTCAATTGGAACCCAAGCCGCGTTGTAGTCATGTTCTTGTACTTTTCGTTTCTTTACAAGGCTGCCATCTATCAAAACATCAAACTCATCTGCCGTTAGGTTCAAAGAGTTCATTATTTCTCTTTCATCCATAGCAACAGCAAGTTTGCGGATAGCACGACTAAGAGCATAGGGAATGACTTGTCCACGGGAACGATTAAGTTGAATATGCAATATGATTGCTTCTACTTGATTGCAATCTTTGAAAACAACAGGAATTTCTGGAATTTCCAGCCTGTGAGCAACAACCCAACGAGCGTATCCATCAATGATCGTTCCATCTTCCATCGCAATCAATGGGTAAAGAATTCCAAAAGTTTTGATTGATTCCATTAAACCAGTCAAATCAGGACGAAGAATGTGAGTTGTTCTCCAATTGGGTGTTTTAAGATTTTCTGGTTTAACTACTGTTTTCATATCAGGTCATCTACTTTATCTAAATCATCAGCATCTTGCAGGGCTGCAAGCCTCATTCGATGAGCACGGGTTTTTGGTCCAACAGGTGACGGAGCAGAATGTCTGAACTCGTTGAGAAGAAGAGTTCTTATTAGATGATCTATTGGAAAACCATAAGGATCGTTTTTGCGTTTTTTTCTAAACTCGGCAGCAAACTTCATGGCATCTTTATGCTTGCCATCTGACAACATATTGTCATTAATGCAACTGCGTACACCATCCCATTCATTACTAGCGTATGAAGCAATCAATTCTTCTATGTCGAAATCTTTCCATAAGTTTCTTTGTGCTTCTATGTGTGGAAAGGCACGATAAAGGTCGTCATAAAATTCTGGTTCTGTAATTACAACATCGTTCAACCTGCGAGCCGCTACAGAATGCAGAGGGATACCTACTCTGGTATTAGCCCCTGACATAGCCGCATAGTCGTAATACTCACAATATGGAAAATCGTTATCCACTGCGACGTACTTCAAAACATCGTCAGTAGTCCAATCGTAAATTGGTTTAACAAGTCTTAAAGGTATGGCTTTGCTTAGTCGGTAAGGACGATTGATGTAATTTTCGTGGAGTTTTTGAACAACTGACCTGTAGCGAATCATTGATTCGTTGGCTCTAATCCCTGTTAGAAAAGCAACTTGTCCTTGTTTTCCTTGCATCGTGTAATAGTCCACAGGTTCTGGGACAACTTCGTCATTTGTTAATCCAAAGTGTTGTGCTGTGATCGCCCAAGGAGGAATGTCTCTAACTAGGCGACCTTCTCTTTCTCGTTGTGCAGACCAAAGTAAAACGTATTCTCTCCTACCGAGAACCCATATTTCTTGTCCCATAGGAAGGCAATACCATTCCATGTTCACCCATGGGAGATCTTTGATGTATTCGATGTACCTAATTACAGAGGGGGAAACCATTTCTTCATCTCTGAAGATAACGGTGACTGGTCCGAGTCCTCTTTCTTCGTGAATCTCTTTGGCTAAGAGAAGTACGGCTGAGGAGTCTTTACCTCCGCTGAATTGAACTGCCACGGTATCGAATGTGTCGTAAACATGGCGAAGGCGTTCTCGCGCTGCTTCTAAGACTGTCATGTCTAGGAAGAGTCGTTTGCGTGGCATTTGTATCAGATTACTTCAGTCGGTTGCAAAGAGGTTGGACGCTTGGTAAGGTAACAGTCCATACTTTTTTGATCGCGGGGATACCTCTGACGTATCCTGCCGAAGTCCGCTGGACAAATACTTCGGCTTAAAGTCAACGCGCCTTAGCGAAAATTTTGTTAAGGATTTAAGTCGAAAGATCAAATAAGTATGTTCGTTTTTTTATCTAAAAATTTTCTGGTTTTGTCGCGCCCTTGCAGGCTTGTATCTCCATATAAGTCATAAAAGGAAAAATTATGAAAAAAGATGTCCCAATACGACAAACAACTCACATTGATTTACATGTGAATAAAAAAGAGACCTCAAGGAGGTAAATATGAAAATTGAAGATACAGATATTGAAGACTCAACTAATTACGGTTGGGGTGCAGAAATAGGTGTCCTTCTTCGACACGAAGCACTTTTAACAAAAGTCGATGTAATCAGAACTGCTATTTATTTTGAAAAGATCGCACCATGGCTAATCAACAAAGACAGGTCGTGGGATCTTTTGGACTGTAACGATCCTGAAGATGATGACGTACCTGATCTGGGTAGCGGTATTTGGCCGCAGATGCTCTACATGTTGAACCATCATTTTGGGGATTTCCCTGAGTTTATAACTGCTCTGATCTCAGACGCA
>Ga0310344_10001620_pt1 | contig 17137 bp, 11 predicted proteins | sample HC15DNA20200_MG_FD_203801 | JGI IMG/M metagenome (GOLD analysis project Ga0310344, IMG submission 203801) | Marine microbial communities from station ALOHA, North Pacific Subtropical Gyre - HC15-DNA-20-200_MG | ecosystem: Environmental > Aquatic > Marine > Oceanic | place: Pacific Ocean: North... | reverse complement strand
GAACAACCTACACCTCGAACGCGCTTTCGAGAGAGCCAGCTATATCTATTTTCTCGCTTACGATGTGGGCGGTTCTCGTTACCTGCAAGCAAACCAGCGTGAGCAGTGGTTTGTCATGAACAACCTGCGCCTAATGACAAGTACATTTGACATGTTAGAACAGCATGGAAAACCATTCTTGTTCACCTCAAGTCAAATGGCCGACATGACGCAGTCAACTTATGGGGCCCTAAAGGCGGTTGGAGAACACGCCACAATGTCACTTAATGGGACAGTTGTAAGGCTTTGGAATGTCTATGGGCCCGAGAGAGACCTCAGCAGGGCCCACGTAATTACCGATTTCGTGTTATCCGCAATAAACAAGCAAAAGATATCCATGCGAACGGATGGCCGAGAAACTAGGCAATTTTTGCACGCCACAGATTGTTCGCGATGCTTGCACCTGATCAGCCAGGACAGCCAAACCCATGAAGGTTTGTCATACGATGTTACCAGTTTCGAGTGGACGGCAATAAGCAGCATCGCAACCATAGTATCCAAGCTCTACAGCAACGTACCCGTTGAAATCGGAGAAGCTAGTGATGCCTTACAAAACTCGGTCGATGTCGAGCCGAAACGAGATATCCTGAAATTCTGGCAGCCGGCCATCAGCCTGCCGGACGGAGTCTCATCTGTGGCACAAGAGATAGAGCAGCTACATGGAAGAATACTTTGATTACGATGTCACTAAGTATCCCTTTGTCACCTTAATACAAGAACTGTTTGCACACGATCTGCAGCTTTTGCATGAATTACCTAATGCAGAATATTCGTTTTTTTCAACACCCGGGAATGACAGCGACACTATCTTTCACAAACTTTTCTACGACAGAATGCGGTCTGGATGGAAAGATTTTACCAACACTTACGTTCGTTTTATTAGAGAATGCATTGCGCCTATCTCAGGGAGCACGGGCGAAATCATTTATCAGACATGGCCGTCATTTAGAGTCCACCTTCCCGGAAACGTAGCCGTAGGAGGCTGGCATAAGGACAGTGACTACCACCACCCTCCGGGCGAAGTGAATTTCATCGTCGCCATAACCCCAATGTTCGAGAGCAACGCAACAATCGCCGAGAGGGAACCAGGCACGTTAGATTTTCGCCACTTCACGATGACCCCAGGACAGATCGTAAAATTTAATGGCAACCAGTGCCTCCATGGCAACTTGCCCAACACAACAGGAAAAACAAGGGTAAGTTTTGACTTCAGGATTTTGTCGGCTGATTCTTACAACCCCAGCCACGACTTGACCAGTCTCAGCCGGGGAAACAAATTCTTGATCGGCCACTACTACCAGCGGATGTCCTTATAGTAATCTGAACACGAGACCTTCGACATGCCAAGCAAGATTCTCACACTTGGGACGATCTAGACACAGCAACGACTGTATAACCACCCACCAGATAGCGACGACCTCAGCCCACTCGCCTACAGTCCTAATAACAGTCCCCCAAGCATTCGATACCCTAGGGAAGGGGCATTTCGGGACTGTCATCAGCTCGCGCACGCTGAAACGCGGGGAGCGGAACAGAGGAACGCACCTGCTCCAACCAGAAAACTCCATCATATGGCGCACTGTTACCACGAGTCCCCAAGAAATCGAGATCCCCATCCCCGTCCACATCACGGGCTATGAATTTATCGTACATACCCCGCTTACGCCGGGAGATGTCATGCCTCACCCAGACCCCACTTGCCGCACCCGGATGTTCAAACCAACCAATACGTCCCAGAGGGTCATCCTTGTTAACGTCTCCGTCACCCTCTCGCGGTCCCCGACTATAACTCCCCGCGATGACGTCCAAGTTGCCATCCCCATTGATGTCCGCCATCTCCAGTCCTGTGATGCTGTCTGGCAAAAACGTTCCAATGGGGTGAGCATTCCAGGCATCATCGATCCGCTCAGGCTGCTCAAGCCAAGAGAGTCCTCCCGAGGTAGCACCAATGATGTCCAGCCGCCCATCCTGATTTAGATCGGCATATTCGAGGTTAAATCCAGCCGCTCTCGCACCGTAGATACCTATCGCGTGCTCCCGAAAATCTAGGCTTCCATTCCCTCTATTCTCAAAGAACACCAATCGGTTTTCTCCCCGTGACCCTACGACGATGTCAAAATCCCCGTCCCCATCTAAATCTACAGGCTCGGCGTTTTGAGGCACGCTGTAATATCCAAGTTGCGTTTCTCGCCAATTACTTCCGATCAGCGGGTCACCCGTCACCTGATAAATAGACACTGGCATTGACCTGGCAAAATCTTCCGGCGCTGGGCGCTGGGCACCTTTGTTGGGGGCAGCAACCTCCGGAACGCCATCGCCATCAAAATCTGCTAGAAACACACGAATATAGGAGCCTCTGTTCTCGGTCATGGGTAGGATCAAACGAGGCCACATCGCGGTTCTGGCCTCTGTCCCTGGATTTTGCAGGTAGATAAGATGGGACAACTCTGCAGCAACCATCACGTCAAGGTGCCCATCCCCGTTCACGTCAGCAATCGCAGCATCCTCCGGAGCTGGAGCATCGGCCCCTTCAGCGATGGTGATATTTGTCCATTTGTCAGGATCTGCAGAACCAAAGGCAATGCGCACATGCCCGTCGACCTCCGGTATGTAGTTTGGATCCGGCACACTGGAGTCGTACTCGCTATCTGACTCATGGACAGAGACGATGTCGTCATAACCATCAGCATCAATGTCTGCCATAACCAAGCCATCGCTACCACTCAATCCGAACCCAGCTGAGACGGGGTCATCGATAATGTGCTCACGCCAACTGATGTAGTCGCCATCTGTAGCCCTTGCCGCTGTCAGGGTATCGCCCACCGTCCTCTGAGCATGAGCCGTCTGAAACCCCAAAAGTGCCAGACACAACGTCACTGATATAGCGTTCTTCATGAATTTCACCAATGATTTACCAACAGGCTCCAAAATGGTGCCTTCCAACTCACTCAGGCAATGCAAAGATAAAAAGATTGTTCCCATTACTCGGACGCAGCTCTGGCGTCAGCCGCATAAAGCTTGACGTCGTGGCTGCAGGTCCAGTGCTAACAGCCACATACTGACGTCCATCAACCGAATAACTAATCGGAAACCCGCTCACAGGCGAACCGATGTTAATCTCCCATAACACTTCACCAGTCTCGTGGTCAAAAGCCCTGAATCGCCCATTCGCATCGCCACCAAAAACCAGTCCTCCACCAGTTGCCACCAGCGACAACGTCGCGGCCCGTTGCTGATGCAACCATGTTGTCTCCCCTGTCTCGGCAGATACGGCATACACAGTCCCAAGCTGATCTGTGCCCGGTGCCAGCTCGTGTCGTACGGCCAACGCGTAGATTCTATGTGAAGCATCCGGAGCTGTGGTAGCCAGGAGCCGTTGACACATATTGCGCAACGGAAAGTACATCGTGTTGGTTAGCGGACTGTAGGCACCTGCCTCCCAATCCTTTCCTCCGTGCATATTGGGACAAGCCAGCACCTGCTGGCCCAAAGCGCCAAAGACAACCTCCGAGTTCTCCGTAACCGCACCGGTTGCCCCATCGATGCTAGTAATGACATTTTGGGCAATAGTCGGTGTAGCCCAAAGAAACTCTCCCGTTTCACGATCCAAGGTATACACCACACCGGTCTTGCCCGGGATACCAGTCATCACTTTGCGAACCTCGCCTAGCTTCAGCCGGGGATTAATCCAGCTCACGGCATCGGGACTCGGAGCTACAACCGTGTCAAGGAGCAGCCGCTCAAAGGGATGGTCGAGATCCCAGTGGTCATTGAGATGCTGGTAATACCAACGGATCTCTCCTGTATCAATATCGAGGGCAAGAGTCGAGTTGTGATACAGGTGCGTGTTCTCTACACCTCCGAGCATGAACTTCGGAGCCGGGGACGTAACGGATGTCCCAATGTAGATCAGCCGGAGCTCGGGATCGTAACTCGGAGGCATCCAAGTGCCGACATGGACCCTCTGCTCGAACGGCACTCCTCCCCAAGTCTCGTCACCCGGCTCGCCAGGAGCTGGTATCGTTCGTCGTCGCCACAATTCCTGTCCAGTAAGCGCATCGTGGGCTGTGATAACGCAGGACTCTGGTCCACCACTCGGCCGACAGCTTCTCCCGGAGATCACCTTGCCGTCGGCAATGATCGGACCAGAACTGTGTCCAACCGGCATCACCTGATAATCGAATATCTTCGTTTCCCAAGCAATCCGGCCTGTCGTTGCGTCAAGTCCGAAGACATAATTGTCATCGCTGGTGTTGATAATGAACCTGTCAAAAATCGCAATATTTCGATTATTTCGAGCGTTACCGCCCACGTAGTCGTAAACATCATCCGGCAAGTCACGGCGATGCTCCCATATTAAATCACCAGTCACGGCGTCAATCGCCTGAATCACATCGCTCGCCTGCGGCATATAAAGAACACCGTCGTAGGCCAGCGGAGTACCCTCCTGGCGCCCAGGCGCTAGACCGCGCGACCAAACAAGCCTCAGTTCACTCACGTTCTCCCTGGTCACTTGGTCTAGTGGACTATAGCCCCAGCTGTCCAAAGTCCTGCGCCACATCAACCAGTCCTCCGGAGCAGGTTCCTGCAACATGGCAGCCGTCACTGGAACAAATCCGGAAGCACTCTGCTCCTGCGCGGTCACTGGACCCGCCGTCAAAATGATTGCTAAGCACGGCGGAATGGCAACACACAAATAGGAACGCCACTTCCCAAGTAATTTGTAGTTTTTGCGCTCACCCGAGGCTCTTGCCTGGCAACGGCCTACCTCCAGTTTCCCCATAACATCTCCCCTTAATACCCGATAACTTCAAAAATTGTAGTTCTCCATAGACTCCTTTGAACAACCAACACCGCCAAAGAGGAGTAACCCAATCATCGCCAGGGCATTTCCCAGGATTAAGACATACCAGCCAGCCGGTGTTTCTTTAGGCTTTCCCTCTCGAAGCTCAGTCAAAAGGTGCGGACTAACCTCCGCGCCAAACCCAATCCACAGGATTGATCTCGCTCAAGAGTGATTCCCCGGCACAGACAGCACAAGTAAACAGGGACACAAACCTCCGGTGTCAACAGGACCTGCTCAGGAAGACGGCACTGGGATCGGCTTACCCCGACCAGCCAGTCTACTTGTCACCGCTCGAAAGTCTTCAAGAACGACGTAGATGGTCGGTACCAGAATCAGGGTAATTGCCGTGGCGAAAAGTACACCCCACGCCAACGAGACAGCCATCGGAATCACCATAGCTGCATCGAAACTTCCGTCCAACATCAACGGAACCAACCCAAAAAATGTTGTAAACGAGGTCAATACAATCGGGCGAAAACGAAACAGTCCGGCCTCGCGTACCGCGGCACCAATATCCGAGTGAACCTCTCTCTGGCGGTTGATGAAATCGACCATGATCAAGCTATCGTTGACGACAACACCCGCCAGCGCGACAAGTCCAAACATCGACATCATCGTCACGTCGAGGCCCATAAACAAATGGCCCCACACAGCGCCCACCAGTCCAAAGGGGATAGCGCTCATAATAATCAGAGGTTGCACATACGACTTAAGCGGTACCGCCAGCAGGGCAAAGATCACCAACAAGGCCAGCGTGAAGCCTCGCTGGAGTCCCCCGACACCATCTGCCACTTCGGCTTGCGCCCCTCCAAATGCATAAAAGACCCCTGCGTGTTGCTCCAGTAACTTCGGAAGCACGCGCATCTGAAGGTCCGCGGCAACCTCAGCTGAAGAGTTAACATCTGGGTCCACAGCGGCAGTCACATTGACCGCTCTGTTGCGATCGACCCTAGTTATCGCTGCAAAACCTCGTCCAGGCTCAACGGTCGCAACCTGGCTGAAGGGCACCTCCCCACCGTCAGGTGTTCGAATACGCATATTCGTGAGGTCCCCAAGCGATCGACGTCCATCACGCGGGTAGCGCACCATGACGCGAACGTCATCTCGAGCCCGCTGAATCCTCTGAGCTTCCTCACCGTAGAATGCCTGTCGCACCTGCCGCCCCAGATCCTCAAGGGTCAGTCCAAGAATTTCCGCAGCCGGTTTGATACCCAGCTTCATTTCCGCCTTCCCAGGTCTGAAGGAATCGGAGATATCGTACACACCGGGATACCCGGCCAAATGTCCCTTGAGGTCAGCAGCTAAGGTCTGTAGTTCATCGAGGTCCGGCCCAGCCAGCTGTACGTCGATATCCTCACCTGGACCCATCATTGACATGTTGAAGTTGACATCAACTGCTTCCGGAATCTGGCCGGTCAACTCACGCCACATATTTCCCAATTGCTCACTGTTATAGGTACGGGTCTCAGAGGGGACCAGTTCAATGAGTACCTCACCGAGGTGCCCGGCCCCTGCTGCGGACCCTGGCCCAGCGCGCCGGGCGGCCATCGGCTGGTCCCCAACCGCTGACGAGAGGTGACGAATGTAGTCCTGTCCAGTCTCCTCAAGCAACGTCTGTCGAAACCGAGCCGCCCCAGCTTCCAGCTGGGCCACCGCCCGGGATGTAACGTCCACAGGTGTCCCCTGAGGCATCGTGACCGACGCCATGATTATGTTGGCCTCAACCGATGGAAAAAACTGGAAACTCGGACGACCGGAGAGAATGAGACCAATCGTCAATATCATTGTCGCAACTGCCGTAGCCACTGTTAAATAGCGCCACTTAAGTGCCACCTCAAGAAAAGGCTGATAGACCTGCTGAGCGAACAATTTCAGGCCGTCAGCGAAACGTGCTTGAATTCGCCGCCATCGTCCAGGCCGTCCCTGGTTGGGTCGATGGGAAAGATGAGCCGGCAGTATATTGAGCGATTCCACCAGAGAAAACAGGAGGCACGGAATTACGACAAGTGGAATAACACGAAACATCTTCCCCATCATGCCTGGCACAAACATCAGTGGGGAAAAAGCAGCCACCGTCGTCAGAACAGCGAACACCACCGGCTTTGCGATTTCCTGCCCACCTTCAATTGACCCACGCAGGCTATCGCCATGACCCTCTTGGTGTCGAAAAATGTTCTCACCGACGATGATCGCATCATCCACGATGATGCCGAGAACCAATATAAAGGCAAACAACGACATCATGTTGACAGACACACCGAGGATCGGCATAAACGCGATGGCCCCGAGGAACGAGATCGGAATGCCGAGGCTAACCCAAAACGCAAGCCTTAGCTCTAAAAACAGGGTAAGCACGACGAACACCAGAACGAACCCGGTTACACCGTTTCGAAACATCAAAGTCTGCTGAGCCCCCAGCGTCTGGGCCGTATCTCGCCACACGGTAAGCGTCACCCCTTGAGGGAAACGTCCTTGAGACGAATCGACATAATCCTGCACGCTGGCAGCGATATCGATCGTGCTCTGGTCTCCGGTCCTGAAGACAGAAACCATGATCGTCGGCTCAACATCGAAACGAGCGAACTGATCGGTTTCAGCGAACCCATCCACAACATTGGCCACATCACCTAACAGCAGCCGACTTCCATCGGGCTGTGTCCACAGCACCAAATTCTCGTAATCCTGTCCGCGATATGCCTGGCCAATTGTGCGGAGGAGAATCTCACCACCTTCCGTACGCACAGCCCCCCCTGGCAGGTCGAGGGAAGACCCACGGACAGCATCAGCAACTTGATCGAACGTGAGACCATGCCGTCGGAGCGCTACTTCTGAAACCTCGATAGATATTTCATAGGGAGGAGCACTGACAAGCTCGACATAAGTGACGCCTGGCAAAGTGGTCAGTTCATCCCGAACCCGTTCAGCTACCGACTTAAGCATCAACGGGTCCGTCACACCGGTTACTGCGACATCTGTGACCTGAATGCGACGCGTCAACTCGCGGACGACAGGTTTCTCGGTTTCAACCGGGAAGGTCGTAATTGCATCAACGTTAGTCTTGATATCGTCGACAACCTTTCGAGCATCGGCACCAAGTTCCAATTCCACCACCACCACGCCCATTCCCTCGGCCGCCGTCGACTGGATCTCCTTGATGCCATCGATCCCTTGAATGGCTTCTTCAATGCGCACACAAACGGCCGATTCAACCTCCTCAGGAGCTGCGCCAAGATAAGGCACCTCGACAACGACTCGATCAAGCTCTATCTCTGGCATGATCTCTTCATTGACGGTGAAGACCGTTATGACACCGGTCACTACAATAAGCACCATTAAGAGATTTGCCGCGACGCTATTTCGTGCGAACCATTCAACCATGCTGTACATCAGAACCCTCTTACTAGTATCCAGACGCCGTCACAGAGCGGAACGCTTACACGCTTCACCAAGGGCCATGTTCACACTCCACCGTGATTAACCAGAAATGACGAGATTATCTATATCTCCCACTGTCCCAATAGATTTACTATGCAATGGATTCTTCGCAAGTAAAACGGCACACTCGATCATGCACCTTCATAATATAGTCACTATCCAAGACTGGCGGCCGATATGAATATTCAGAACAAGCACTCGCGTCGCACATTCGTCAAACAATTCGGTGCCGCCGCCGGCGTCACCACACTCTCACAAGAAGCACTCACCGGGCAAAGAACGCCTAGCTTACTCTCTTCCCAAGAGACGCCACGTTCGATCTATCCCACGCTCAACCGCCGCACCCTTGGATGGCTACGCTTCCTCTGGGACAAAACCACGACCCCGGACGACTGGAGCGCAGATGGCGTCCCGCACCAGTGGTGGGATAGATATTCGAACCCCGTAGTGACGAGCTACCCCCGTTTCGACCTGCACAATTCATCTTACGCACTCTTGCTGATGGCCGACCAAACCCCAGCCTGGCGCGAGGCCTACACCAGGGTCGCTGATGGCCTCGCCAGTCGTTATCCGACTTACTGGGGAGCGGTCGACTGGCTCACCCAAATAGGTGATGATCCACGGCGAGCCAACTACCCAGACCGAGTAATGCAGGCCATCCCCGAGCGACTACGTGGCCGCTACAACCGAATAGGCTGGACCGCCAACGGAATCGAACCGTGGGGGTTATCGCCAGACCCAATAGGGTCAGAGGGCAACCTTTTCTTTCGTGGATGGTTCAACTTAGTACTCGGCATCTACAAATATATCTCTGGGGATGCAAAATACGAACGTCCGTTCACGGTAACCGGTTACGGCGACGAACAATTCGAATGGGACCAACATCGGATCGCGGCTCTCCTCGAGCGGCAATACCGTGAACACCCAGAAGGCCCACAGTGCGAAAACACGAAGATCTGGTTTCCCTGTAACAGTGCCGCTGGCCTCGGGTTACACCTCTACGACAAGCTCTTCGACCGCAGCACTCATCGTGCAGTAGAAGGATGGCTTGAATACGCCAAAACTAATTACATGGCCATCGGATCAAATGGGCACCTTGAATGGATCACCAGTTACTACGACCCGGTCGTTAACCACAAAGCAAATGGTGGACCAGGAGCCGGAGTGGGTGTCTCGTTCTTGCTTCTACCCCAAGACCGTGAGCTGGCAACAACAATCTACGAGTCCGCAGCCGCTGCTCTTGGATGGAACGACCCACAAGCAGAAATTCGAGCCTCGGCCACTGGTCTAGTCATGGCCCGTGAGTTGGGAGACCACACCGCTGTCACCAGATTACGCGCTGCGGCCGAACGGGACTACGACCCGCGCTTTTTTGGCGAGTTCGACGAAAAGTTCGGATGGTGGTTTGGTCTCAATGAAGCGTATCCACGAGGACAACGTAGCGCCAGCCTGATGGTCGCAGAGGTAGGCACCGGAGACGACTGGTATCGGGCCTTTGACGCACCACACCTGGATAAATTCGGTGCTCCAACCGTCGAAGGCATTGATTTTCCGTCAGTGGGTGTGTTTCAGGCCTGGAATGACCCGAACAGCGCCACACTTTACGTAGGAACTTATGCCGCTTCACCCGATAGACGAGGACTCGATACAAGTTGGCGCGTCACCAATCTTCCCGATGCAAGCACCGCGTTTATTCTATGTGATGGAGAACCATTTACCCGGTTCTCCATCGACGGTCCCACCTCGATCCGTCTCGATGCCAAGAACGACCTACACCAGTATCAGATTTACACTGGATATCGTGGTTTGGCCCAGCAGGCCAACTTGGCGAGAGGTCAGCGCCGCCATCAGACCTTCGCTGGAGGAACTGGCCCAGCTACCCCAGTTCAACCCAAACCCCAGAAAATGAAACTCATGAACGGCGCTACCAGTAGCTTCTCACCAGAAGGTCCGACATGCCCGTGCTGTAGCGCCTAGCAACGCCGACTCGTAACCGAGATGAGAATGGACACCTATGAACACCTTCGATATTTTCCTACTGATCTTAATTAGTGTCTTAGGGGTGGTCGGGCTCTTGAAGGGGCTAGTACGCTTACTCATCGGGGTAGGTGCGTTGATTACAGCGTTCATCATCGCGGCACAGTCTCATCAGAAAGTAGCCGCTACAATCAATGGGATCGTCGAGATACCTGACCCCATAGCCAGTCTCATCTCTTACTTATCACTCTTCCTTGGAACGATGCTGGCTGGAGCATTCCTCGCTTACCTACTTCGCAGACTGCTCAAGGTAGCGATGTTGAGTTGGGCCGACCGACTAGCCGGTGGAACAGCAGGCCTCTTGGCAGCATTGCTAACTGCTGGGCTGATAATCCTGCCAGGTCTTGCCTATGCACCATCTGGGGACACTGTGCTCCGGCACTCGGTATTCGCACCGTATGTAACACTGGTGGCAGACCTCGCCACTCAACTAGTCCCAGAAGACCTCGCAATCCGCTACCGAAACAAGATGGACTCTCTCCGCCAACAATGGCAACAGCGACTCCTCGAATCAGACCAAACAACCCTGTAAGCCATCCTGTAAACCAACAGGTCGATATCCAGTTTGCCTTCTGGCAGACCTCAACTAGCTGCATTTATCCCAAATTCGGGTTAGGCTGAAGTCAATGTCAGCAAGGGTCAGGCGTTGAGTCTCTATTGCGAACAACTCACAGGACACTACCGGACCAAAGGATAAGTCCTAAACCATACTGTCGGAAACCTTCAATCTTCTCAGAAGGTTCGACCGCACCAGAATGAAGGAATCCAGCATGGCTTTGCACTACAGAATGTTACTCATCTGGACACTTACCTGCAGCGTACCCATCGCAGTAGCTCAACCTCAGACTGAAACTATCGTCCGAGATGGCGACATCGTCACGGCCGGGGGTCAGCGAACTGCCGACATCCGCATAGTCGGCAGCACCATTGCTGAAATTGGTACCGGTTTAACAGCACGAGACGAACACACTCTCGAAATAGATGCCGAGCATCACCTTGTGCTCCCAGGTGGCATCGACCCTCATGTCCACCTCGGGGGGAACCGGGTGGACGACTACACTTCTGGGTCAGCGGCCGCACTCGCCGGTGGCATTACGACAATCTCAAATTTTGGCGGAGTCCAACCTGGGGAGTCGCCAATTGAAGCGCTCACCAGAGCCACTAATCAAATCGAGACCCAGTCGATCGCAGACGTTATTTTCCACCCGATTATCTCGGACCCCACAAGCGCTACGGCAGACACTCTCTCGGCGCTAGTGAGCGCAGGGCAGACGAGTGTCAAGGTATTCATGGTTCGTCCCTCGTTTGACCGCAATGCACCAGGCTTCTTGACAATGATGTACGCCGCAAACTCGAGAGGCCTACTCACGATGCTCCATTGCGAAGATGCAGCCATCATAGAAGCCACAGCCAGCAGACTGGTCGCTATGGGAAGGGGTTCCCTTGAGTTCTTTGGTGATGCCCGTCCGGTCTCAGCTGAGGTAGCCGCAACCCAACGCGCTGTGGCAATGGCCGAAGTCACCGGAAGCCCAATCTACATCGTCCACTTGTCATCTGCACGGGCACTACAGGTAGCCGAAAACGCTCAAGCGCGAGGCCTACCGGTTTTCGTCGAGACACGCCCACTCTATCTCCACCTAACCCGTGAACGCTTCAGCGGTCCAAACCCCGGGCTCTACATCGGCCAACCACCTTTACGAACACTGAGCGACCAAGATGCGCTCTGGGAAGGAATTGCCCGAGGAAGTATCCACGTCATCGGGTCTGACCACGTCGCCTACACTCGAGAAGAAAAGCTAGATCCCTCACAGACCGTCGTCAGACACCGAGCAGGGATGAGCAACCTACAGGAGATGCTACCGATGATCTTCTCGGAGGGTGTCCGGACTGGCCGTATCACCCTTGAGCGTTTCGTCGAGGTCACCGCAACGAATCCAGCTAAGCTGTTTGGATTGTACCCGCGGAAGGGAACAATCGCCGTCGGTTCTGATGCCGATCTAGCGGTTTGGGACCCAGCCGAGACACGAACGATCCGCAATGAAGATATGCTCTCTGCCAGCAGTTACTCGGTCCATGCCGGAAAGGTAGTCACTGGCTGGCCGACCATGACACTCCGGCGTGGAGAGATCGTTTATCAGAACCACGAGATCACGGGCAGCCCTGGCAGTGGAGAGCTTCTACAACGTACGCCCTGGCAGGACCCAAGACGCTAAAACAGCACACAGGATAGGGCCACCATTATCCATTGCAGGGCAAGTTCTTGAATGCCCCACTTGGCTCGCCGTATCAACACTCGCATAGACTAACCAGATCGAACACTTGTCCAAGACAGGCATCAACATCCTTGTTTGCCGCATACCTCAGTCTTTGAGATCAGCCGAGACTCCCGACCGAACGGAGCGTTCCTGGACACGCGCACCAGCTAAAACGTTGGCAATGGAATAATTGCCCTCGTGGCATGCATATTCATAGATTACATATTCAGGTGGACTCACGAGCGGGAGTTCAACAGTAAAGGGACGCGTATAGATGGTCTCATCATAGATCGTGTAGCGGTAGTGGATTCTTCCCGGGTCCACACGGGTAAATCGCTCGACGGCCTTCAAATTCGAACTGCCAGGAAACCCCCGCCACGTCGTCTGACCTCGGTAGTGCGAGGTCTCTACGACTAGCGTTTTACCCTCCCAGCGCCCTCGGGAATCACCATTCCATTGGCGAACCCGCTCGCTAACCTTCGGCCGGTCACCAAGTGGAACAATCCGCACGTCGTGGATCATCTCATTGAGAATGACGACAAAACCCGGCACCTGAAGGATCTGATAGGTATTGCTGTAGCCAGAGGGAACTGGAGGCACCCGCTGGTAGGTCATACAGCGCTCCTGAAGAGGCCGATCTTCCCAAGAATCGTAGGGATGCTCACGCCGAGCAACTTCTTGTGCCTCCTGCCGGCGGCGGCCCTCTGGGGTCAAACCCGGCAGTCGACCATCCGAAGGGTCCACGATGAGCGAAGTACGGCCCGTGGAGTCTCCCCTGTCCCACCAGACCTGATTATAGGCGAGACTGAGATCACGCTCTGGGGTTAGCCCACTGCGACGTTCAGACGTCGCTCGGATGGCAGAGTCCCGGTTCTGCGCCGCGACCTCTTCATCACTCAAAAACGTTCTCCCTTCCAGATGGACTGGTCGCTGCAGCGGGGTAATGGTCGCGTAGGACCAAACACCCTGCAGATTCGGGTCACCCCAGGCTGTCTGGAAACTTGTGTTGGTAAGGTCCGGACGCGGGTCTGGAACGAAGCCATCGCGGTTGGGCATCTCTATCTGTGGCAGCGTGTCGCCATCAATCAACTGGTTTTCACCAACAAGACCGTTGAGATACAGTACATAAGCTACCACCGCATACACATCATCGACGGCAAGTGACCCCGGCCGATTGAAAGGCATCGCCCGATTCACGTAATCCCACAAAGTCGTTGCTGCAGGCCAGTAGCTCCCCACAGTTTTACTGGGTTCCTCACCACCCAACGACCCACCCCCCCCTGCCAGTCTGGGGTCAGGGCCCTCCTGCCCGGTCAGCCCGTGACAAGCGGCACACTGGCGGTCGTAGAGTGGTCGGCCTTCTGTCGCCGTTGAACCTCCAAGAGGCAATCCAGTCCCATCTGGACCCACGATGGACCCCCAAGCCTCGACCTCGGCAGTCGTCGCTGGTTGCCCCACTCCTTCTGCCTGACCGGCTGCAGCATCAACAACTGGACATAACCCCAGGATTCCAGCAACGATAATGACAGGCAGGGCCGACCTACACATCGACATTCTCCACCCTACCTGTCGACCTCACCCGCCAACCCTGTATTGCATTATTGTGGTAACTGGAATGAGTTCCCCTGACCGCGATCAGAGCTGATCGCGTAGGCTGAACCTCACCAGCCTCATCAATACAACGGGAAGCCAGTATCTTCTCAGACCCATCCCAACTCCAGTCATACCGGAACCGCGTGTGAGCAAAAGGCAATACCGGTTGCTGTAACTGAGCACCAACCCAACTCTCTCCCCCGTCGGTTGAAATCTCAACTCCTCGAACACGCCCACGACCAGACCATGCCAGGCCGGACACTTGATAAAACCCAAAACCGTCAAGCCGATCCCCACCTGAAGGCGTTGTGATAACGGATTTAGCATCCATGGCAAATGTGAACTGCCGGGATTTGCCATCTGGCATCAAGTCGGTATATTTGGCAGTCTCCTCGCGGGTCTGGTAGGGCTGATCGACTACGTGCAGCCGTCGCAACCATTTGATGCTGATATTGCCCTCCCACCCTGGAATCACCAAGCGGAGTGGGTAGCCCTGAGCAGGCCGGAGCGCTTCACCATTCTGGCCGTAGGCCACGAGAATGTCGTCCTGTGCCTTCACGAGGGGCACGCTACGAGTCAGGCGGCAGGCGTCAGCTCCCTCGGCTACTATCCACTGAGCCTTGTTCCTCATCCCCACAGCTGACAACAGCACCGACAGCGGAACACCAGTCCATTCGCTACAACTGGTCATGCCAAAAGCCGCCTGGACATCGGTATCAGGTTCGGCTGGTGCCCACTTTACTCGACCGTTACCGGAGCATTCGATGAAATAGGCACGGGTTACCGCTGGTAACCGCTTGAGCTCATCCATTGTGAAGACCAAGGGGCGGTCGACTAGGCCGTCAATAAGCAACCGGTGTTCAGACGGGTCAATATCAGGAATACCGGCGTGGTGTCGCTCAAAATGTAACGCCGATGGTGTGATAGTTCCATAGAGGTCTTGGAGTGGAGTGAGGCTACCGGCTGCCTGGGGGTAGCGGGATGCCCGCAGGCGTCGCACAGTCTCTTCAAAGTGTGACCGCCCTCCATAGCCTCCGACTCCATCACCAAGGGACCGCCCAAGATTCTGCCGACCAACCAGCCTCGTTGGTCGCAGAACCGTGGCAGCTGAACCTAGCGTCGCTGCCCTGAGAAACTGCCGCCTGCTATTGGGTGTTCGATTGCTGGACCCGTCGCTAGGCATCACCACTCCTCCACGGTTCAATAGCGGTTTACAGCACGACAAACGGAGTCCGTCTCTGGGTTCACACGATCCCAACCAACCGCTTCAAAAGGTCGCACCGGCCGACCTTCGCGCGGTCAGCCTAGATGAAACTAACCGCATTCCCCAGACGCACAAACCGGCGGTCGCAACAAATTAGCCATGTTCAGCAACCCACGGTTCTCCTTATAGAAAGGACCGCAGCTGCACATGGGCTGCCACACCCACAACACAGGTGTGCATGCACACTATTTCACGATATCGCAAGTGTCCGGAGAATACGGGTGATTTGCCTGGCTTGTCAACGAACCATTCACTAACAGAAAGCGCGAGAGCTTCTGCCAATACAGCGTGCAATGATTCATTCGGCACTTGACTACCAGTGTCAAGCGAGGCTCACCCTTTCAAACAGAACAAAGCTACCGGGTCGTGATTAATTCTCGCAACCTCGTCACCCCTTCGCTCGCTGGGCCGATGACCGGGGACGGGTGAGCCACTGCACTTGCTGGAAGAATCCGTTCCATGGAAAATTGCGCAAAAAGGATCGCCGTTTCAGAATCAACTTCGCCAACAGCCTCGAGGACGAGTCGGTCATGCAGTTCACCGTCGCCGCTAATCAAGCCGTCCATCGCACCCGCTACCGCTCCACTGGTGACCGACAATTCGATGGAGCGCTGCTTCCCCTCTCTCTCAAGCTCCGCCGCAAGAAACGTGGCAGAATCTGGAGCAGTTGCCACTACATGTAGCGGTTGCCCTAGACCGAGGGCTCTCTCGATGATTCCATCAAAAGAGGTCGACACTGGAATGTCCAGGCCTTCTCGAGCCTGCTTGGCTGCCTCTCCGAAAAAAGACCCTGTTACGATAATGCCCTCAGCGCCGGTCTCAGCACTGTACTTGACCAAGTGATCGATTCGAGATGCCAGCTCAACATCATCGACGGTTCCGAGACTCCGATCGAGGTATAAAGACCCATCCAAAAGGTGTGCAACATCAGCACCTGGCCACCCACGATCAAAAGCAAGCTGGGTGGTTGGAATCGCGTTCATCAGCGCGTGTATTGCACCTATTCGATATCGTCTCTGCATCATGAGGAAACCTTCTTCACTGCCAACTGGCTACGTGAGCCTGCCGATCACATACAGTTTCAAATGCCAGGGTTGCAGACTACACATCGGTCAAAATTTTGCCATCACCCAAAACCCTTGATCGGCAAAACTGCCTTAGTAAATGACTAGCTACAATTATAGTACAGGTGAGCACACCAACTATCAGGCATAACACCAGCTATAAATACCCCTTGTGTTCCACCCCAAACTGCAGCTCAGCCTGCTAAGGCGACCTCATCTTACTTGCACCTACCTTCCAAGCCAGTCTTTACCGTGAGAAAAATTGAACAGCAAGACCATCAGGTAGCTTGCCCATATAATGAGTGGTCCGGCACGACCAGCGAGTTCAAAATATGAATCGTCCCAATAACTTACGGAAGGTGATCGCCCTAGTCTCCGCTATGTCTGGCCTTAGACTGGATACCGGCTTTCTCCTCCTTATCTGGATACCATTGCTAGGTGGGTCCGTTTACCTTGCATCTCTGGCTGAACAGCACCAATATATTCTCGAATTTGCCTTCTGTTGCTGGGCGTTCTACTACATTGGAATAAGCTTAATCCTTGGTACCAGAATCAAGCACCTCATGATTGCTACTATCGGTGAGCGAAAGGCCTTACAGGTTTA
>Ga0310344_10001619_pt1 | contig 17140 bp, 27 predicted proteins | sample HC15DNA20200_MG_FD_203801 | JGI IMG/M metagenome (GOLD analysis project Ga0310344, IMG submission 203801) | Marine microbial communities from station ALOHA, North Pacific Subtropical Gyre - HC15-DNA-20-200_MG | ecosystem: Environmental > Aquatic > Marine > Oceanic | place: Pacific Ocean: North... | reverse complement strand
ATACACCATAAAGACTATCATAAATCTTTCTCATAACAGCACTAGGATCATTGTCCATGTGTTGTACTACCCAGTTCTTAACTGTAGTAAACTCTTTCTTTGCTAACGCCGTAAGTAAACTATCAAGGTTAACATCAGCAACGTCCACGAGGATAGCACTGTCAATGGATCCGCTTGCAGAGTACCGTTGGCACTCGTTAATAAGACGACGATAATCGGGATAGTACCGCTTAATGAGCTTAGCAACAACTTTGTCTTCAAACGTGATACCTTCATTTTTTAATATCCATCTCAATCTATCAAAGAACTGACCTTGTAATGATACACTCTGTCCATTCTTTACACGAAAATCAACAACTGTACACCTAGAATGTAATGGTTCAATAATCTTGTTAATAAAGTTACAAGTAAATATAAACCTACAGTTACTATGAAACTCCTCCACAGCACTTCTGAGAGACAGTTGAACATCGTTGGTTGTGTTATCTGCTTCATCTATAATAACGACCTTGTGGGACGCTCCAGAGGTCAATGAGACGGTTGAAGCGAATGTCCTGATCCTGTTCCTAACAGTATCTAAGAATCTACCCTCATCAGATCCATTGATCATAATGTATGATGCACCAATCTCATCACATAGAGCTTTGGCAATTGTAGTCTTACCTACACCAGCAGATCCAGACAACAAAAGGTTTGGAATCTCTTGTTGAGATACAAACCCTTGAAATACATTCTTGATACTGTCAGGTAAAATACAATCTTCAACAATGGTAGGACGGTATCGTTCTACCCATAAAAAATCATTCTTCATCAGTGGCAACCATAATACCTTTTTCTCTTAAATCGTAATATCTCATACGAATTTGATTCTTGAACCAAGCAGACCTATTAGGAGCAAGGTCATACTTTACCAACTCATCAAGAATCTTCAGAAGGTCTTGCTCCTTTGGAGTAAAAGAAATCTGAACAACTCTTGTATGGTGGGTCATGGTTCTAACGCAATGTAATAAGTTAAATCTAATGTAGTGTTATTCCATTCCGAAATAAGGCTCTTAGATACCTTAACACTATAATCACCTGGTAGCAATCTAATGTTTTCAATCTTAATATCTAGTGAATAATCACCTGTACACGTACCAGCAATTGCTTGCTTATATGTGTTGCTAGTATCATTCTCCTTGTCCTTAAGAACTAATTGAACCTTACCATCCTTGGACTGAACACTAAGATCAGGTAAACTATACACAGCAGATGCTTTCTGCAACGCAAGTAGATCGTGTTCTGTTAGATTAAACTGTATATCTGAACCAGGAAAGTTTACATTCTTTTCTGGTGCTGACTTAAGGGTGATCTCAGGGTCAGAAAAATAGTACTTGACAGACCTACCATTGCCAACAATGCGAACAAAGTCATCAGAGGCGAAGTCCAGTGAAGGATTGTCAAACAAAGTGATGCCAGAAAGAAACTGACTGAGATCATATATTGCGAAGTCCACAGGAAATACTTCTTCGCTAGTGAACTTAGAAAGAATGTTCTCTGCGTTTGAAATTGTTCGTAGGGTACTTCCCTTCCTGAATACGATGGAAGAGTTGATCGTTGCGTAGTTCTTGAGGACATCTAATGTAGTCTTTGATAATGTTACTGTCATTTACTTGTCATAATCAACTGTGAATGCGGTAGCTCCAGTAGAAGCAGCTTGTGCTGCTGCCATCTTATCATTAAAATGGCAGAGTAATACAGCATAGTGAATAATCTTAAGAATATCCTTACGTGCATTACCCTTCCTATCGTACCGTGAAGCATATTTCAAAATATTAGACCTACAGAATGCTTCTGCGTCACCAACAGAATCAATGAGGTCCAAAGTCTGAACCCCACCTTGACTGTAATGACCCCTGTAAGTCCCACTGATATAATCTGAGACCTCTTTCAAGATCTCCTGTTCATTATATTTCAAGGTGTCCATACGTATTGTATCTCTTCATAATAACACTCTTTGGGAGTTCCGTCAAGTTTTACTACAGTGATCTTATCATCATGGACACCTTGGACTCTGGCAGCACCTTCCTCAAGGGTAACGATGCTGCCTATAAATCTACAATCTCCTTGTTTAATCATTAGCGTACTGTTGTTCAAACTGCCTCTTTAAATAAGATTGTCTTTCTGGATCAGAAACAATGTTAACATTGATTGTTCTCTTACGTTCACGGCGATTCTGCTTTGCTACTTCACACGAAATGTGTTCACGAGCACCTTTGAATGCTTGATACGTTCCAGGTTCAAGTTCAAATTCACCATTCTCAACCTTATCTGTCCATGCAGTTAGTGCTTTAACAGCAACCTTAAGTTGTGAGTTTGAGACCTTAGTTGTTCTAGTAGATGATCTTGGCATTGTAAAAAATAAGTAATGTTAATGGAAAGAAAGAAGGAAGGTTACATCATGACTCTTCCCCCACAACAACATCAGTAGCTACGTCTGCATCAATCTTATCGTAGAGTTCCAAGAAAGACTGCTTAGTCTCTTCATCAAATCTATTTACACAGACCTTGATTGCTTTTAGTCTATCATTCCATATTGCAAATGCACGAACGATGTGTACTAAACGACGAGTTGAAATAATCTCATCTATACCACCATCACGGAATGTCTTACGAATGATGTCTGCCCAGTTAGCAAGATTCTGACAGAAATCTTCATCAAGTACACCAAGTGAACTAGATGCTTTCTCAAGAATCTTCTGCTCTATCTTAACAGTAGGATACTCTTGCTCAAATGTTAAAGCGAATCTCTCAAGGAATGCTTCATTAAGAACATTAGTTCCTATGAATCTACCATCATCAGATCCTTTACCCTTTGTATTAGCAGTTGCGATAACGTTAAAGCCTGGTGCTCTACGAACATACTTACCAATCTTCTTAAGGAATACACCCTTACCTTCTAGGACGGACTGTAAACAAAGTATCTTATTAGATGCAAGGTCCACTTCATCCAGAAGTAAGATTGATCCCCTTTCAAGTGCTTCAACGACTGGGCCATTGTGCCAGACCGTTTCGCCATTAACAAGGCGAAACCCACCAATAAGATCGTCTTCATCTGTCTCTATCGTAATGTTTACCCTAATCAATTCTCTACCAACAGCAGCACATGCTTGCTCTACACTAAGTGTCTTACCATTACCAGACAATCCAGTAATGAATGTAGGATAGAACATAGAAGACTGAATGATCTTCTTAACATCAGTAAAGTTACCAAACGGTACATAGTTTGGATCCTTATCTGGAATAAGGTTTTGCTCTATGGCAGGAATAGCAGGAAGTCCTTCATAGACTCGCTCTAGCTTCTCTGCTACAGATAAATTCCATATTCCACGTGTAACTTTCTGGAACTGTGGAAGTTTATTAATTCTTTTGGCAACACTTTGTGGTCTTACACCAAAGTGTTCAGCAGCACTTTTGACCTGATCGCTAGTTACTGTTTCTCCATCCTTTGATAGAAAACTAATCAGATCTTCATTTGTAAATTTAGGTTGGAAAGCCATTTCTTTTTTGTTTTGTATGAATATAGTATAGGGTAATGTTTTGGGTAATGGGGAAGTTGTGGACACTTCCCCAACTGTCATGCTATCTGGTCAACGAATGAAGTAAGAAGCTTCTTGTTAGTTGACTTACCTTTAAGCATCTTCTTGAATGCTCTAGTAATCTGTGCTTTTGTTGCAGACTCTTCCACTTCAAACTCAGTATCATCTTCAAGATCTTTTGAAGAGATAGCATAGAGAGCACTATATCCTTTTGGTTCTGGAAGAATAGCAGACTTCTGCTTTCTCCATTCCTTTTGAACTTCTTCATAATGTGAATGAGTTGCAAATCTAGCAACAAATTCAGATAGTCTCTTAGCAGGAAGTAAACGGAAACCGATTACACTTACACCAGGATTTCTATCACGAACCTGTTCAATAAATGTAGTAGTAGAATTAGCATAGCCATCCATCTGATTATAAACTCTACCAGTCTTACGATCTCTTAATTGAACATAACCATAATCAAGACTACGAGCACACATATAATCCTCACGATCTTCTCTTTCAACAAGACAACCATAAGAAATACTATTTGCTTCACCATCAGTTAGAATACAAGCATTTACTTTCTGAAGATCATTCTGTTTTTTGAACTGAGGAATGATATAGTTAAGCATAACAATTGCTTCATTCAATGGAGTTCCAGAAAGATTCAATCCATGTGTAGGACGATAAGAAACTTTATTACCAAAAGCATAAGCTTCTCTAAAGAAGTTTCTGCACTGTCTATCATAATCCTTAGGATTAGAACGAGAAGAAACAAAGTTGACCATATGGAATCCACCTTCATTTAAGTGAATCTTATGTCTTTCTATTCCTCTATCTTCTCTGCTATTTCCATACCATCCATAATAATGATCAACTCCTTCTCCACTATCAATTGCACGTTGTGCTACTTGCCACTCATTAGTAAAAGCATATACTTCAAATGGAATCTGAACTTTCTTACAGAATGCAGTTAGGTTAAGTAACTGTTTAACAGTAGCAAGTATTTCATACTGCATAGAACCTGACCAATCAAGAACAAAGATCATGCCGTGGTTCTTACCATCAGGTACGATGTTTATTCTCTTGAATAGATCTTCATTGTACTTGTATGTGTGAAGATTCTTTGTATCTAATACACCAGTTCTTGCTGTAGAAGATCTTGCATATGCATCAGCAGACTTCTTCATCTCAAACTCTTTAACAAGATAATTAACTTCTTTCTTGTTCTCGTTACGAAACTCACGATAGTGCTGATCTACATCTTCATAATATTCACACCACTTATGACCATCAGAAGGTATATCACATTCACCTGCACACTCATCAATCCAATCATGAACAACCTTCCAGTCAACAATAAACTTATCAAGATTAACCTTATCAGGAATCTCAACATAAGTTATCTCCCTACCAAACCTAGGTGGTTGTGATAACTGTTGTGCTTTCCTATCAAACTTCTCTTGAGTGCTACCTTCTTCATGATGCTCACCACCACGTTCTCCACCAGAGAAACTAGGTGTATCTAAATCAGCACCTTCACCTTGACCTTGTTGTGGTTGTCCTGTTGACTGATACTCTTCTGACTCTTCATATTCAGTATCATCATCACCTAGATCAGGACGGTTTCCTGAACCTGATCCATTACTGGGCAAAGGTGCTTGTTGAATCTGTTCCTCTGCCTCTTTCTGTGCATCTACAAATATCTGAATATCTTCAGCAAGGCTTAAGACTTCTTCAAATGTTTCAGTGTTCTCTGCACGTGTTACAAATACTTTCTCTTCCTCTTGAAAAGGAATAAGAGCAGCAGCACCAACCTTATAGTGTAAGTTAATACGATCAATCAAACTAAACTCTGTTAGATCCTCATCTTCAATCTCAAAGAAATCTAATGCATTGAGTTCAGAGTAACCACCAGCAAAGCTCTTACGAAGACCAGGATACTTACGCTTCATTAATTTCTCAATTCTTACATCCTCAACAACATTAACATAAGATTGAGGTGCTTTAAAATCTCTAGGATCATCATTAGGTGTGAACAGTGCGTGTCCAACCTCATGACCAACAAGCATATCATATACAATGCTGCTTGCTTTATCCCAGTTAGGTAGGGTCAATACTCTAGTGTCCACATTAAACTGTGCAGTGGGTACACTACGATGCTCAACTACTAGGTTCTCTGTTGCTAGAAGTCTTGCGAGATTTCCTTTAATTTCCTGTTGGGACATTCATTTCTTTTGCTGATGTACCTATGATAACAAAGAAATGGGTCAACCGATCAGTGCATGTGTCACTTCGTTAACTGTCTCCTTAAGGATGGAAAAGTTCTTCTCTTTCTCAGCAGTAATGGTTCTATCGAACTTGTCATTCATAGCCTCCTTGTGACTTATGACAAATACATTAGTGCTATCATCGAAATTGCGTAAGATCCAACCAAGATCAGAAGAACCAGATTGATCAAGCGAGCCGTCAAAGATTTCATCTAATATTAAAAGGTTTGTGTCTACTGAATTCTTAAGTTTAGCAACAGAACGCCAAGTAAGCAACAAAGCAATATCAATGCGAGCTTTCTCTCCTTCACTGAAGCTGTCATAAGAAAACACATCACGGTATCTAGACTTTATTATCTCCTCAAAGTTCTCATCAAGGGTAAAATTGACATAAAAATCCATACTATGAAGATACTTATTAATCAATTGATTCATAGCAGGAAGATAAGTCTTGATGATTCTAGTCTTAATTCCATTGTCCTTGAGTAGTTGAGATGCTGCTAGTAAAGTATCTTTCTCTTTTCTAGTAGAACTAAGAGTACCCTTCAAGTCCTTCTTGTCTGTAATTAAGCCTTCTAGCTTAATAAATTCTCCTTTCTTGTCAGGATTTAAGCCTTGAAGATCTTTAATCTCATTATCTAGATCACTGATGCCTTTTCGTATGGTTGTAATCTGATAATTTTCCTGAGTAATAGAAGCATTAAGATCAAGAACATCCTTTGATAGTCTCACAAACTCAGTCTCTCTCTTCTCTTCTTTCTCGATAGCATTATTAAGATCATCCAACCCTATCTGTAAATCATCTACTTTACTTTCACCTTCCTTTATCTTATCTTCTCTAAACTCTTCACTTAAAACCTGAGTACATGTAGGACACACATGATTATCAACAAAGAATCCATGTTCCTTTTCACATGTCGCAAGCTTTGTCTGTATCTTTGTTAGGAATTGATTTAATTTCTTAAGTTTATTTTTAGAATTTGATAACTCCTCCATCTGTTTGGATAGTTTTTCCACATCTTCTGTGAGTTTGTGAATATTTTCTGAACTTTCCTCTTCTTCTTCTTTCAATTCCTTAATCTTTTCTTTCTTTTTATCTGCTTCTTCTTTATTTTTCTTCTCCATCTCAAACATATACTTCTTCTGAAGAGTTATTTTCTCCTCTAGTATAGTAATCTGATAATCAAGATCCTTTGTTTCTTCATTATTATCTCTAACCTTATCCTTCAACCTCTGATTCATTACAGAGAATACCTGAATATCAAGAATATCTTCAATGATCTCTCTGCGTTGTGTGCCAGGCAAACGCATAAAAGGAACAAAGGTACTAGATCCTAACACTACAATTTGTGTAAATGACTTGAAGTTCATCTTCAATACATTCTGTTCTAGATTCTTCTGCTGATCTACTGCCTTTGAATCCTGATCCCATAACTTACCATTACAAGATACTTCAAACTTAGATGGTTTAATACCACGAGTGATATGATAATTGTTTTTACCGATACCAAACTCTATCTCAACTATAGTGTCCTTCTCATTGACACTATTAACCAGCATACTCTTACTGATTTTTCTAAAAGATCTCCCAAAGAGAGAAAAGGTCAACGCATCTAAGATGGTTGACTTACCAGCACCATTAGTGCCAACAATTAAATTTGTTCGAGCCCCTTGGAGATCTACTTCATTAAATACATTTCCTGTACTCAAGAAGTTCTTCCAACGAACCTTTTTAAAAGTTATCATTCTCTATCATCAGGTGGTATCAATAAATCATCAGGTGTGATCACGGTAAAACTTTGCCCTCTGTCATGACATGCCTTTATTATAACATGGTCTTCCATCTCAATAACTTGCATTTCTGGATAGTCTTCTGCTTCATCTAACATTAAAAGATACCTCTCAGCATCATCATGTTCAAGAAATAAAGGTATAACCCTCTCATCCTTTTCACCGAAGATTGAATATAGTGCCTCTGGTTTATCTTCCAGTGTCACGATAAACATTATACTACCTCACAGCTTTCAATATATAGGGTTCGCATTAAGTTTTTTAAAGAAGTTTTATCTACGGTCATCTCCACCTCATCAATGTATTCATTGAGTAGTGTCAATGTATCCTTAGTAGATATATCTAGATCTTCTTTATCATCTTCAGAAACTAATGTTTCTACTATTTTGACATCGTGTGATCCACTGTTGTATAAACGATCAACCAATGTTTCAAACATTTGGTAGTCTCGCTTCTCTTCTACAATAATCTTTATATACTTGTTAGTATAATAAGAGGTATCAACTTTATTATAGTCGTTATCTATATCATTGTAGTATATTTTGTCAAAGATTTCAAATGGATTTTTGACAAACTTTAACCTATCGGTCTCAGTGTCATAGATATGAAATCCTCTTTGATCCTTATAATCATTCCAGAACATCTGGTATGGATTACCTAGGTATTGAATATTTCCTTTCTTAGATCTGTGATGGAAATGTCCAGACCATACTCGATCAAACCTTTTGAATGTAGATGGATCGAATCCACCATGATCAAACTTCATTCCTGGAGTAACCTCAAAGCCATCTATTTCTAAATGTCCACAACAAATAGATGCATTTGAATTCTCAAGTGACTCCATTGATATATCTTTGTTACCAGAGTTAATCCAAGGAAGCATTAAAAACTCTTTACTTCCAAACTTAACTTCAGTTGGTTCCGTATATATTTTTATATTATCATACTGTTCCAATAATAACTCAGGAGAATTGATACGATTAGTATTTTTATAATAAGTCGTATGATTCCCTAGAATCATGTGTACATCAATCCCTCTAAGTCTGTCGAAATAATGAGTTTTAATCCTCGCCAGAGTATTATAATCCAGAGACTTTCGATTATCAAATGTGTCGCCAAGATCAAAGACGGTGGTGATACCCTCCTTTTTAAGAGTAGGGAAAAAGATTTCATCATAAAATTGCTGCCAGAAATTCCAAAAAGGTAGCGAACCTTTACGACCATCTAAGTGTTGATCAGTAATGACTGCTATCTTCATAGGAGGGTTGTTTTAATAATATATACCGCTTTAGAATTTGGGTATAATTCTCTTAGTTTTCTTATTACTGCTAATTGTACTTCCAAAAAATTCATCGGTTCATTTTAGTTTCAATGTTTTCTTTGATGCTACCCATGTCAGCATAGGAAGCATTCATACCTGACATACTACCATCATATGTATCGGTGTGCATCACCTCATCATAAGAAGACTTCTCTAAAATTTTACTCTTGATCTCTAACTGCTTTTTCTCTTTCTGAATTCGTCTTAAAAAAGCATAGTATATAATCTGAGTGAAATAAGCAAAAGGATTCTTAGATTTCTCTGGATCAAAATTATCAATGTACTGTAAGCAGTTCTCAATTCCGTCACAGATCATATCTTCACGGAACATGTAATTGACAAAGTTTGGTTTATATGATAGATGTGTAGCAATCTTTAAAAAACATTCACCAATATAATTGGGTACACGAGGACGAGGTTTATCGTTCTCACGAGCATTAATGACTAAGTGTCTATACTCTGTGATAGCAGCAAGAAACTCTTTGTTATTAACGTAGTACTCAGTTTTTTTTCTTGCCATTGTAGATGCCATTATTTCATTCTTCTACCTCACATAAGTGTAGCACGCAGAATGATTTTTGTAAAGGGGCTTGACAAAACCATAAAATGTCAGTAGGATAACTCTGTCAGGGTTCAAGAGGAGGTTAGGCCCTTAGCTCTTCTTATAGATATCCTCTAAAGTATTCTTGGTTTTAGCGATTGACCCTAGATACCCCGAAGCTCTAGGGAGTTTATGACCACCATGCCCAGCTGTTTTACCAGCATCAATTCTCTGACATGTCATAACATAGAACTCTGCAATCTTATCTTCTAGTTCAGACATGGTGATAACACTGGACTTATCAATGATAAACATATTTTCAAAGGTTGCATTGATCCATTCTTTCAAAGAGAATCCAGATACTTCGACATTACCTTTTTTAGTTTTAGCAACTTCAACCAATAGGGGTCTATCGATAAGTACCTTATCTTCATCAGGAAGATAACATACTTTTCCTATGATCTCTTCACCAGAAGATAATTTTATTGTAGCATAAAAATCTTCTTCCATATTATTTGAGGTTGATTCTGATGACTTCGTATTTGAATTGTTCTTCATTATAGATCGTAACTCTTTGGTCTAGATGTTTTAATGTATAATTTTGTCCACCAATATCGTCTGCGATGTCATAGAGTGTGGCAATGTCCTTTCCCTCTCCTCTTCTAAGAACTCTCCCGATGGACTGGAGATTTCTGATCCGTGATTTGGATGGGCTTGCAAAGACGATATTGTGCAAACGCTTAATGTTGATGCCAGTAGAAAAAGTCCCATAGGACGCAACGATGATAGCATTATGTTCTTCCTCCGTAATTTGTCGTACTTGTTCTCGGTCTTCTACATCGGTTCCTCCGTGTACGAAAAAAGATTTACGCGGAGCCAATATGGAATTATTTATTAAATTAAATAGCGGTTCTCCATGTTTCTCGATATAATTAAAGAGTACTAGGGTATTTCCTTCTAGATCTTTAACTAGATTCTTGATCAGGTTATTCCTACCAACATGACTTACAAGATAGTCTATCTCATCTTGGTAATTATCTAAATACTGAGGAGGGTGCTTACACAAGAGAACTTTGATCCTGAATTTGGATAAGTGACCTTGTTTAATTAAATCATCTGTCTTGGTGACACGATTACAATCACCAAACAATCCTTCAAGTACCCACTTATGTGTTTTACTCCCATCAAGAGTTCCAGTAAAACCAAATCTATATTTGGCATTATGTAACTTAGTCATTATACCAGTTAGTGACTTACTCTTGAATAGATGTGCTTCATCACCAATGACACAATCTATATCATCAAAGTATCTCTTAGGAAATTTGTAAATAGATTGCCAAGTAGATATTATAACTGGTTTATCTGTATTCTTATCCTTACCACTGTATATCTTATGAACATGAGCATCCGCACTCCATCCGTAGTCAACGAAGTCGTTGACCATTTGCTCCACAAGGGAAGTAGTTGGGACGATTATAAGTATCTTCTTTGCGGTGGCAGCATAGTATCTGACTATGGAGTAGATCATAAGAGACTTCCCAGACCCCGTAGGAGAAAGTAAAAGCTTACGATTATTCTTTATAGCCTCGTAGACTGCCTTGTACTGGTAGTCACGAGGTTTTATTTTGGATATTTTATCCATGAAGAATTTGACACCTCTAGGTGAGACAAAATCATTTTCCTCATATACATCTCCATACCACTCATCTTTCTCATAGTCTATCTGGTACTGCCTCTCATCAGCCCACGCATGTAATTTATTAACTAGACCATGATACAATGCACCAGTACCAGGTGAGTACAAACGAATAGTACCATCCCAATACCTATACCTAGGATTCTTTTTTAAATACTTTGCTTCAGGTACTTCAAATGTGAAGTAGTCTGCTAATTCTTTATGGACATGCTCTTCTTCAGAATGAATAGTAATGTATACTTCATTCTTCTTCTTGACTGAGAGGTTTGTCATCACTGTCCATTAATAAACTTCTCCCACTCAATAGCACTCTTGACTTGGAAACCTCTATTTGATATTTGTTTCATTACCTGATCTAACCAATAAAGCATTTGATCTAGGTATTTGATTTTCGCTTCTAGGTTGATGACTTCATCATCAGACTCTACATAGACTTTCATCTTATCTTGAGTTGAGATCCTACTACCAAAAGGTTTTTCAGCATAGACTTTTGCGTCAGCTTCTCCTCCATAGTATTCACGCTTCTCTCTAATAAGTTTGCGAATTTCAAACTCAAGTGAGGTTTTAATCTGAGATATATCAGTGTAGTGGTTTAAGTATTTATTATGGCAGAAGGGGATGTCTAATGCGATCTGTGCTAGGTCAGCACTATATTCTTTGTTCTTAAACTGGAAGTCTACATGACTATCCTCTGTCCAGTCTTCTCTTAATTTCTCAAATTTATTACGAAGAGTTTCAAAGTTCATGAAATATTAGTAAAGTTCTTATCACGAATAAACATCTCTTGGAATTTGAATGTTACTGATGCTGTGATATAATCTACATCACTAACTTTAGCATCAAAGTTCATCGATGTCAAATTCATAGGAAATATATTCCTAAAGTCTACAACAAATGCTGGATTAAATGATGAAGTTAAAATGTGTAACTGACCCTGAGTATACTCATCTTTGGGTGGAGTATTATCATTAGAGTCTGCCCTACCATTTGCCCTTATCCATTTATGAATAGACATATAGTTTTTAAGATCTTCATCAATAATAAACTCTACACTAAGATCTCCAAACTCTACTCCACCACCAGGAACTATAGGCAATGACCTAAATGGTGATGGTACATCAGTTACTGGCATTGAAATATCAGGTACATTAGCAGATTGGCAAAAGAAATCAACCCCTGCAAACTTTTCCAACTTTAATTGGAAACCAATAGGGTTTAAAAAATTTCTATTTGTTGGTTGTTCTTTATACCAATTAGCCGCCATGCCAACTTCCCAAGCTATACTTTATTTATCTTATAAAAAGTATACTTCAAAAAGAGTTCTTCACCTTTGTGTATTTTTCTTAGAGTCTTTATATAATACAATCCTTTCTCTTCCCACTTGATACAGTTAGGATCTTCTGAATGATTTATGAATCCACCAAGAGGAGTTCTGTAGATAGTTTCATCCACAACCACATGAGATATACCAAGATACATCATAGCATCTATATCTTCTCTAGCAAAGATACCTTGCCCTGCAATAGGACTATCCTTGATATGTAATTCTGGTGGTAGTGCTTGATACATTGTCTAACATTTTCAAGTGTCTGTCAAGAGCATTATACTCTTCGTGTACTTCTTTGTGTGTACGCCAATCCAGAACCATTATATTTCGTGCGTCATTACCATAATAGATTCCAAATTTAGCATCTCTATCTCTTATTGCTTGTCGTTCTTCTTCTGTCTTACCCTCAAACATTGGTTGGCATCTTGCCAACGGCATAATATGATGTGCTTCGCATTCATTAAAAGCAGCATCTGCACAAATCTCTGCGTATGCTTGCTTATCTACATTAGGATCAGTCTGGGATTGTATGCGATGTTTCCGTTTAGGATGAGAACATCCTACATTCCTCTTACGACTTGATGCTAATTCTATGGATCCATTAGGAAATTTCTTGGATCCATATTGTCTTAACACTCTTTCTATACCATCCTCAGGTACAAATCTAGTTGTACCTAAAGCAATGGCTTCCTGTTTTGTTTTGGGTAGTGGTATACCTGCTTCCCTTAACTCCTTGGATTTATTTTTTAGAATGTTTGCTATCATCTAAGTCCATCTTGTAAGAGTTAACTCGATAGAGTTATCATCCATCTCCCATTCTTCTGCTACCTGCCATCCATCTTCCTTCATAGTATTATGAACAGTCATCCTCGCATACTGCTGAGTTACCTTATCAATAAACCTAGAAGGTGGAGTAGGTAAACTCCATGTCTGCTCATCAGAATATAGATCATAACTACCTGTATGTTCGTTCCAACAGAACCCAATGTCAGGTGCTACTCCAATACAAGCATTCATAACAGGATGATCTTCTGCATGAGATGGGTTCTCTATAACTAGATCCTGCTTCTCTTTAACATTACACTGTAGAAGATTTAATGCTTCTAATAATGTCTCCTTATTCTTTAACTGAGTTTTAATGGTACTAAAGTGTGACATTTTGTTGCTCCGTTACAGTTGGGGTTACATAATGATCTGATGTCTCTTGCGTGAAATGTACATGACCTAAGGCATCCTCAACACGCTTTGTTAATCTCTCACAAGCATCTCCATAGACACCCATGACTTCTTCTGTTACCATACCATCTTGACGGATGATAAATTTAATAGTTTCTTGTGCCATTTGTTACATCCTAAGTTTTAGTATTTATTTCACCAATAATCCAGCAGTCCTCATCTATAATTTGCACTATATCATTGGCTGCTTCTGGGTGAACAATCAAACAGTATCCAATACCAAGATTGAATACCTTCTTCATTTCGTCATCCGATATGTTACCATTATTCTGAACCTTTGTGAAGATGTCTGGGACAGTCCATGAACTGTCCACTATCCTTGCTTCCAATCCATCAGGAATAACTCTGGATACATTCTCTAGTAATCCACCACCAGTGATGTGTGCCATACCAAAGATAGAATCAGTCTCACCTAATAGTTTTTCAACCATTGGTGAATAGATGTGTGTAGGAGTAATTAATTCTGGAGTATCTTTATAATAAATCTTATGCCTCCATAGCATATCATTAATGAGAGTATACCCATTACTATGCAGACCACTACTTGCTACACCAATTATCTTATCACCTGGTTTAATACCTACACCAGTAATTGTTAGATAGTCTTCTACTATACCAGTACAGAAACCAGCAAGATCATAATCACCTTGTCTGAAATGTTCAGCAGTTTCTCCACCTATTAATTCTACTCCTGCTATCTCACACCCCTTAAGAATGCCAACCATAATGTCAGCAACATTCTCATCTATCTTCTTAGTAGAAACATAATCTAAAAAGTATAATGGTTTAGCACCAGATGTAATCACATCATTAACACACATAGCAACAAGGTCTATACCAATAGTAGTATAGTCATTAAATACCCTTGCTATATTCATTTTAGTTCCAACACCATCAGCACCAGATACTAAAATAGGTTCCTCGTAGTCAGGAGGAACCTTAAACATACCACCAAAGCCACCTATAGAAGGGGCTTTGGCTTTGAGTTTATTTACAAAAGCATTACCTGCTTCTATATCAACTCCTGAAGTTTTATAATCCATTATTCGCCTGTTGTATATTCCACCTCATATGAAACCATCTCATTAGAGTGTGCCTCTATTGGATCCTTTTCTTCTGGATGCTCATCGTAGTACTTTAACTCTTCCCTAATATACTCGGCAAAACTCTTTGTGAACTTAACATTAGTAGACATGGCAGCCTCCAGAATAAGTAACTGTATTTAGATATTATAACAGCAATTCTGAATTTTGTCTACTTAGGAGCACCCACTAATCTAGCTGGCACATCCCCATCGTTATCGTCATCATCCTCGTCATCCACATCATCCTGCCTTAAAGTATCAATACGATCTTTCATTGACTTGTATAAAGGATCCTGTGGTTCTACTTCACCAAAGTTTACAACTAGTAGTTCATCACCATCCTTTAGGTCTCTCATTTCTGGATGAGATAGATCTATCTTATTAGGTTCTTGTTCTTCCATATTCCACCCTCTTGCCATTGTTCTGAATGCCCATACCAATAATACAAACCATGTAATAGTAAAAAGCAGATCAGTTAAGGGGTTCATATTCTGGGTATATATCCTTTTGCCTGATTGATTAAAGGTAGAACTTCTGTCTCTACTTTCTCAGCAATCTTATCAACTATACTTATATCTATATCCATGAAAGGTGGTATAATTCCTAACAATCTTAATGTACCGTCAAGGAATAAAGCAAGACAAATGAATCCGAGGATCATACTGATGATAGTTGCTTTGAAATTATGCTCTGCCATAGACTTCTCATCAATAGCACGAGCTTCATCAAGGGCAGCGGCAACCATTGCATCTACTTCTGCCTTTGTATAAAAATCTCCTATAAAGGGAATGTCGTGTTTATCCATAGTCTTCCTCTTAATCGTCTGTTTCATCCCATATACCACGAGCCATTTTTTTCATGCGTTCAAACTTTTTTATTATGGAACGTTCCTTTAACAAACTTTTAATACTTAGTATACCCCAAATCACAACTAAAAGCAAGCTCGATGACGCTACAACTATTATCGACAGTACTGTTAGGTTAAGGTTCTCCATCAATCTAGGAATGCGTTGAAAGTTAAACGGTTAGTTGTCCACTTGGTTGCGGTAAAATATGGAGAGTGCCACATGTTACCTTCATATAGTATTAAACTGTTAAAGTGGTGTTGTTCTATATGATATCTAGTCCATTCGTCAAAATTATGTGCGGAAGGATCTAATTTTACATACACTGGTGGTCTATTCACCATCCGTTTAGCACGGTAGTTATGATCACTACAGATGTATTCTTCTTGTCTAGTACTGTGTCTCCAAAATGCTGTTCCATTATCATCTCCAATATATTCATCATCTTTATTCAATGAAAGAACAGCAGCATATCTCATATTATCAATATGAGGATGCAGACTCATTACCCTGACTGATTTTAAAGGATCATATGATTGAAAGGTATACTTATTCTTATCCCACTTTACTAGAAAATCATTACTAGCATTAAAGGAATGCATAATAAGTTTTACAATTGGTTCTTGTAAAATTGATATACCATTACCTATCCTATGAATGAATCCTGGTGTTCCACTTACCTCACCTTCTATCGTATTAACATACGAAAGTGATTGTGCGTAATCTCTTACTGCAATAGGATTCTCAAAAAAATTATGTACTACAACGATCCTGTTCTCTGACCTACCTATTTTCTTTTCCTTGATGTTCCAATAATTTGGATTCATCGAAAATATTTTACCAGGATCAATAGTTTCCATTACTGTAGTATGCCTTATAATAATTAACAAGACCATTAGTGGTTACTTGTTTTTCACACCAATCATTAGCACACTCATAGATTGCTCTATTCGGATAATCACCATAAGTCTCCTCACCAAAATGACTCATGAGGATCTTCAAAGCTTGAGCTCGAAGTTTCATTTTCTCTGTACTGTATCTGAAATCGGTTTCTTGTATCATTACATGTAGTATTCTTCTAGGACATCTAGGGATCTATTAAGATACTTATCAGCACCTATGCATTCCCACTCACCCATTTCTCCTCTATCACATTTGTCTTTCAACTCCTGCTTTAAACGGATCAACTTGTGAGTCATTGTAACCTTGTCTAATCTACCGTTCATGTGTCGAACCTTATAGTTACTATTATAGCATACTATATTTAATAAAAAAAGGGGAGCCGAAGCTCCCCTTTGATCTTGATATCGTGACCGAATATCACATTAGGTTTGCAACGCGAACCCTTCTGTAGTACTGGTTCCTTGCGTGAGTCAATGCCTCAGCGTCAGGAGTACCATTAGCAGCTACAACGAATGGGTTTGCAACCATACCATACCTTGTCTTGAAGCCAATCTTGGGCTGGA
>Ga0310344_10001617_pt1 | contig 17154 bp, 21 predicted proteins | sample HC15DNA20200_MG_FD_203801 | JGI IMG/M metagenome (GOLD analysis project Ga0310344, IMG submission 203801) | Marine microbial communities from station ALOHA, North Pacific Subtropical Gyre - HC15-DNA-20-200_MG | ecosystem: Environmental > Aquatic > Marine > Oceanic | place: Pacific Ocean: North... | reverse complement strand
AGAATCAGCACCAGAACCAGAACCAGCACCAGAACCAGAACCAGAACCAGAAAGTGATGATCCCTTTGAGGGCATTGACACTGACGATATCAACAAGTATGCTGATTGGTTTGATATACCACCACCAGAAAGTGATAAAGAAGCAAAAGCTTTAGCGTTGAAAATTAGAAAATGGATATCTGACGGAAGGACAAAACCATAATTTTTACAAAACTATAAGAAACAATCATCAGTCTATCTTTTATGAAATTGAAGATTAAAAACAAGAATATCTTAACTCTAGACGAACTTGATTCTAAAGAATTACAACATCTGTTAGAACTTGCAATTGAACTTAAAAAACAACAAAAGAAGGGGAACCAAAATCCTGTTTTACAAGGTAAAACACTTGCCATGATATTTGAAAAACCTTCCACGCGTACACGTGTTAGTTTCGAAGTTGCAATGCTTCAGTTAGGAGGACATGCTATAACATTATCCTCAGACAACCTTCAGACTTCACGCGGAGAAACAATCTCTGACACAGCCAAGACATTATCACGATATGTTGATGTGATTATGGCACGTGTTTATGAACATGAGACATTAGAGAATCTTGCAGAACACGCTAGTGTACCTATAATCAATGGTCTTTCAGATTCATATCATCCATGTCAAATTCTCGCTGATCTCATGACTATCAAAGAGCATAAAAAAAATCTAAAGAAAATCAAGATTGCATGGATTGGGGATGGCAACAACGTATGTAATTCTTTGATACTTGGATGCTCAAAATTAAATATCAAAATTTCAGTTGCTACTCCTGGTGGATTTGAACCTAGTAATGTCGCAGTTTCAACTGCTAAACTTCATACACAAATAGAAATCACAGATGATCCATCAAAAGCAGTAGAAGATGCTGATGCTGTTATGACAGATACATTTGTTTCAATTCATAATGATGAAAAAGATAGATTGAATAAATTTCTCCCAAAATTTCAAGTTAATTCAGACTTAATGAAAAAAGCAAAGAAAGACGCAATTTTTCTTCACTGTTTACCTGCCAAACGAGATCAAGAAGTCACCAGTGATGTAATTGATGGACCTCAATCTGTTGTGTGGGATGAAGCTGAAAATCGACTACATACACAAAAGGCATTATTACTTTCCTTACTAAACATCTAAGGTTTATAATAGGAAATTCAAGTTTTCCCCTTATAGATGGCCTATTCAAAAATATTAAAAAGAATTCGTAGTGAGAAGACAAACTACAAAAAAAGGAAGATTATGCTAATGAGCAAACGTGATTTTATATCAATTAATGTCACTAACGAAAATGCTCATATTCAAGTCTTAAAACCAGAAATTTCCGGTGATAAAGTCATTGCGTCAGCCCATTCTAGGTTTCTGTTAAAAGATGGATGGAAAGGCTCCAGGAAAAATATCCCTGCAGTGTATCTAACTGGTTATTATGTAGGAAAGAAAGCATTGTCTAAAGGTGTTAGTAATGCAGTAATTTACAGTGGTACTAGAAAGTATACACAACGTATGGCAGCTGGAGTTAAAGGATTAGTTGATGCAGGATTACAAGTTCCATCTAGCGAAGAAACATTTCCACCAGAGGAAAGAATCAATGGGGATCACCTAAAGGTCAAAAATGATATTGCAAGTATAAAATCAAAGATTGATAGTGAGGTAGTACCTCAATGAGTCAGACTACACAACCAAGCAGACCTGGTAGTCAAGGAGGTAGACCTGGTAGTCAAGGAGGTAGACCTGGCGGTCCGGGAGATAGACCAAGACGTCCTAGACGAGAACCTGTTGTTATACCATGGATCCCAAAAACAAATTTAGGTAAAAAAGTTGAATCTGGAGAAATTACAAACATGGAAGAGATTTATGAAAAGGGATATAGAATTCAAGAGGCTGGAATTATAAAAAAACTCTTACCAGATCTAAAAACCGAAGTTATTGATGTTGGATTAATTCAAAAAATGACACCTAACGGCCAATCTACAAGATTTAAAGCACTTGTCGCAGCAGGAAATCAAAATGGTTGGCTCGGAATTGGTTTAGGAAAATCGAAGCAAATGAGAATTGCAATTGAAAAGGCAAACAATGCTGCATTTCTTAATGTTAGCCCAGTTAAACTTGGATGTGGTAGTTGGGAATGCAGGTGTGATCAAAAACATTCTGTTCCATTTAAAGTAAAAGGAAAAGGTGGAAGTGTAACAATTGAAATTTTACCAGGACCCAGAGGATTAGGATTAGTTGCTGGAGGAAAAATCAGAAACTTGTTAAAGTTAGCTGGTTTGAAAGATGCATGGACATACACAAAAGGCTCTACTACAACAATGAATTCAACATCAAAGGCTCTCTTACAATGTTTGAGGCAAACATTTAGTCAAGGTTGATCGAATATGGCAAAAGCGTTTTTAGTTGTTAGAATTTGTGGACAGGCTGATGTTCCTTATTGGGCTACAACAACCATGTCATTATTAAAACTCGAAAAAAGATATAGAGCAACTATCATCCCTGAAAAGGAAAATACACTAGGTATGTTACGAAAAATACAACATTATGTTTCGTGGCAAGAGATTGACGTTGAAACTACAAAGGAATTATTAGATAAAAAAGCCAGAAAATCTGGCTACAAGAAGGTAACAAATGAAGATATTACTGCTGTAGGCTTCAAATCCGTAGATGAGTTAGCATCAGCACTTACTGAGGGCAAAACCTCATTATCAAAATTAAAACCACTAAAACCTTGGTTTGCATTGGATCCCCCACGACATGGGTTCAAGCGAAGCACAAAACGACTTTACGGCCAAAAAGGTGTTTTAGGATACAACAAAGAGCTCTCTCTAATAGTAAAAAGGATGATGTAAAATGGCAACTAGATTACGAAAGACACGAAAACTTAGGGGCGGACGACACATGGGTTGGGGTCAAGTAGGTCAACATAGATCATTTGGACATAAAGGCGGTCTAGGAAGATCTGGTCATCTTAAACATCTATGGAGTACTGTAATCAAAGAAGACCGGGATCACTTTGGTCATGAATCTACACATCGTCCAACATCAGTTTCAATAATTACGAAAAAATGGGTTAGTGTACGTGATCTTGATGATCTATTCACCAAATCCGGAAAATCTGAGAATTCCAAGAATATCTTGGATCTAACAAGTCTAAAAATTGATAAACTCCTAGGTGGGGGTAAAATAACCAATGCTTACACCGTTTTAGTGAAACGAGCTACTGCAGCTGCTCAGGAAAAAGTGAAACAAGCTGGTGGAGAAGTAACCTTACCTGTTCAAAAAATTAACAAAAATACTGAAGTACCTATTGAAGAGAAAAAAACTAAAGACGTAGAAAATAACGATGACTGATGGCAACACTAACTGAAACTATACGAAAAATTGTAGCTAAGGCTGAACCTTACGTTCCTCAAGTACCAAAACCAAAAAGGAAACTTTCATTACAACATAAACTGCTTTGGACTGGCGGTGCTCTTGTAATTTACCTAGTGATGGGTCAAACTCCATTATTTGGTGCTACAGCTCCTGAATTTGATTTCCTAGCATTTGCACGAGTTATTTTTGCATCACAACAAGGTTCTCTTGTGGAGCTTGGTATTGGACCAATAGTTACTGGTGGTCTACTGATGCAATTACTTCGTGGTTCTGATATATTGAAATTCGACTTCAAAAATCCTGCGGAAAGAGGTGTGTTCCAAACTGCCACGAAATTGGTAACATATGTGGTTATTGTCGCCGAGTCAGCGGTATATGCGATTGCAGTTTATGGTCCTGGTATAACAGAGCCGTATGTGCTATACGTTTTGATGGGTCAACTAATGGGTGCATCAATAATTGTGATGTTCCTAGATGAATTGATTCAAAAAGGATGGGGTCTTGGAAGTGGAATTAGTATATTCATTATGGCTGGAGTTTCCCAGCAAATTCTATGGAGTCTGTTTAGCCCGTTGCCTGGAGGTGATGGTGGTTCGATAGGAGTATTCCCGTTTATCGGACAAATGGCTGCATATGGTGATGTTGCAGATGCTTTGTTTAGATCTAATCAACTGCCGAGTGTATTTGGCTTGGCTCTTACAGCTGGAATACTGCTAATTCTGGTCTATACACAAGGAATGAAAGTTGAAATTCCAATTGTATCTACAAAATATCGTGGATTTGCAGCAACTTATCCAATTAAGATGATGTATGTTTCTAACATTCCTGTAATCTTGGCATCAGCATTAACTGCTAACATAGTCTTTATGGGTCAGATGTTTTGGGCGCAGGTAAACCCGCGGAATACAAGTGAGTTTTGGAATATTCTGGCGCAGTTTGACCCGACAGCGCCGGCATCTCCTATAGGTGGACTAATTTACTACATGACACCGCCGCGAGGATTAGATGTTGTAGCATTAGATCCACTAAGAGCTGTTGGTTATGTCATATTCATGATAGCAATTGTTATTGTGTTTGGAAAATTATGGGTTGAGCTTGGTGGATTATCTCCAAAAAAGGCTGCACAAAACCTATTGGATGCAGATGTTCAAATTCCTGGGTTTAGAAGATCAAACAAACCAATAGAATCACTACTGAATAGGTATATACCATCTGTAACATTAATTGGCTCGGCAATACTTGGTTTAATTGCAGGAGTTTCGGACGTTTTGGGAGTATTTGGCACAGGAATTGGAATATTACTTACAGTTGATATCTTAATTAACTATTATAACCAGTTAGTAAAAGAACAAGTAGAGGTCGTAATGCCGCGTCTTGGTGCTGCTCTTGGTAGAACATAAAAAAGTTGTAATTGTTGGAATTCCCGGTGTAGGGAAAACCTCACTCGTTACTACTATTGTTGAAAAATTGTCGGATAATGGGATTGCTGTAAGCGTGCATAGTTATGGCACAATGATGCTTGATGAAGCAAAAAATGCAGGTGTGAATGATAGAGATGAACTTAGAAGACTACCTGTTGAGAAACAAAAAGGATTACAGAAAAACACCGCCGAAAAAATTTCAAAACTAACAGATGATATAGTATTCATTGATACACACGCATTCATATCAACTAAAGAAGGATTTTATCCTGGTTTACCAAATGATGTAATTCAGATTATCCAGCCCACACACTTTATCGCAATTTCGGCACGTCCTGAAGAGATCTACAATAGAAGGATGAAAGATGAAACTAGAAATCGTGATAAGGTTTCAATAGAATCAATTAAAAAAGAACTAGCAATTCAGGATTCAATGTTATCTACATGCTCTGTTCTTTCTGGTTCACCAATGAAGGTTATATTAAACAACGAGGGAAAGATTGAAGAAGCTGCTAATAATGTAATTAAAGCAATAGGTGTCTAAATGGAATTCAATATAATCCTCAATTTCATCGATGCAGTATTTCTGCAAATGGACTTTTTTGGAATGAGAGAAGGTCCACTTGGAAGTGATGATCCTATGGTAAAAGGTATAATAGCATCAATGTTTGCTGTAGCAGGATTTGGTATATTGTTAAATCTACTAAACTCTGGTATTCGAAGAAAAATGGTTGATCAGGTAAAATGGAGGAGAATTACAAAAGAAGTACGTGCTTGGCAAAAGGAAAGAATGGCTGCATTTAGATCAAAGGACAATGAAAAAATCGCTGCACTAAACAAGAAATCTTCCTACATGAACAAGATGAACATGGAAATGATGCAGATGAATATTAGACCAATGATGATTACAATAATTCCATTAATGTTGATTTTCTATTTTGTTCTACCACAATTATTCTCATACACAGTTGCAGTTTCACCAATACCACTGAATGTAATTCCTGGAGATTGGTTTGAATTAACATGCACTGCTATCAAAGTTGAAGAAGGTGCATATTGCCAAGATCTAAATGGAATTTATCTATGGGCATGGTATTTCTTGGCTTCCATCGCATTTAGTGGAATAATAATGAAACTAACTAAGACTCAAATGGATTTAGGATAAGTTGCTAAATTCTGTAGTGGTTTCAGGTCCTCCAGCTATTGGAAAAACTACAATCGCAAAAGGTATTGCGAGTGAATTTAACCTTACACATCTAAGTGGAGGTGATATTTTAAAAGAACTTGCAAGTGAACAAGGGTTTTCTACTGATGGAGATGACTGGTGGGATACCGAAGAAGGAATGCAGTTCTTAAACCAGCGAAAGGACAATCCTGAATTTGATAAAAACGTAGATGGTAAATTGCAGGAGCTTTTTCAAAATGGCGGTGTTGTGATAACTAGTTACACATTACCATGGCTTGTTGATAATGGAATCAAAATATGGCTTGCAGGAAGTATAGAAAACAGTGCAAAAAGGATGAAAAACCGTGATAATGTAACTCAACTTAATGCATTGGATATTGTAAAAAAAAGATATAATGAAAATAAATTAATCTATAAAAATCTGTATGATTTTGAATTTGGTGAAAATTTATCAGTATTTGACAAAATTATTGAAACCGATCATCTAAACGCACAACAAGTGTTGGATAAAGCAAAATCTATTGTGAGAGAATTACTTTGACACTAAAGCAATTGCAAAATTTAGTAAAAATTAACGAGGATATAACAAATCCTGAGTATGGGGTATATTATGATCAAAGATCGATTGAGATGTTACTTGAATATGGTTTAATTCTAATGGATAAACCACCCGGACCTACAAGCCATGAAGTAGTTGCATGGACCAAAAAAATTCTTGAAATTCCAAAAGTTGGACACAGTGGTACATTGGATCCACAAGTTTCTGGCGTCCTACCATTAGGTTTAGGTGAAGGTACAAAGGCATTAGGAGTCCTACTACTTGGTCCAAAAGAGTATCATGCATTAGGTAGATTACACTCATTACCATCTAAAGACAAATTACAACAAACATTAGATTTGTTTAGAGGAGAAATTTTTCAGAAACCTCCACAACGTTCTGCAGTTGTGAGACAGACGAGAACTAGGACTATTTATGAATTAGATTTATTGGAACAAAAAGAGAGGTTAGTTCTCTTACGAATTTTATGTGAGGCAGGAACCTATATTCGAAAATTATATTATGACATGGGTGAAATTCTAGGTCCTGGTGGTTCTATGATTGAATTAAGACGTTCACGTGTACATCAATTTTCTGAAGACAGATTAGTAACTATGCATCAACTTGCAGATGCATATGCTACATGGAAAGAAAGTGATGATGGCAGTAAATTATCAAAAATGATTCTCCCTATAGAATACAGTCTAAGTGAAATAAAATCAGTAGTCATTAGAGACTCTGCTATAGATTCTTTATGTCACGGTGCACAGCTGGCCATCCCCGGAGTTTTAGAAATTACTCCTGGACTCAAACAAGGTGAGATGGTTGCAATATATTCTCAAAAAGGTGAGGTTGTCGCCCTAGCTGAATCACTAATGTCTGAAAATCAAATTCAAGATAATACAAAAGGATATGCATTTCAAACAAAAAGAATAATCATGAAGCCAAATACATATCCAAAAAGTTGGAGAACAAATCTAGCCTTGAAAAAAGAGTGATAAATAATGTATCCAAAAGGTTTGATTTTAGCTGTAGTAATTGGTGTTGTTGCGGGTCCAGTTTTTGGAATTATACTTTTTGATCTAGGAACAGAAGAACAATTAGTTTTTGTTGAGGGTGATTCTTTGTCTATAGTTACTGAGAAAATTGATTATAAGATTGGAGAAGTAATGTCAATCAAACTTGTTAATTCAGGAACAACAGATCTAATATTTTCTGATTCATCACATGGCTTGGAAATAAAGCAATTAGATGGAATCTCAGTGTTCAAACCAATATCAACTCAGATGATTTCAACTCTTGAATCTCACGATGTAATTGAATTCGTCTGGGATCAGAAAAAAAATAGTGGTGAACAAGTTCTCGAAGGATTATACAAGATAACATCTAATGGAATATCGGAAAATGGAAATACTGTAACAAAATCAGTAACAATCAATATTCTAAAATAATTTAATTCATTTTTATAATGAGATTCTTTCTTGTATTTTGGCGAAAGCTAATGCCGGGGTCGCCTAGCCTGGTAGGGCGCGCGCCTGGAAATTACAAAAACCATAAAGCGCGTTCTCGTAAGGGATCGAGAGTTCAAATCTCTCTCCCGGCGCCATTTACATAATAATAATGAGTGTGAGCTAAAATTATGAAAAAATATGACATGGCAATTATAGGTGGAGGAGTATTAGGTAACACCATCGCATATTGGCTATCAGTTTTGTACGATCTAAAGATATGTCTACTTGATAAAGAACATGATGTAGCTATACATTCTAGTACACGTAACAGTGGTGTTATTCACTATCCATTTTACCTAAACTCTAAAGTTAAGAAAAATTTTGCAAGAGCTGCGTTTCTATCACATGAAATGTGGAAAGTATTAGCACAAGAGAAGAAAATTCCATGGATTCAAGGTGGAACTATTGAGATTGCATTAGATGAGGCTCAGCATAAAACTCTTGATAAGTATATGATTTGGGGTAAAGAAAATGGATTAACTGAAGAAGAAATTTCAATTCTTGATCATAATGAAATTAAACAAAAAGAACCAAATGTGGAATGTTATTCTGGTCTTTATTGTACAAAAGAAGGTTCTACAAATTATGGACTTCTGACACATGCAGTTAAAGACTTGGCAAAGAATAGTGGAATAGATTTTTTGTTTAAACATAATGTAGATCATGTAACTGAGTCATCTGGTGAAACAAATATCATTTTTTCAGATAAATCGTCATTAGTAGCAAAATTTGTTATCAATTGCTCTGGAGGAAATTCTCTTGACATTGCTAAAAAATTTGGGTTACTAGAAGGTTATGCAGATTTACATTTCCGTGGTGAATATTGGGTTGCAAACACTGACATTGCAGATTTGGTTAAAACTAATATCTACACAGTTCCTCGGTACACAGAATTTCCATTTCTAGATCCACATTGGATAAAAAGGGCAAATGGAGAAACAGAGATCGGTCCAAATGCAGTTCCAGTAGATTCACCAGAGTCATATGATAGTTTTATCAAAGATATCCCAACTGCCATATCAAAAATTACAGACATTCTGACTGGAAGTGCAAAAAAACTTCTTGTAAACCCACAGTTTATCTCATTGGTATCTAAGGAATTTCACAGTTCAATTTCTAAATCAGCAATGGTTGAAAGAGTAAAGAAGTTCATACCAGCAGTTAGAGCAGAAAATTTCCCAAAACGCGGTACATCTGGTATAAGAACACCAGTAATTTCGCCTAATGGAGAGTTTGTCTCTGACATGATAGAAATCTTTGGTAAAAATTCATTTCACATAGTGAATTATAATACACCAGGCGCAACTGGCGCACCAGCATATTCGGCATTTGTAATAAAAAAGCTACAAGAAAATGGAATTTTAGATAGAAAGATAAAAAGCAAAAATAGTGTTTGGGATTTCGAAAATACGATAGATCAAATTTAATACATCTCAAAAAAAGAAAAGTAATGCTTCCTGAAAGATGCTCAGTTAAACAAAACAAAAAAGACTGTGTAAACCCACCAGAATATGTTATTGAAGTTGTCCATGATGATAGTACTTACATGGTAGGAATTACATGTGAAACGCACAGAAAGATTGTTTCAGGCAAAATTATAGAATTACAAACTAAGGGTAAAATTCCAAAAGGAAAACTACAATTTGAGAAATTAAAATCAGTTGGAACTGACTGTGTAAGAATTGATCCCGAAGAACTAATTCAATTAGATTGACTATACTGAATAAACCAGTTTTTTATTGCTCAATCCAAGCATAAGATTTTTTACCGTAATTTCTGCCATAGTTCGTCTTGTTTCACTTGTAGAACTACCTATGTGTGGAACAAGAACTACATTTTTGAGCTTAACTAGATCATTTGTTTTACTTATAGGCTCATCATCAAAAACATCTAATGCAGCACCTTGAATTTTTTTTAATTGTAATGCCTTTAACAAATCGTTTTGTTTTACAACCCTACCCCTTGATGTATTGATTAGAAAACTAGTTTTCTTCATTTTGGTTAATAATTTTAAGTTAATCATGTGATGTGTGTCTTTTGAATATGGAACATGCACTGAGATTATATCACTTTTTTTAAATAATTCATTTAATGAAACATATTTTGCATTATTTTTTCTTGCAGTTGGCTTTCTGTTGTGATATAAGATATTCATTCCTAGGCAATTTGCCTTTCTTGCAACAGATTTACCTATTCTACCCATTCCTAAAATTCCTAAAGTCTTACCTGAAATTTCTGTACCAACATAGTCAAACGGACCAAAAATTTCTGTCCATTGTCCTTTACGTATAATATGATCACCTTCAGTTATCCTTCTCAAAAGATCCATGATTAAACTAATTGTTAATTCAGCCGTTGCATTAGTTAAAACATCAGGTGTGTATCCGACAGTTATTTTCTTCTTTTTTGCATACTTGATATCAATATGATCAAATCCAACACTAAAAGTACTAATTGATTTTAGTTTTTTTGCAGAATCTAAAACTTCCTTATCAATTATGTCATATGGAAAACATATCAGTCCATCTTTATTCTTAATTTGCTCGAGTATTCTTTTTTTTGGCATTGGAATTTTTCCACTGTGTATAGTTATTTCATATTTTTTTCTTAATTTTGCTAAAGCAAATTCATGTAAACGTCTTGTTAATAATACCTTAAATTTTCTTTTCATTTTAAACATTCTACTATAGTCAAACCATTTATAATATTTCATTTTAGCAATTGTATGCCTTCTGAACAAATTGATGATGAGGAATTTCTGATATGTACTGATTGCAAAAATCCTCTTGAAAAATGCATGTGTGTTTGTCCATATTGTGGTGAGCGTGATAAATGTGAATGTGTTTTGTTTGATGCAGCTACTGGGGGCTAAAAAATTATGAATAATGAATTAACTTGGATGATTGGGGGACCACAAGGCAGTGGGGTTGAAACTGCCGCAAATATTTTTTCTCAAGTTTATTCAAAAATGGGTTATCATGTATTTGGTAAGCGAGAATATTACTCTAACATAAAGGGTGAGCATAGTTATTTTGCAGTAAGAATTTCTGATAAGAAAATTCGTTCCAGTATTACTGGTACTAATATTTTGATTGCATTTGATGCAGAAACTATATTCAGACACGCAGATGATGTTTTGAAAGATGGAATTATAGTATACGACTCTGATATTGAAAAATCCAAGGTTACAGATGTTTTTACCCTTGAAAATGATTTTCGAAAAAGACTACTTGGATTTCTAGAATCCAAAAATAAGCACGATTCAGTAAAGGACATGCTCGAATTAGCCTCAGAAAATGGCGTTAAGCTTTTTTCAGTCTCTTTTAGAACAATCTTATCTGATCTTTCAACACAGTTAGACAATCCCAGATTAAAGGGCATGATTCGTATGTTCAATGTTCTTGGCGTATCCTTTTCTCTAGGTATTCTAAGATCTCCTACTAATCTGATTCATGATGCCATAGAATCAATTTTTTCAAGAAAAAAATCAGTTGCAGAAATTAACAAGCAAGCAGCAACATTTGCATATAATTACGCTGCCGCAAAATTTTCAAATTCTGATTACTCGTTTAAAAAAAGACAAGTCGAGTCAGATACTATGCTAGTACAAGGTCACTATGGTACATCACTAGGAAAAATGGTTGCAGGTTGTAGATTTCAATCATATTACCCAATAACTCCTGCATCAGATGAAAGTGAATTTCTAGAAAGAAACGAAATTTTAGAAGTTAATGAGGATAGACCTGGTTCAACATTAGTTGTTCAAACTGAAGATGAGATTTCAGCAATTGGTATGTCAATCGGTGCATCATTAACTGGTACACGATCGGCAACATGTACATCAGGACCTGGATTTTCATTAATGGCTGAATCATTAGGTTGGGCAGGCATTAATGAAGTACCACTTGTGATCACACTTTATCAAAGAAGTGGACCCTCAACAGGATTACCAACTAGACATGGTCAAGACGATCTGTTATTTGCTATAAATGCAGGTCACGGTGAATTCCCTAGAATAGTTTATGCATCTGGAGATGTAGAAGAGAGTTTCTATGATACCATTAACTGTTTTAACTACACAGATGTTTTCCAGGTCCCAGTCATTCACATGATGGATAAATTCATCGCTAGTACTGTCACCACATGTAAAAAATTCCAATCTAATCAAGTGAAAATCGAAAGGGGAAAACTACTTGAAAAGATTGAGGCAGATGATTATCAAAGATTTGCGCATACAGATGATGGTATATCACCTAGATCCAAACTTGGTTTAGAGAATGGAATTTTTTGGAACACGGGCGATGAAAGTGATACATATGGTCATATATCAGAAGATCCGGTAAATCGAGTCCAAATGATGGACAAAAGACTAGAAAGATTCACTCAAATTCTCGAAAACATTCCTAAAGACGAACAAATATTATCACACTTTACGGGTGATTTAACTGTGATCTCTTGGGGCTCCACAAAAGGTCCAATCATAGATGCAATTGAGATGTTAAAGAATGAAGGTATCAATATTGGGTTTATTCAACTAAAACTTTTACATCCATTTCCAAAAGAAACATTAGAATCATTACTCAAAGATTGTAAAACTTTGATTGATATAGAATCAAATCAAACAGCGCAATTAGGTTCTTTAATAAAACAAAATATGCTCAAAGAACCAGACTATTATGTACTGAAATATACTGGAAGAGCAATGACATGTAACGAACTTTATGATTCGCTCAAAAAAATTGTTAATAATAATGCAGAAAGAAAGGAGGTTTTAACATATGGTGCTTAAATTAGGAGATTTCAAAACTGATGTTCACAATGATTGGTGTCCAGGCTGTGGTGATTTTGGAATAGTCAACGCTGTTCAAATGGCTCTAGCAGAAATGCAAATTCCACGTCATAAATCAAGTATATTTTCTGGAATTGGGTGTTCAGGAAAAACCTCACACTTCATCAACGTATTTGGTGTTCATACTCTACACGGTCGTGTTTTGACATTTGCACAAGGAGCAAAAATTGCAAATCCAGAATTAGAAGTTATTGCAGTTGGTGGCGATGGTGATGGATTAGGAATTGGCGCAGGACATTTTGTTGCTGCAGGAAGACGTAATGTTGATATGACATACATAATATTTGATAATGCCGTTTATGGGCTTACGAAAGGTCAAGCATCACCAACACTCAAGTTAGGCGAACAAACAAAATCTCTAACTACACCAAACTCAAACTATAATGTTAATCCAATTTCACTTGCAATATCAAGCGGATTTACATTTGTTGCAAGAGGATATTCTTATGATGTAAGACATCTTAAGGATCTAATTGTGGCAGCAGTGAAACATAAGGGATTAGCATTCCTTGATGTATTACAACCATGTCCAACATATAATGATATTAACACAAGAGATTGGTTTAGTGGTGAAGACAGAATAAATGAAGAGACAAACAAACCAATGCCACGTATATACAAATTAGAAGATACTGAGTATGATCCTATTGTACATTTTAACGATGAAGATGAATTGAATGAAAAACGTTCACAGGCAATGGTGAAATCACTAGAATGGGATACAAAAATCCCTACCGGAATTTTTTACAAAAATGAACTAATTACTCCATATACAAGAAGAATAAAAGATAAAATTCCAAATTATGTAGAAAATCCATCCGCCTTACAAAATATTTCGCGTAATGGTAAATCTATAACAAATATTGATAAAATTTTAGACTCGCTAAAAGTTTGAATATACATGAAAAATGATTATTAGATAGTTTTTGGCAAGTGAGTATACAATTGAATGCAACAGAAGTCAACAAAATATTTCGAAAATCCATTATCAACGGCTTTTTCATACCCGAGTTAACCAATCTTGATTTTAAAAAGTCTGGAGTAAAACATCCGTCAATTTCTGCAGATGGTTTAATGCAATCAAACCTTTTGCATATTTTCTTTGATGTAGAAACAGGTTCTGATTATCCAGATGGTGATGAATGGTTTATTGCAGAATTTCTTTTTCCATACAATATGAAACTACCTGATAATCTAAAAGGGACTGATTATTTTACAACAATTTCTGTTAATGAAGGAAAAAATTTTTGGCACCATAGAGAATTAATCAGATACAAATATGGAAAATCTAAAAAACTTACTGAATCACTAAGCTTTATTGAGCAAAAATATAAAGATCTTCACGAATTAGTTGAACCACTAGAAAAAGATATCAAATAATTACTTTCCACCCATCAACTGAATTTACAAATTTTTGTTTATCTACAATTATGTAATTCATCTTCCATCTCATAGAATCTTTGTCGAATTGATACACAGCTTCGGAGATATTATCAGGCAGTTTTTCCGGATTAAGATGATAATCTAGTAGTTCAACAACAAAATCTATTTTTTCTACTGCAGTTCTAAACCAATGCCCCTCATCTAATTCAACTAAAAATCTAATTGTGGGCTTGCCCGAAAAACTAAGATCTAATTTAATTGCCTTCCCATCACCGCGCCTTCGTTTCATCTCTTTAAAAATTCCTTTTAATCTATCCCATTCTTTGTATTCAAACCATTTGAAAAATTCAGTGTTAAATGCATACGGAAATGAAATTTCAATTAAACTTACAAACTTATCACTAAAATCGTTCTCTATTTCATCATATTCAATAAAAAATTTTTTTTCTAAAATACTGGTGAGTACATTTACTTCCCATGGTGAAATACCATAATGCTTTATCATAATTTTTTGGGCTTCTTCAATCATTACATTGTTAGATGAAAATTTACTATTAAAGATTCAAAAAAGTGTATGAATATATTTCCACAAATACATTGTACCAACTGTACCTATCATAAACAGCATTGGTTTCCAGGCAAAAACTGGAATGTCTGGTGTAGAAAGTTTTATCTTATAATTTTCAAAAATTGTATGGATATATTTACTAATTCTGTTATTCCATACCTTATATTCAATTTTATATTTTTTTAAAATAGACTCGATTTCATAAATAACTGGTGTGCGTTGGCTGAATAAATGTTGTAGATAGTCTCTTGATATTTCAACTTCTGCTTGAATTGACACCATACCTTTTTTTATATCAAATAATCTTATGTGCATTTCCCATGGCTTTGATAATTTTAATGATAGTCCGTCACCAATTTGAAAAGGTTGTTTATGTTCAAATTTTACTCTTGTAGCACCCTCTTGGGCAAACATTTTCTGGATTTTTTCTACACTTTCTTTTACCACAAGATGTAATTCTTCAACACCAGATTTTTTGTCAACTTGTATGTTTTGTTTAACTCCATCAATTAGTGCTACTGTTTTTGGATATCGGGTAGTATAGTGCATTTTAATTGAACTCAAAAAACCTTCTATTTAAAATCAATTAATTCAGATGTGCTGAAAAACCTCTAACATAAAGACATTGTTCATCAGATATTGTCATTTCGTGATGGGAAATCTTTCTACCGGTTAACTGACATTCCGAGTCCCTAATTATTGCTATTGGTTGTGATTCTGAACCTTCACCCATCTTATGGTTTGCAATAGAAGCTAGATTATCAGCAGTTGCTTGAAATGTTACTTTCAGTGGATTTCCATCAAGATCTTTCTCACCGCGTAAATCTTTCACTGGCTCAAATCCAGTGCATGCAATTGCAATACCTACTGTTCCAACTCTGGCAGGCATTAACCTACTATCCACAATAATTATTCCAACATGAACATTATAATCCAAGAAAATTTTTCTTTTCAGATTCTCAGATATTTGATATGGATTTTCTGGATATAGTATTAGTTTCGTACCCTCAGAATTTGATTTATCAATTCCAGCATTTGGTGCCATAATACTATCTGATGATGTAATAACAAATCCTGAGACTCCACCAAATATTTTGTCAGACTCTCTCAATACCACTTCTGCAATCTTTGGTTTTATTTTGAATTTTTTTGACATGGAAATAGATTGTTCTGATGTGCTTATGTTATCGGTATCTAGAATCCGTCCCTGTGAGTTGGAAATGTATTTACTCGAAATTACTAGGATGTCACCATTTTTTAACGAAATTTTATTTTCAGAAAGAATTTTGGTTATCTCGTCAAATAAAATAAAATATCCATTTTGCCGTTTTGCTTTGAGAGGAATAACACTTAATGGCATACTTTTTCTATGGAGTTTTTCATATTTATTCTTCTGCAAAGGTTTTAATCTCAAATAAATTAGCTTTTTGCTATGAATATTACCGAAAAGATTATTGCAAGATCATCAGGTAAACCAAAACTTGAACCAGGTGATGTAGTATTTGCTAAAATTGATAAAGTGATGTTGCACGATGTTTCGGGTCCGGGTGTGATAAAAACTTTTGAGAAATTAGAAAATGAGGGTGTTGTCAAAATCGATAAACTTTTTGATCCTTCGATGATCTGGGTTACAGAAGATCATTTTGTACCTTCGGTTGATAAAATTTCTGCACGAAATATTACGAAATTATCAAATTTCACAAATAAATTTGGAATAAAAAAACATTTCAAATATGGTATGGGTCAATACGGAATATGCCATAGCATGTCACATGAGGAAGGTCTAGTTGCACCAGGAGAGTTGTATGTTGGTGGAGATTCGCATACAAATACCACAGGTGCATTGGGTGCATTTGCATGTGGATTAGGTCACACAGATATTGCATATGCTATTTTAAAAGGTAAATTATGGTTTAAAATTCCTGAAACTTTGTATTTTAAATTAAATGGAAAGTTACCTGATGGTGTAATGGCAAAAGATTACATTTTGAAAATTATTGGTGACATTACAACCGAAGGCGGTGCTGGAAAAGCAATGCAATTTGGTGGTAGTGGAATTTCTGATATGTCAGTTGAATCTCGTTTAACACTTACAAATATGACAACAGAGGCAGGAGCCAAGAATGGAATTGTAGAACCAGATCAAAAAGTATTTGATTATATTGAAAAACGTGGAATAACAAAGTATGAACCAGTTTTTGATGATGACGATGCACAGTACGAAAAAACATTTGAATATGAAGCATCAGAACTTGAACCTTTAGTAGCTAAACCATTTTCACCTGATAATGTGTCTGTTGTTAGA
>Ga0310344_10001616_pt1 | contig 17160 bp, 14 predicted proteins | sample HC15DNA20200_MG_FD_203801 | JGI IMG/M metagenome (GOLD analysis project Ga0310344, IMG submission 203801) | Marine microbial communities from station ALOHA, North Pacific Subtropical Gyre - HC15-DNA-20-200_MG | ecosystem: Environmental > Aquatic > Marine > Oceanic | place: Pacific Ocean: North... | reverse complement strand
TTCTCGGCGGCGGTCGCTACCTTCAGACTGTGGTTCCTGTGCTTCGGAGGCCATATGACCATGCTAGAGGTGCGGTGGACCCAATCATCTGTCTAGTAACGCTGTCTATTAGATCCCCGGCAACTGGCCGCAGCTTCTGTATCTTCAGCTAGGTGACGATTTCTCGATCTCGACTCTGTAGTCGCCCGTTGTGCGCAGGCGACGCCCATGTCCTGCTGCTGTTTGACTATGAAACTCGGTCAGTTGAGCTCCAAGCGATAAATGATTCCCGCGACGCGAATCTTATGGAGTTATGTGTTGAGCACGCTGATCGGTTCCGACCTCCGCAAGGGTGGTCATGTCAAGACACGCGTGAGGAAAAGGCCATCACCGACACAGCGGATAAGGAATACGCAGTCGGGGAGTAGCAGGCGGCGCAACAACTGTTATGCGGCTAGTCGTTTAAGCCCCCGATTCCTCATAGTGGCCAACGAATGACAACATGGAGTCGAATGGTCACCGTCGAAGAAGCTTCGCGTCAACAGTCCGCTCTGGCGCGGACTATCTTTTCGCGGCTCGGCTATAACGCCCAAGATTGGACCTCGCTGCTGGTCGCAGTCGCGGCAGCCGCAATGGTTTTTTGGGGCCTCGGGCCTTCGGAGATATTTATTGATAGCACCCCCACCGGTGGAGACATGGGGGCCCATGTATGGGGACCAGCGTTTCTTCGCGACGAGCTACTCCCTTCGCTTCAACTGCGGGGATGGAGTCCTGACTGGTATGCAGGATTTCCGGCGATGCACTTCTACATGGTGCTGCCGTACCTATTTGTTGTCTTTGTTGACCTTTTCGCGCCCTATGGGGTTGCGTTTAAGTTGGTGGCAGTATCGGGCGTAGTTCTTATGCCAGTCGCAGCGTGGCTGATGGGCAGGCTCTCAAGATGGAAGGAGCCGCTCCCAGCCCTTCTTGCCGTCGCTTCGATGCTGTTCGTTTTCGATTTCAACTTCACTATTTATGGCGGCAATATCGCCTCGACTTTGGCTGGCGAATTTGCTTTCTCCATAGGGCTAGCCGTCTCACTGGTGTATCTCGGGTTCATCAGCCGGGTACTAGAAGCAGGAACACACAAAGCCAGAGCTGCAGTCGCACTGGCGGTCGTTGCATTGTGTCACCCGATCACGCTGTTGTTTGCAGTAGCGACAACTGTGATCCAAGTGATTAGCCACTCCGTTCACAAGCTCCCGGCGAGAACAGGTACGAAGGCAGCAGTCGTCCTTATGTCGGTGGCGGTAGCTCTCCCGATTGGGTGTTTGGTCGTAACCTCACAACTTTTGTTGCCCGCGGTCATTTGCGCAGTAATTGCCTTCATCTTTCTTGTCACTGAACTCAAGAGTGCGATGCGAGTCTTAGCTGTAGGTCTAGTGGCTGGAGCGCTTTCCGCGTTTTGGACAGTTCCTTTTGTGCTCCGCCGGTCTTACCTCAACGACATGGGGTGGGAGAAACTTGACAATGTAAGAGACAACCTATTTTTCCCCGACCGGTTAGCCGGTGATAGCGCCAAGATGACGATCATCTGGTTGATTGCCCTAGCAGTCCTGGGAGGCATCGCAGGAGTGCTTAGCTGGTATCGACCTGCGCTCATGTTTATTGGGCTCGCCGTCGCCGCTGGGGTGGCCTTTGCTGCATGGCCGCAGCATCGTCTATGGAATGCTCGGTTGCTTCCCTTCTGGTATCTGGCTTTATATTTCCTCGCTGCGTTAGGCGTTTGGTTCTTATCAAGGGCCCTTCAATCAACTGATTTAACGAGGTCGGAGAACCGAACAACTCGAATTCATCACCTCTGGTTGCCCGTAGCTGCCCCTGTTCTTACTTGTATAGCAGCTTGCATTTTCGTGGCTGTATCTCTGGGGATCGCGCCAGGGGGAAGCTACGAAGAAGACGGAGATTTCCGATGGGGTCCAGTCACTGTCGCATCGAAAGACAGAAACTTTGTGGCTGGGTGGGCGGCCTGGAATTTCACCGGATACGAGTCACGCTCCAACTTTCCGATTTATCAGAGTCTTGTCAGGACCATGAGTGAAGTCGGTGAAGATGTCGGATGTGGGCGGGCGCTATGGGAATACGATCGCGACGAACTTGGCTCCTATGGGACGCCAATGGCTCCGATGTTGCTCCCATATTGGACTGATGGCTGTATCGGGTCGATGGAAGGCCTCTATTTCGAATCCTCAGCGACGGTGCCCTTTCACTTCTTGATGCAGTCTGAACTATCAGCGAACCCGTCACGGCCAATGAGAGGACTGGACTATCGAGGTCTGGATTTGCAGTCAGGTATTCGACACATGCAACTCTCAGGAGTTCGCTATTACCTCGCCTTCAGCACCGAGGCTGTTGAACAAGCAAATCGGTACCCAGATCAGTTGGAACTCATAGCACGATCGGATCCTTGGTGGATCTATCAAGTCGCTAACTCGCCACTTGTCGAAGGTTTGACTTTTGAACCCAATGTGTCATTAAAAGGAGATCTTGGAGGACGTGCCTGGACTGACCCTGCCATGGCGTGGTTCAACGATCCGACACGATCACGAGTCATGGTTACCGCTGAAGGGCCAGACGAATGGCATCGCGTGGACGTCAACGACCCATCGTTCATAGGTAGAAGTAGTTTCGCTGCCCCAGAAGAACGACAGCTGCCTGCGATTTCGGTAACAAACATCGTGGAGGAAGGCGACAGAATTAGCTTCTCTGTTGATCAAACGGGAGTACCCGTGCTTGTCAAGGCGTCGTATTTTCCGAACTGGTCAGTCAAAGGCGGACTGGGACCATATCGGTCCACACCCAATTGGATGGTTGTTATCCCGACAGAGAACGAAGTCCTTTTAGAATTTGAAGCGACCTGGGTTGAATACTTTGGATGGTTGATAACCCTCAGTGGGCTCAGCGTCATTGCATTGTCGATCCGATCCAAACGTCGAGAGGTAGATGTATGACCGATCGGCTGGTTTCCATAGTCATTCCCGCGTACCGAGCAGCCCCGGGAATTGTTGACACCATTGCCAGGATTCGACACGCGACAACTGCAATAGAGACTGAAATCATTGTTGTTGACGACGGATCTGATGATGACACCGTGTATTTGGCACGACAGGCTGGCGTCGATCAAGTGGTCGAGTTGAAAGAAAACCGAGGTAAAGGAGCAGCAGTTCGAGCCGGCGTATCAATTGCATCAGGTTCCTATGTTCTCTTTACCGATGCCGATCTTGCTTACGAGCCCTCCCAGATTCTGAATTTAGTCGAAGCTCTCAGCGCAGGCGCAGACGTGGCGCTGGGTAGTCGGCGGCACTTAGCCAGCCAAGAGTTAAATTCACCAGGCGCAGTGCGGGAGTGGGGAAGTCGCGTATTTAACCGAATCACTCGGATTGTGGTACCTATCCATCACCTAGACACTCAGTGTGGTTTAAAAGGTTTTACCTCCGAAGTAGCTCAGACCATCTTCGGTCACAGCAAACTAGACGGCTTTGCGTTCGACGTCGAAGTTCTTTTCTTAGCCCGAAAATTAGGGTGTGCGATCACAGAGATTCCGGTGATTTTGGACCACGTGGAGCAGAGCACAGTTAAGTTCATTCCCGAAGCTATACGGATGCTCTGGGACGTCATAAGGATTCGGGTATGGTCGAACCTTGGAAGATACGACGACTTCCCGATGAGGCAGAGTTAGCATTCCGAGTGCGATGGAACCTCAAGTCGTGATCCCCCCAGCCGATGATTCTCGCTTGGCAGCGGTATTTAAGGCATATGACGTCAGGGGGTTGACTCCCGAAGAACTTGATGAGCCGATGGCGAGGTCCTTGGGAGCGGCCTTCGCCACCTTTACTAAGGCCGACGCGGTGGTAGTCGGCCGCGATATGAGGACCTCCGGAGAAGGGCTGTTAACGGCTTTCAGTGAAGGAGTTGTTTCTCAAGGGGTTGATATTTGGGATGTCGGCCTCGCATCTACAGACCTTGTGTATTTTGCCTCGGGGTACCTACAGGCACCCGCAGTTATGTTGACTGCATCTCATAACCCGGCCTCATACAACGGCATGAAATTTTGCCGCTCGGGCGCCCGAGCCATTGGATCTGACACCGGGCTTACTGAAATACGTCAACTTGCGGGGCGACCTGCTAAGCCTGCCGCCGCGGCCGGCAGCATTCAACAAATCAATCTGCTTGACAAATTTGTGGAACACGTCCACTCGTTCATTGATATTGGCGCACTGAGACCGTTGAAAATAGTGGCAGATACCGCGAACGGAATGGGAGGGCTTATCTTGCCGGCTGCGTTCAATGAACTACCCTTCGAACTTGAAATCCTCTATGAAGAGTTAGATGGCACTTTCCCCAACCACCCAGCAGATCCGCTGCAACCCGAAAATCTGGTCGACTTACAAAACAGGGTGATCGAATCCAACGCAGACGTCGGCCTAGCATTCGATGGAGATGCGGACAGAGTCTTCCTAGTTGACGAGAAAGCCAATCTGGTCAGCGGATCTATGACCACGGCATTGGTAGCGTCAGCGATTCTTCAAAGCGAAGGTCCCGGGCCCATCCTCCACAATTTAATTTGCTCGCGAGCGACCGTCGAAGCGATCGAAGAAGCTGGTGGTGAACCAATCAGAACCAGGGTCGGTCACAGTTACATCAAAGCGGTCATGGCTGAGACCGGCGCGATGTTTGGCGGCGAACACAGCGGCCACTATTACTTCGCCCGAAACTACGGAGCAGATTCCGGTCTAATAGCAGCGCTGATCGTTTTGGAACGCCTTTCACTTGAAGGCAGCCAGTTGTCTTCGTTGATCGCTCCGTTGCAGAGGTACGCAAGTTCGGGCGAAGTTAACGCAGAAGTAGACAGTACCGACGACGCCATAGCAAAAGTTGCTGATTTCTTTTCCGATCAGCAACAGGATCGACTTGATGGATTGACTGTCGAATGCGATGACTGGTGGTTCAACTTAAGACCATCAAACACTGAGCCGTTGTTACGACTAAACGTCGAAGGTCCCGATGAGAAACAAGTAGAGGACCGGGTAGAACAAATTTTAAACCTATTTAGTTAAATGCTCCCGTACCCTGACTTACAGCGAAAAAGCCTTGCAGCGCAGTCAACCTAGAAGGGTTTAAGGAGAACAATATGGTTCTTGACCCAGGCCTACTTGAGATTCTCGCCTGTCCTGACGATAAGGGACCGCTTCGATACTTAGCGGAAGAGGACATTCTGTACAATCCGCGTCAAGGTCGCTCATACCCCATACAAGACGGAATTCCCGTACTGCTGATTTCAGAATCAACACTTGTGGGCGAAGACTAACAGAAACGACTCGAGGCACTCGTGGGAGAAGAAACCGGTAACCGGAGTTCTGAGAGCTGACGTGAACGCGCGACCTGATTCACTTGGCATGCAGGAAGCGACACTCGACCTGCCTGACCAAATTGAACGGTCAGTCGTCGAAGCTCGCCAAGTCAAAGGACTTCCGAACGCTTCAGACATTGATCAAGTGGTAGTTCTGGGGATGGGTGGTTCTGGTATAGCGGGCGACATCGTCGAAGCGATAGCTGGCCCTCAAATGACAATTCCCGTAGTGGTCGCGAAGGGATATGAATGCCCGCGGTTTGTGGGTCCACGAACTTTGGTGATGGTCGCGTCGTTTAGTGGCGAAACTGAAGAAACACTGCAAGCGGTGTCGATGGCTCATGATCGAGGCGCCGAGATATACGCGGTGACCTGTGGGGGTACGCTCGCTCGTTTGACTGCACAGTGGAACGCTGCATTGCATCATGTTGACTCCACGATCCCTATGCCGCGGTGCGCTGTAGGTGCCATGTCGATCCCGTTGCTCGTCGCCCTCGACCTGATAGGACTGATCAACGGGATAGACGAACAAATCGATGAGGCCATAGCAACGCTTCGGCAGCGTTGCGTCTCGATACGAGAAGGGTCTGATATTTCGAAGACGATCGTAAAGGAAATAGGTTCGGGAATACCGCTTATCTACGGGGGAGGAAAGCTTGGAGAAGTTGCGGCGGCTCGTTTCAAGAACCAGATTAACGAAAACGCAAAATTGCCGGCATTTTTCAACTCACTCCCTGAAATGTGTCACAACGAAATGGCCGGATGGGGGAGGATTGGCGTCCTCAACGAGTTGAACATCGTGCCAATCCACCTTCGACACAGCTACGAACATCAGCGTTTAGCGCCACGCTTCGATTTTAATGAAACCCTGCTCAGTACAGGCGGGGCCCACGTAACCGCAATTCGAGCACAAGGAGAGGCGCCGCTCTCCCAGCTGTTTGATCTGATTCTGATCGGAGATCAGACTTCCATGGAGCTAGCGGCCCTGCACGGACAAGACCCAGGGCCGATCGACGTATTGGCAGATTTAAAGCATCAATTAGGCCAATGGACATCGCGATCGGATGCCTGACATCCCGATAGAATCTGAAATGTTGCGCCCTAACCCCCGACGGGCGCCAAATGCAACAGGAGCGCCGCATGGCACCCAATAGCTCTATCGAAGCAGACTACAAAGTCGCTGATCTGAGCCTCGCTGAAGCTGGTCGAAAGCAGATTGAACTAGCTGAAGAAGAAATGCCCGGACTGATGGCGCTGCGGGCGCAGGGTCATGACTCTCAGCCGCTACAGGGTGCAAGAATCATGGGCTCGCTGCACATGACTGTCCAAACAGCGGTTTTGATCGAGACACTTGTGGATTTAGGTGCAGAAGTACGTTGGGTGTCATGCAATATCTTCTCAACTCAAGATGACGCAGCTGCGGCCGTGGTCGTGGGCAGGACCGGAACCACCGATGACCCCAAGGGCGTCCCGGTTTATGCCTGGAAGGGCGAAACCCTAGAAGAGTATTGGTGGTGCACTGAGCAAGCCCTGAACTGGCCCGACGAGAGCGGACCAAACCTGATTCTCGACGATGGCGGTGACGTGACATTGTTGGTTCATCTTGGAGCGAGATTCGAAACCGAGGGAGAGATACCAGCGGTAGAAACAGCGACTTCGCATGACGAAGAAGAAATCCTCAAACTCCTTGCCACGGTGGCCGAAAATAAACCGAGCTTTTGGTCGGACATGATCACCAATATTCGAGGCGTCTCGGAAGAAACAACTACGGGTGTCCACCGGTTGTACGAGATGGTTGACCGTGCCGAATTGCGTTTCCCCGCGTACAACGTCAACGACTCTGTCACAAAATCAAAGTTCGACAATTTGTACGGCTGTCGACACTCACTCATCGACGGAATAAATAGAGCCACCGACGTCATGCTCGGAGGCAAACTGGCTTTCGTAGCTGGATACGGTGACGTAGGTAAAGGCTGTGCACAATCTTTACGAGGTCAAGGTTGTCGAGTTGTTGTTGCTGAAATTGACCCCATCAACGCTCTCCAAGCAGCGATGGAAGGATTTGAAGTAAACCGATTAGACAACATCATTGGTGACGTAGACATCTTCGTCACAACCACTGGGAACCGCGACATAATTTCTGCTGACCATATGGGTGCGATGAAACACAATGCCATCGTATGCAACATCGGTCATTTCGATAATGAAATAGATATGTCCGGACTCGAAAAAATGTCTGATGTTCAGAGACGAAACATCAAACCTCAAGTAGATGAATACATCTTTCCCAACGGGAACAGCATTCTCGTCTTAGCTGAAGGACGACTTGTGAATCTAGGGTGCGCTACAGGTCACCCAAGCTTCGTCATGTCAATGAGTTTCACCAACCAAGTACTGGCCCAAATAGAACTGCACGAAAAAGCAGATTCCTTAGACAACGACGTCTATCTGTTACCGAAGCGCTTAGATGAAGAGGTAGCAAGGCTTCACCTTGACAAACTTGGAGTGAAGTTGACAACCCTTACAAATGAACAAGCCCAGTACATAGGGGTACCTGTAGATGGGCCATTCAAGCCCGATCATTACCGGTACTAAGTTCGACACGATAAAGAGCGAGCGACCCTCAGGACCACTAGCTCGCCGCTAGCCTTGATGAAATGGCCGTGTTCCAAAAACTTCTGCGCGCCGGCGAAGGAAAAAAGATTCGAGCGCTTGAATCGCTAGTTCCTGAAGTCAACGCTGTTGAAGCCGATTACGAGCGGCTTTCTGACGATGAACTGCGTGCCAAGACCGGCGATTTCAAGCTCGAAATCGACCGTGGAGCGGAACTTAACGACATCTTGATCGATGCGTTCGCTGTGACTAGAGAAGCCGCACGACGAGTCCTCGGACAACGACACTATGACGTTCAGTTGATGGGCGGCGCAGCCCTGCATTTTGGGTGGGTTGCCGAAATGAAAACAGGTGAAGGCAAAACACTTGTGTCAACGCTTCCGGTCTATCTCAATGCGCTATCCGGTAAAGGCGTGCATATTGTTACCGTTAACGACTACCTCGCGACGCGTGATGCCGAATGGATGGGACGCATTCACCAATTCCTTGGACTCGAAGTTGGGCTCGTCATTCCAGGTCAGACAGACCCAGAGGTGAAACGTGTTCAATACGCGGCAGATATCACATACGGCACCAATAACGAGTTCGGGTTTGATTACCTCCGCGACAACATGGCTCCGGTTAAAACCCAACAGGTTCAACGTGGACACAACTATTGCATTGTCGACGAAGTTGACTCGATCCTTATCGACGAAGCCCGAACACCCCTCATCATTAGTGGCCGACTAGCAGACGCGGCAAAGCTGTATGGGCAGTTCGCACAAATAGCGCGGACTATGACACGCGATGTCGACTATGAAGTCGAAGAAGATAAACGGAACGTAGCGGTCCTCGAACCCGGGATCGAAAAAGTCGAACGCGCCCTAGGTATCGACAATCTGTACGACCAGGTGTCCTCGAATCTTGTTCACCAAATGAGCGCAGCTCTCAAGGCAAAAGAGTTGTACCACCGCGACCGCGATTACGTCATCCAAAACGGTGAGGTGCGAATTGTCGACGAGTTCACCGGCCGCATCCTTGAGGGACGCCGATGGAGCGAAGGCCTGCACCAGGCCGTTGAAGCTAAAGAGGGGGTCAGCATAAAATCGGAAAATCAGACCCTGGCTACTATTACCCTCCAAAATTATTTCCGCCTGTACGACAAACTCGCAGGGATGACAGGTACAGCGACGACCGAAGCAGCTGAGTTCGGTAATACGTACGGATTAGACGTTGTGCCAGTTCCAACCCACCGACCAGCCAAAAGAAAAGATCACGCCGACCTGATTTATAAGACAGAAACTTCGAAAATCGACGCCGTTGTAGACGACATTGAAGAAAGAAGAACCACAGGACAACCGATCTTGGTCGGAACGGTGAGCGTCGAAAATAGTGAAAAGATTTCCCGTGCATTAGAGCAACGAGGGATCACTCACAACGTTCTTAACGCTAAAGAACACCACAGAGAAGCCGACATCGTCACCCAAGCAGGACGTTTGGGTGCAGTGACAGTCGCTACCAACATGGCTGGTCGAGGCGTTGACATCCTCTTAGGAGGGAACCCAGAAGGACTTGCTCGTCAAGACCTGTTTCGAGATGGGAAAGACCCCGATGACGAAGCTAACCGCGCAGCGTTCGCTGAGAGAGTCGCGAAACACGAACCGAACTGCACAGCGGAAGGCGAAAGAGTTCTAGAGGTCGGAGGACTTTACGTTCTTGGCACCGAACGCCACGAATCCCGCCGAATCGATAATCAATTACGAGGACGTTCAGGACGACAAGGAGATCCAGGGGAAAGCCGGTTTTACTTTTCTCTTGAAGATGATCTAATGAGACTGTTCGCAACTGGGGCGATGAACTGGGTCATGGACCGCGCGTTGCCTGATGACACACCTATTGAAGCCAACATGGTCACAAAAGCCATTGAACGGGCTCAAAACACCGTCGAACAGAAGAACGCCGAAGTTCGAAAAAACGTTCTCAAGTACGACGAGGTGATGAACGAACAACGCAAAGTGATATACGCGCGTCGCTCACAAATTCTTAATGGTGAAGATCTAAGGCAAGAATCACTGGAGTACATCGAATCCGCAGTTGAGCAAGTAGTTGACCAGTTTTGCGTTGACGAGTCGAGTTCCGAATGGGACATAGAAGCAATGCACGCCGAAATTGTTACCTATTGGCCCACAGAACTTGACGTCGGGGCCATGACACGAATTACCGACGTAGCGACACTTGAGCAAACAATGGTGGATGACGCCGTTCGATACTTCGAGGGTCGAGAGACTGAGCTCGGTGAATCCACGATGCGTGAAGTCGAACGACAAGTACTTCTTCGGATCATTGATCAACGTTGGCGCGAGCATTTGTACGAAATGGATTATCTGCGTGAGGGGATACACCTCAGAGGAATAGGGCAGAAAGACCCGGTCGCTGAATGGCAGCGAGAAGGGTTCGAAATGTTCTCGTCAATGCTGGGGTCTGTATATAGAGACTTCGTTAAATACGCAATGCATGCGGAAGTAGTGATGGCAGATGAGCAACGAAACCGCACCGATGGAGTTAGTTACTCATCTTCGGATAGCAGCCCAGAACTAAGAGCAGCCGTTGCTCCACCTACGGCTCCGACCCCAAGCAGGACGGCTAAGCAAAGCCAGGTAGTGCGCACTGAGGAGGAAAAAATTGGTCGCAACGATCCATGTCATTGTGGGTCGAGTAAGAAATTCAAACATTGCCACGGCCGTTGAGTATCGAGATTCACAATGTCAGACAAATCAGAAATTTTCGAAGAGCTTGAACGTCGTGTAGATGAAGCACACGTTTATTTGGGAATTGATCAAGCACGTGAAGAGTTGACTCAACTTGAGTCGCGAGCAGCAAGTCCCGATCTTTGGGATGACCAGGATGAGGCTCGCAAGATCACAGGCCGGCTGGCAAACGTCAGGGACGATATTGAGCGATGGGAAAAAGTTCGCGGGGAATTAGATGACGCAGCAACCCTCGAGGTCTTGGCGAGAGAAGAAAACGATGCATCGGTCGAGGGAGAGATCAATTCGGCAATTGTGTCGCTGGAACGACAGCTAGATGACATCGAACTTTTGGCGTTGTTCAATGGAGAACATGATGAGAACGACGCGGTGTGCGAAGTTCACTCAGGCGCAGGAGGCACCGACGCTTGTGATTGGGCTGAGATGGTGCTTCGGATGTACCTTCGCTGGGCCGAAAGCAAGGGGTTCTCTATAGAAATTCAAGAAGCAACCGATGGTGGGGAGGCCGGAATTAGTTCGGCTACGTTCATCGTCAAAGGCCGATTTGCTTTCGGTTTCTTGCAGGCGGAGCGTGGTGTGCATCGACTGGTCAGAATTTCGCCGTTCGATCAGCAAGCTCGACGTCACACTGCCTTCTGTTCATTGTCTGTCGTACCATTTTTCGACCAAGTTTCTGATGAGGTAGTGATTGACGAGAAAGATCTTCGGATTGATACCTATAGATCTTCAGGCGCCGGAGGCCAGCACGTTAATGTCACTGATTCAGCGGTACGAATCACCCACTTGCCGACCGGCACCGTAGTTGCATGTCAAAACGAACGTAGCCAGCATCAGAATAAGGACAGGGCCATGCAAATGTTGGCGGCGAAGTTGGCTGACTTACAGAGACAAGAACGTGAAGCCGAACTTAATGAGCTAGCAGGTGAGCAACGTGACGTGGCCTGGGGAAGCCAAATTCGGTCCTACGTGTTGCATCCGTACCAGCAGGTAAAAGATCTCAGGTCAAATCTAGAAGTAGGGAACGTTGAGGCTGTTCTAGATGGGGACCTTGACGCGTTGATGGAGGCATTTCTTCAATGGCAACGAAGCAAACGAGATTCTAAATTAGAGACCTAAGATCCTTTGAGGCACTGACGCTATCTGTAGCTGATCCTGTCGTACGCTGGGGATGTCCCGCATCGGTTCAAAAAGTTTTGCCGACGGGCTTCTTCATATGATTCGCCTCGACAACGTCACCAAAATCTATAAAGGGGAGACTCGCGCGGTTGATGGAGTCACCCTGAACATCGAAAAAGGTGAGTTCGTTTTTTTGGTTGGCGAATCAGGTTCAGGGAAGTCGACAATGCTGCGATTGTTAACCGCTGAAGAACCCGCGACTGGGGGACAAGTTCATGTGGCTGGCAAAGATCTGTCTCGGATCAGCAATTGGAGAGTTCCCTACCTTCGTCGCAACATTGGATCAGTCTTTCAAGACTTCAAATTGCTACCTCAAAAGACGGTGTACGAAAACGTCGCGTTCGCACTGGAAGTAATTGGACGTCCGAGAAATATCATCACGACTCAAGTTCCGGCGATTCTTGAGCTAGTCGGATTATCGAACAAACAGAAAAGCTTTCCTGATGAACTTTCTGGAGGTGAACAGCAACGGGTTTCCATAGCTCGTGCTTTCGTAAACCGACCGTTGATTCTTTTAGCTGATGAACCCACCGGAAACCTTGACCCCAATACGGCCCAAGAAATCATGCGTCTTTTGGATCGGATTAATAGAACCGGCACCACTGTGATTATGGCGACTCACGACCAAACCATTGTTGATCAGATGAGACGTCGAGTGGTTGCTCTGCGCGCAGGCCAAGTTGTTCGAGACGAACAGCAGGGAGTGTACGCATAACCGTGGCGGGCTTCTTCGGCCGCGCTGGGTATTTCGCTCGAGAAACGTGGCTCAATGTTCGCCGTAACCTGACGTTGACAGTCGCCGCTATTTTGACGGTGGCTGTGGGCGTCATGTTGGTTGGGTTGGGTTTGATGGCCCGATATGCGAGCGCTAATGCTTTAGGTCGCTGGCAGGGAGGGGTCCAATTCGAGATTTTCATGGAACCTGATATTGCCGGCGGCCAAATCGACGCTCTCGGTGAAGAACTAAGAAATCATCCTGATATAGAACGAATTCAATACGTCACTCAGGATCAAGCCTTCGCCTTACTTGAGGAAATGTTGGTCGATGAACCCGAACTATTAGCGGAGATTTCAGTTGAAAGTCTCCCTCCTTCATATCGAGTTGTTCCGCGGATGGCTGAAGGTGAAATCATCGAGTCCTTAGCCGCTCAATTTCGACAACGACCGGGCGTTTATTCTGTAGAGACAGGGCGACAGCAAGTTGATGCAATCCGAGAATGGTTCAACTCGTTTCGTTGGATCGTTTTACTCATGTCCATCGTCCTCGCGGCGGCGAGCGCCATGCTGATTTTCAACATGATTCGCGTGGCGATGTTCGCGCGACGTCGAGAAATCGAAGTGATGAAGCTAGTTGGCGCAACGAATAGTTTTATTCGGTTGCCATTTATTCTTGAAGGCATGTTGCATGGCCTTGCTGGTGGCCTTGTGGGAGCTGTAGCAGCCGGCGCACTGCGAAACCATGTCGAAGAGCTTTTTGGTCGGTCTGAAATATTGGCGTTCTTTCGTTCCTTTACGGTCACTTCAGGGCAATTCACTACCGCGACTATTGCCACGGTTCTGATGGGAGTGATCGTGGGCGCATTGGGTTCAGCTTTCGCTGCTGGACGCTTCTTGGATGTCTGACGGCAGTCCCGAAATTGACCAAGTCTTTTGCTATGGCACCTTGCTGCCCGGTCAAGAACGATGGCAGTTCTTGGCACCGTTCGTGGTTGCTCACGAAACGGACCAAATTGCTGGCCGGCTTTATGACACCGGGCTGGGTTATCCCGCCGCTTTCTTTGATCGCGTCGGAGTCATCCATGGAGTTCGATTTCGGCTTGATCCGGCACGACTGCACGAGGCCCTGACGCTACTAGACGAAATTGAAGGTGCCGTGGAAGGCATGTATCACCGAGTAGCGGCTGTCACAGCTATGGGGGTGCAGGTGTATGCGTACCAGTACGGGGCAGAAGATGCAGGTCTTACAGCTTTGGTTGATGGCAACTGGCTCGCTCGATGATCCAGCGAGTTACAGTGTTCGACGTTGCCGTGACCTAGTGACCGTGTAAAGGAAATCAATGCCAGAATTCAAAACCCTCCACTACGAAATAGCTGACCACACACTTACCTTGACGATGAATCGGCCAGAGCGTCTGAACGCGTTCAACAGCCAGATGCAGCGAGAGTTTCTTGAGGCACTTGACCATGCCGATTCCGATGACGAAATTCGAGTTGTAATTGTTACCGGCGAAGGTCGCGGTTTTTGTGCTGGCGCTGACCTAGAGAAGGGTGCTGAAACATTTGACTATGACAGCCAAACTGAAGAAGCCAAAAGTGAACGAGCCTCGAATGAAGGTCGCCAAGGTGGCGATAACGCATGGCTGCGTGACGGCGGTGGCCTCCTTTCCCTGCGGCTGTACGAATTCAACAAACCAATAATCGCTGCGATCAATGGCCCCGCCGTGGGAGTTGGAGTCACGATGACTTTGCCGATGGATATTCGTTTGGCGTCCACTGCTGCGCGAATCGGGTTTGTTTTCAGCCGTCGCGGGATAGTTCCCGAAGCCTGCTCATCGTATTTCTTGCCGCGTGTGGTTGGAGTCAGCAAAGCTCTTGAGTGGGCATATAGCGGGAAAGTATTCGACGCGGAAGAAGCGCTTGAAGGCGGCCTCGTTCGTAGTATTCATGAACCTGAAGATCTGATGCCTGCAGCGCGAGCTATTGCTTCGGAAATAGCTACGAATACCTCCGCGATTTCTGTGACGATGATTAGACACATGATGTGGCGGATGCTCGGAGCCGATCATCCAATGGAAGCTCACAAAGTCGACAGCCGGGGCATTTTTCACTTAGGGCAAGGAGCTGATGCTCTTGAGGGGGTTGTTTCTTTCTTAGAGAAGCGAGCACCAGATTTCACCCTGAAAACTAGTGAAGATATGCCTGAATTTTTTCCATGGTGGGATGAACGACACTTCGAGTGACCTGATATGTATCGTGCATCATCTAGTTTGGCTTGATGGCTGAGCACGTTCTGGATCTGTCCACTCGATTCATTGATTCCGGTCGGACCGACGGTCCTCCCAATCGTGTTTCGCATGAGTTAAGCGCACTCGCTGATGACGTCGTCCTAATCGAAGCGTTCAGTCATGTAGTAGTCATTCGCACCGAAGAAGGTCTTATTGCTTTCGATTCAAGTGGCCCCGCCAGCGGAACTCGAGTACTCGAAAGTTTGAGAGGCTGGAGTAAAGAACGAATCCATACACTCATCTACACCCATGGTCATATAGATCATGTCGGTGGAAGTGGCGCAATTGCGGCGGCGGCGGAACAATCGGGACACGAGCTCCCCACGGTGATCGGTCACGAGAACCTGCCGCGACGACTGAGTCGTTACAGAGCGACTAATGGCTACAACAAAGTCATCAACGCACGACAATTTGGTGGTTTACCGGTCTCAGCCCTCGAAGGATCAGCAGGCCAACGGCCTTTCGTCCCCGATAGAACCCTAGATGTCACGGTCGAGTACGACCAACGTATGACTACATCTGTTGGTGGAGTGGAACTAGAGCTTCATCATGCGATGGGAGAAACCGACGACCACACTTGGACCTGGCTGCCGCAACACAAAATGATTTCAGCCGGTGACCAGTTCATATGGAATTTCCCTAACTGTGGCAACCCGCAAAAGGTTCAAAGATACCCGTTGGAATGGGCTCGTTCGCTGCGCGAAATGATGGCTACAGATGTCGAATTGTTCGTGCCCGCACATGGGCTCCCCATCTCGGGCCACAAACGTATCCTTTCTTGTTTGGAAATAGTTGCTTCTACTCTGGAACAACTCGTTGAAGATGTTGTTTCTGCGATGAACTCTGGAGCGACTCTTAACGACATTGTCTCATCGGTCGAAGTCAACTCTGAACTGCTGGAGCTCCCTTACCTGCGGCCCCTTTACGACGAGCCAGAATTTGTTATTCGCAATATCTGGAGGTTGTATGGCGGATGGTGGGACGGCAAACCCTCACATCTCAAACCTGCCGCAGATTCTGTGTTCGCAACTGAAATCTCCGAATTGGCAGGCGGAGTGTCTGTTCTTGCCGAACGGGCACGGCATCTGGCAGATACCGGAGAGTTCAGGATCGCATGCCACTTGATCGACATGGCGAGCGATGCGGCACCCAACGCGAAGGACGTGCACGAGATTCGAGCTTCGATTTATTTGGACCGCAGAGCGGCGGAATCTTCGTTAATGGCAAAGGGGATTTTTGAGTCAGCTGCCAATGAGTCTCGACAAGCTGCCGGCCAGTCAATCGAATCGCGACGACGAGCGCTATCGCTTGAGGGATGAGTGGCTCAGTAGTTGTTGCAGCGGATAGCGCGACGCGGATTGACGTTGAGAAGATTCTTGGGTCGGGAACCTGGACACTTCTTCGAAGCGATCGTTGGGTCGCGACCTACGAGGTTGAGAGTGAAGAAGTAGCTAGAAGTCTGGTTGCCTTATTAAGAGGTCATGAGCATTCTGCAGTGGCAGGTCCCCCCGACCCAGACCGAGCAGTGGCTTGGAATAATTGGAATCGACCAACCCCAGTCGGCAAGACGGCCGAAGTTTGTTTTCCGTGGGTGGCTTCCGATGCCGAAACGGTTGTTGAAATAGATCCCGGTTTAGGGTTCGGTGCAGGAGATCACCCTTCCACTCGGCTCTTACTAGAGGAACTGGCCATCCGCATCAAGGGAGGCGAATCGGTGCTGGATGTGGGGTGTGGGTCTGGTGTTCTGGCCGTGGCCTCAGTTTGCTTTGGGGCGGAGACTGCTTTCGGAATCGACGTTAATGAGTCCGGCTTGTTGGCAGCACAGGCAAATGCTCGCAGAAATCGAGTTGCTGACAGAGTTCAATTTTCATCGATCCAATTGAGCGAAGTCAAAGATAAATACGACGTTGTAGTTGCCAATATCCATGACGATATTCTGCGCCGAATGGCCGGTGAACTCATCGCCCGCATAGCGCCAGGTGGATGGCTCGGCCTTAGTGGGGTGTCACCGGGTCAAGTTTCGCGTCTCCGGTCGGCATTCTCGAATATTGATTTTGAGGACGTTAGAGAGATGCAGGAGTGGAATGCACTGATTGGACAGGTCAATATCGAATAACCTAGGGATGTTCAAGTAGATGACCACGACGGCTGGAGAACGTAATGCATGTAGGAATGAGCGTAATATTCCAAAATCCGGGAGAGCGACTCCCAGACCAGCAGGTTTACCAACAGGATCTAGCGTTGGCGTTGC
>Ga0310344_10001615_pt1 | contig 17166 bp, 20 predicted proteins | sample HC15DNA20200_MG_FD_203801 | JGI IMG/M metagenome (GOLD analysis project Ga0310344, IMG submission 203801) | Marine microbial communities from station ALOHA, North Pacific Subtropical Gyre - HC15-DNA-20-200_MG | ecosystem: Environmental > Aquatic > Marine > Oceanic | place: Pacific Ocean: North... | reverse complement strand
CCAATTGTTATATAAGTATCGGCAAAATTAAAAGCAGGCCAGTGAAAATTGCCAATATGAAAATCGATAAAATCAACTACTGCTTTATGGCTTAATCTATCAATAAGATTTCCGATTGCACCGGATATTATTAAAGATAATGATAAACTTAAATTTCTATTTTTAGTTTTTTGAAACCAAAAAAAAAGAAATAGTATGATGCTTGAAGTAACTATAATCATAAAAAAATTTATATTCATAAAATTTGATAACATGCCAAAACTAATCCCTTTATTCCAAACGGGAACAAAATTTAAATATTTATTTATTTCAATAATTCTTTGACTATCAAAAACATTGCTTAACATCCAATTTTTACTTAACTGATCAAGAAAAATAAATAAAGGAATTAATATTAATAATTTTTTTTTAGTTTTACTCATTTTTCAACCACAGATTGGCATCTATTACATAAATTTTTATTATTTACTTCTTTAGATATAACCCAACATCTTTCACATTTTAATCCATCTGCTTTTTTAATTTTTACTTTAATATCATTAATACCATCTAAAGAAAAGGCATCGTCTGATAATTTATCTACAATTTCCGCTGATGAAACTATGAAAAGATCGTTTAAATTTATATTATTTAAATAATTTTTTATTTTTTTTGAAACTGTAAGTTCAGTTGATGCTTCTAAACTTGATCCGATTATTTTTTTCTCTCTTTCTATTTCAATTGCACTAGTAACAACTTTTCTAACATTTATAATTTCTTTCCATTTTTCTCCAAAACTTTTATCGCCCCATTTTTCATCAGTTTTTGGAAATGTTCTTAAATGTATACTTTCCTTATTATTAAAGTTACTTGATAACCAGGCTTCCTCTGCGGTAAAACAAAGTATCGGTGCAAACCAAGTTGTCAAAAAATTAAATATTATTTTTAAAGTAGATCTGCACGACTTTCTTTTTTGGCTTAATTCTTTATCGCAGTACAAACAATCTTTTCTTATATCAAAATAAAAAGAAGATAAATCGTTTGAACAAAAAACAAGTAATTCTTTATATATTTTATGATAATTATTTTCTTTAATAGAATTTTCTATAATTTTATTTATTTCCCATATTTTAAATAAAATATATTTCTCTAAATCTGGTAAATTTTTATAATCCATTTGTTCTTTATCTTTATAACCTTTAAGATTTCCGATTAAAAAACGAAATGTATTTCGAATTCTTCTATAAGAATCTACTTGTGACTTAATTATATTTTCATCTATTTTTATATCTTCAAAATAATCCGAAGCAACTGCCCATAATCTTAATATATCTGTTCCATATTTATTAATAATTTCATTAGGAGAAACAACATTTCCTTCCGATTTTGACATTTTTTTCCCTTTTCCATCAACAACAAATCCATGGGACAAAATACTTTTAAATGGCGCTTTATTTCTTGTTCCACATGATTGTAACAATGATGAATGAAACCATCCGCGGTGTTGGTCTGAACCTTCTAAATATAAATCTGCTGGCCACGCTAAATCTTTTCTATCTTCTAAAACATATGTATGGCTTGATCCACTATCAAACCATACTTCTATTACATCTTTAATTTGAATAAAATCATCTTTATTATAATTTTTTCCAAGAAATTCTCCTGGATCTAATTCAAACCATGAGTCACTTCCTTTTTTTTCAAAAATTTTAGCAATATTTTCTATAATATTTTTATCAATTAACGGCTCGCTAGTTTTTTTATTTACAAATATAGGAAGCGGTACTCCCCAAAACCTTTGTCTTGATATGCACCAATCTGGTCTATCTTCTATCATAGAAGTTATTCTGTTTTTCCCTTTCTTAGGAAAAAAATCGACTTTTTTAAGAGCATCTAATGCTTTTTTTCTTAAACTTTCTTTTTCTAAAGAAATAAACCATTGAGTGGTGTTTCTGTAAATTAATGGTTTTTTTGAACGCCATGAATGAGGATAACTGTGAAAAATATTTGTTTTATATAAAAGTTTCTTTTTTGTTTCTAAAAATTCAATGACTTTATTATCAGCTTTAAAAACGTGCATATCTTTCATTAAAGGAACTTCTTCATAATAAATTCCACTTTCATTGATAGTTTTTGGTACATCAATATTATTTTTTTTTGCTAAATTAAAATCATCGATACCATGTCCTGGGGCTATATGTACAATGCCTGTACCTTCTTCTTTTGTAACAAAATCTGCTTCTAATAAAGGAACTTCAAATTTATATCCATAATCATTTAATGGATGCCTGCAAATAGTTTTTGAGAGTTCTTTGCCTGTAAAATCTTTAATTTTTTTTATATTTAATTCAGTATCTTTTTTTAATTTATCTATTAGGTCGCTTGCAATTATAAAATTAGTATTAGATAAATTTTCATTTACTAAACTATATGAAAAATTTTTATTAAAAGCTAAAGCTCTATTGCCTGGTATAGTCCAAGGAGTCGTAGTCCATATTAAAATATTAGTATTTTTTTTATCTTCAATTTTTAAGTTTGTTTTATTAATTGGAAATAAAACATAAATTGCATTATCAGATTTATCTTTATATTCTACTTCTGCATCAGCCAATGCTGTTTTCTCAACTACGGACCACATTACGGGTCTAGAACCTTTATAAAGAGAACCATTTAATAAAAATTTACCTATTTCTCTAACTATTTGCGCTTCTGCTTTATAAGACATAGTGGAGTAATAGTTTTCCCAATCACCCAATATACCAAAACGTTCGAACTCTTCTCTTTGAATTTTTATCCAATGTTCTGCAAATGTGCGGCATTTATTTCGGAACTCTTTAATAGAAATTTCTTTTTTGTCGTCTCCTTTTTTTCTTAACTCTTGCTCAACTTCCCATTCGATTGGTAAACCATGGCAGTCCCAACCCGGCACAAATGCCGCATCTAAACCTTGCATTTGTTTAGATCTAACAATTATATCCTTTAAAATCTTATTTAATGCATGGCCCATATGTAAATGGCCATTTGCGTAGGGAGGACCATCGTGTAAAACAAATTTTTTATTTTTTTTTGATTTTTTTCTTAATTCTTGATACAACTTCTCTTTTTTCCATTTTTCAAGAATCTTAGGTTCATTAGTAGGTAAACTAGCTTTCATACTAAATTCTGTTTCTGGTAAAAAAAGTGTATCTTTATAATTCATTTATTTTTACTTAAAATTCTTTTTGCTAATAAAATATCTTTTTCTATTTGTTTTTTTAAAGCTTTAATATTAGCAAATTTTTTTTCTTTTCGTAAAAACCCTAATAGTTCTACAAATATTTTTTTTCCATACAAAATATTTTTAAGATTAAAAAAATGATTTTCAAAAAATATTTTCTTTTCATTAAACGTTGGTCTGTTTCCAATATTTGCTAATCCAAAATATTTTTTTTTTTTATTAGTGTCAAAATAACTTTTAGTTATATAAACACCTTTCATAGGAACAATATAATCATTTAAAACAAAATTTGCTGTTCTATACCCTAGTTTTATTCCTCTTCCACTTCCTTTAATAATTTTACCTTCTAATAACCAATTACGCCCTAACATTTCCTTAACAATATCATATTTTCCAGTTTCTAGTTTTTTCCTAATAAATGTTGAATTAAATACTGTTTTATTTCTACCTACTACTGGTTTAACAACTTTTAATTTGTATGAATATTTTTTAGCTAATTTTTTTAGAAAATCTATATTTCCTTTTCTCCTATAACCAAAATAAAAATTATATCCAACAACAATAAATTTTGGTTTGAATATAATAAGTTTCTTGATAAACCCCTCAGGTGATAATTTATTTAAATTTTTATTAAATTTCATAAAAATTAAATAATCCACACCTAGTTTTTTTATTTCTTCAATTTTTGTTGTATCACTTAATAATTTAAAAGGTTTAGAATTTTTTTTAAAAAAATCGTTTGGATGCGGTGTAAAAGTAATTACAACTGACTTTAAATTATCTTTTTTTGAGAGTTCAACAACTTGCTTAATAATTTTTTGATGGCCTTTATGTATTCCATCAAAATTACCAATTGTTAAAACGGTATTTTGTCTTATTTTTGAATATCCATTTAGGACTTTCATACTAATTTACTTTTGTGGAGGTATAACAATTGCAGTACCCTCTAAAACTACTTTATTCTTCACAAAACATAGTGTTTGAAGTTCACACCATTTCTTTTTTAATATTTTTTTTTGAACACTTATTTTTATTTTAACTAAATCGTTAATTTTTACTGGTCTTTTAAATTTTAAAGTTTGAGAAACATATATTGTCCCATTTCCAGGAAATTTATTGCCTATAACCGACGAAACAAATGAGGCAATTAACATTCCATGAGCAATTCTTGTTTTGAAAATAGTGTTTTTTGCAAAGTTTTCATTTAAATGTATTGGGTTTTTATCACCCGATGCACTAGCAAATTTTTTTATATTTGCATCACTAACTTTTATACTTTCAGTATATGATTGGTTTATTTTTAATTTATTAAAATGAATTTTTTTCACAATTTCTATAAAAAAGAAAAAATTATTAAAACAATTTTTTTAAAATTAATGTAATATTATATTTAATTAATTTTTAAACAACACAAACTCAATGAAAAAAATTATCTTCAAAAATACTCTAATTCTTTTTTTATTTTTAACTGTTGGGTGTGAAAAAAGTTTTAATACTTCAAAATTTAATAAACAAAGTTCAAATTATAAAATTTGTCTAAAAGATGCTAATGATAATATTGAAACAAGTATCAATATTAATCAAGATAGGATTGATATGCTTCAAACAGATGATACCATGGTTGATTCATATAATATTGGAAATGATATAGATAATATAAAATTATCAAAAAAAAGAAAAAAAATGATTGAAGATTGTATGAAATCAAGATAATGAACTAATTATTGTGTTTTTTAATGGAATTACTCGAATTCATAAATTTAAATAATCTAAATAATTTAGATTTAATATCAAAAGGAGGCCCTGTGATGTTTGTTTTACTGGGATTCTCAATTTTTGCTTTTGCAATAATTTTTGTCAAATTAATACAATTTTTATCTGCTGCATTAACTAAAACCAATAAGATAGAAGAAGTTCTTTCTAAACTAAATGGCTCCAATGCAAAAAAACTTTTACCTGATATTCAAAAAATAAAAAGTCCGCTAGCAAGAATTATTGAAGTTGTAATTGTGACAAAAGGAGATAGAAGATTTGATAAAGAATCTAGAGAAGCAGAAATATCTAGGATTATCTCAGTTGAAGTCAGGGCTTTAGAAAATTATCTTGGTGGATTAGAGGTCATTGCAAGCATTAGTCCTTTGCTTGGATTATTTGGAACTGTTCTTGGAATGATAAAAGCTTTTTTAAACTTAGAAAAAGCAGGTTCACAAATAGATCCTGCTCTATTAGCTGGGGGAATTTGGGAAGCGCTGTTAACAACTGCATTTGGACTTGCAATTGCAATACCGGCTCTAGCTGCTTATCATCTTTTTGAAAATAAAATAAGTAATACCAGAGATAAAATTAACGATGCGGTCGTAAGAACCAATACCCTACTTAATTTTAAAAAGTAAAAAACTTTGAAAACTCACAATTTTTATCAAAAAGAAGAAAAAGAACTTATATCTATTAATATTACTCCTTTGATAGATATTGTTTTTCTTTTGCTTGTTTTTTTCATGCTTGCCACTTCATTTATTCAAAAAAGTACAATTGAAGTAAATTTAAGCAGCGGAGAAACTCTTCAAACCGAAAAACAAAAAAATGATGTAATACTAACTTTAAATAAAACGGGTCAGATTTATTTAAATAATAAGTTAATTAATATTTCTAATATTAAAAATGAAATAATTAAAATTATTGATAATAATCCAGAACATAAAATTTTAATAAAAAGTCATAAAAAAATAGCTGTTCAAAAAGTAATTAGATTAATTGAAGAAGTTCGTTTAGCTGGAACAGATAATATTAAATTAGTAAATTTAGAAAAATAATGGCAACAAAGAAAAAAATAAAGCAAATAAACTTAATTCCGTTAATCAATATTATTTTTTTAATGTTAATTTTTTTTATGCTTGCAGGAACTATCACAACAATTGACCCTCATAAAGTGAGTGTTCCTGATTCAATAATAAAAAATGATCCTATAACTCCTTTTTTAACAATTATTATAAAAAAAGATGGCGAAGTATTTATTGACAGTAAAAATAGAAAAAAAGAATTACAAAAAAGAAATTATTTAGAAATTTTAAGATCAAGAAAGCCGAATGAAGTATCCCTAAAAATAGATTCACAAACACCTTCGGAATATTTTTTAAAAATTTTAAAAATACTTGAAAACGAGAATATAAAAAAAGTAGTAGTAGAAACAAATTACGTGCAACAAAAATAAATGGAAGAAAAAACAAATATATGGGCTTTAAACTTTGCTTTTCTACTTTCTATTCTTTTGCATATTTATATAATTTTTTTTCTTACAGGATTTAATGTTAATTTTTTAGATAAGAAAAAGAGAATTACAATAACTTTATCTGCCATTGGTACTATGGATGAAGCTCCTAAAGAATCTATAAAAAAAGAAAAAATAATTAAAAAAGAAATCCCTGAAATTAAAAAAATTGAGAAAAAATCTAAAGAGAAAGTTAAAAAAAAGATTGATATAAAAAAAGTTTTGCCTCAAGAAAAATCAATAAAAAAAGAGGTAAAAAAAAGTGCTGAAGGTGGAACAGTAAAAGGAATCGAGGGTGGGGCTTCCAAAGAAATTATAAATCAATATGTTACTCAAGTATATAAATTGATAGATTCAAAAAAAAAATATCCAAGACAATCTCTAATAAGAAGGGAAGAAGGTATAGTTTTACTCGAAATAGTTATTCAAAATGATGGAAAATTAAAAAGTGTAAAATCTATTAAAGCAAAGTTCCAAAGACTTGTAGATTCAAGTTTTGATGCTGTAGAATTAGCTGCGCCATTTCCTGTCTTTCCAAAAGAAATAATTAAAAAAAGAATGATTATTCAAGTTCCAGTAATTTACAAAATAAGGTAGCGCTTATTTTTTCATATGATGTTTTGGGTCAACAGGTTTTACTAAAAAATTAGCAATTAATGCTATTCCAAGCAAACATGCCATTACAATCATTGTTTTGTTGTAAACTTGACTTGTAGGATCAGGGGTACCCGGTGGTAAAATTTCTAAAAGGTTTTGAATAGTTACAGTTTTTGCTTTTACAAGTTCATCTAAATTCTCAATACCTGCACCAAATTTATCTAAAAAAGCCTGTGGATCAACTTTAGCTGCTAAATCATTAATAGCGCTATTAATTGAACTTCCTCTTAATGAAGTTATTATAACAGGACCGAGAACTCCTGCAGTACTCCAAGCTGTTAATAGTCTTCCATGAATTCCGCCTACATATCTTGTTCCAAACATATCTGCTAAATAAGCTGGGATTGTAGCAAAGCCTCCTCCATACATTGTAAAAATTATCATTGTAGCTGCATAAAATAAAATTAACCAAACTATTACCGGCGCTATATCAAAGGTCTGTGCAGAGATAGGAATCGATGAATATAAAATAATACCTAAAATAAAAAAACAATAATATGTATTTTTTCTACCAATATAATCTGAGGCGCTGGCCCAAATTATACGACCAGCCATATTAAAAATACTAATAAGCATTACGTACCATGTTGTAAAGGCGCTTGTAACAATTAAAGCTGCTTTCTTTTGAAATATTTCGGTAATCATTGTTTTGGCAACACCCAGAACTCCAATTCCAGCTGTAACATTAAAACAGAGAATTATCCATAAAAGGTAAAATTGCGGAGTCCTCAACGCTTCATCGATGTGAACATGTTTTGTTGTTATCATTTTTTTCTCAATTTCCGCATCACTTGGAGGTGTCCATCCTTTTGGTGCCCAGCCTTCTGCTGGAACTCTATATGATAAAGATGCAATAGTCATAACAACAAAATATATTGCGCCAAGTGTTAAGAATGTTTGTGCGACACCAACGGATCCTGTTCCAACTAGATATATACCAACGTCTCCTGGGACAATCATGTTTGAAATGTCGTTTGCTCCTACTACTACTACTTCTTTTAATCCTTCTGTCGTCTCAGCAAATCTCTTTCCTGCTTTTGTAATTAAATCTGACTCTGTTATATTTGATAAAAGTTCTGGTGCTTTATAATAATATTGAATAAAAAAATCTTTTATACGTGCTCCAAAAAAAGCTCCACCACCAAATCCCATTATGGCCATGCCGGTTGCCATGCCTCTTCTATCAGGAAACCATCTAATTAATGTGGAAACTGGAGATACATATCCTAGTCCAAGCCCGCATCCACCTAAAACACCATAACCAAGATAAATTAACCAGAGTTGGTGATTAATAATGCCCACACTTCCGATTAAAAAACCTCCGCCCCAACAAAAAGCGGCAACTAATCCGACCATTCTTGGTCCAACTTTTTCTAACCATGTTCCAGCAAAGGCTGCTGCTAAACCTAAAAATACAATTGCAGTGGAATAAATCCAAACTACTTCTTTAAGTGCCCAATCGTCAGCAGAACTTGTGACAACTCCGATAGCTTTAATCAATGCTGGATTAAATATACTCCATGCATAGACAGAACCTATACACAAATGGATTGAAACTGAAGCAACAGGAACCCACCATCTATTAAATCCTGGTTTTGCAATAATTTGTTCTTTTAATAAAAGTTTACCAAAACCACTTTCTGTAAATCCTACAACTTTGAAAAGTTTAATAATTGAAAATATAAATGTTAACCCTAGCAATACAGCTACAGTTATATTTTGCCACAAGGATAGTTGTCCTAAATCTAAACTCATTTCTAACCAGTTAAATGTACATCCCTATATAAAAAAAGGAACTTAAATATACCAAAGATTTATTACAAATGAATTAAAAAAAAAATTTATTTGCAATATGCATCGATCAATGACTCAAAAATAATTTTTGAAGCATCTTTATTTTCTTTATCCGGATTAAGTTTGACATATTTAATAAAAATATCTTTATGTCTTTGTAAATTTAAAACATTAGATAAACATAGATCTGGTAATTCTTTACCATTTTGAGATCTAATCAACTGATAAGTATTAATGGCTGATTGAATATATCTGATACAAGGATATTCTCTTTTAGCTTCCTGTTGAGCAGCTGTTTCTCCTGGTATCCACGCTTCGCATTCAAATACTAACTCTTTTGCTGTAAATGGATAAGAAACGTTTTTGATATCCTCAGAACGAATAGGATATAAAATTAATGAATAGAAAAATAAATAAAAAATAAAGTTTTTCATAATTTATTTTGCAACAAAAATAAATGCATTGGCATGAAATTCTGGGCCATAATCTATTCTATGATTTTTATCTCCATCAAAAAATTTTAATGGTGTTAAAATTTCACCAATTAAAGCAAAGCCCCTATATCCCATATTCAAAATTTTTTGAAGTGACTTTTCAATAGGTTCGGAGATATATCTTTCTTCAATTTCAATAAGTAAGTTTGGTTTATATTTTTTTATTAGTTTTTTTGCACCTTTCAAAACTTTAAGCTCTACTCCCTCAGCATCAATTTTGATAAAACCAATGTTTTTTAATTTTAAATCATCTATTTTTTTTGTTTCTATTTTTAATTTACCATAATTTTTATCTAATTTTACATTTCGAATAGAACCTCCTTGATTCGAATAACCTTTTTTGCCTTTTGGTATTTTTAAAAAATTATAAGATGATTTATCTGAAAGAGCGTATGGAAAAACTTTAACATTTTTATCTACAGTTCTCTTTAAAATTTTATAAGACTTTGGATTTGGTTCAAATGCATAAACCGTTCTCGAATATTTTGATATAAAATAAGTGTAAACTCCTTTATAGGCACCAACATCTAAAGAATTAAGATTTCTATTTATAAGGTATCTTAAAAACTTTATATCTGTTCTTCCCTTTATCCATTCTTTCAAAACTAATCTTCTGATGTATAATTTACTAGGAATAATTATATGCTTTATTTTTTCTTCAAAGCTAGTAGGTGGTACCCAATTATTTTTATTTTTTAATATATTCATTGTGATTAAGAAAAATATAAATACTGCATTTCTTATAATTTTAATTGTTACTACAATAATAGTATTTTCAAGAAATTTTTATAATGAGATATTACAAAAATATTTAAGTAATCCAAATTTTTTTCAAGTTTTTTTTTCAGATTTTTATTTAATATACGCAGGTTCTGAAATATTAAGTCAAGGAAACAATCCTTACAAAGAATGGTTGGAAATACATAATTCTCCTTTTTTTAATCCGCCAATAGTATTCCATTTTTTTAAATTTATTACCAATTTTGAATATACAACTATTGTAAAATTTTGGTTTTTCTGTGTTTTTATTTCTTTTCTTTCTATTCCAATAATCCTTTTTAAAATTTTCAAAATAAATTCAAAACTTTCTTATATTTTTTTAATATGTTTTGGGGGTATTTCCCTTTCCGTTTTTTTCACAGGTAATTTATCTATAGTTTTAGGTGGATTTTTTGTAATTAGTCTATTTTTCTTAAGTAAAGAAAAAGATCATATTTTTTACTTAATTCTATCTATGCTTTCATTAATTAAATTCCCTTATTTAATTTTTTTTGGAATACCTTTTTTAATAAGAAGTTTAAACAAAGAAATTTTTCTAAAAACATCTTTTTATTTAACTCTTATTACTTTAATTTATTTAATTTCATTTTATTTAAATAGTGAACTTTTTATTGATTGGATAAACTCTTTAAAATTCTCCAAATTTATTGGGGATGAAGGAGATTATGGTAGGGGTTTATTTAGAATACTAGATAATTATTTTATTTCTGAAAATTATTTAAAATACACAACCTATTTTTTTATTTCAGGAAGTTTATTTTTTATTTTAATTCTTTTATTTAAAAACTCTGAAATTTTAAAAAATAAAAACATAGCCATAGCATTTAGTGTTATTGCTCTTTCAATGCTTCTTCCAAGACTTAAAAGTTATGATGTTCTGATTACTCTACCTTGTTTGTTTTTTATAATTGAAACATTAAGCTTTAAATTTTCTAAATTTTTAAATTCATTAATAAAATTTTTATTATTTATAATGTTATTTTGTTGGACAAGCCCATATGCGCCTATATCTTTATATACAATAATATTTATTATCTTATCTGCAGACTTAAAATTTAACTTTATAGAAAAGAAATAAAAAATTATAATCTAAATAGTTTTCGGGCGTGTGCTGGAATTGGTAGACAGGGTGGTCTCAAAAACCACTGGTGGCAACACCGTGACGGTTCAAGTCCGTCCACGCCTACCATTTAATGTGTTATAAATGATAAAAAAAATCTATGAAAAAATAATAGCAATATCTAAGAAAAAATACGCTTTACCTTTTTTGCTAATTATTGCCTTTTTAGAAAGTTTTATTTTTCCTATTCCGCCTGATATTTTTTTAATCTTTTTAGTTTTAGCTCATAGAAATAAAGCATTTTATTTAGCTTCTTATTGTACAGTTTTCTCTGTAGCAGGTGGAATTTTAGGTTATTTTATTGGTAGTTTTTTCTTTGATAGTTTAGGCCAGGGTATTTTAAATTATTACAATCTTAATGATAAATTTTTAGCTTTCTCTGAAGGATACAATGAACATGGTGCTTTAATTGTTGGCGCAGGTGGTTTTACACCAATTCCTTATAAATTAATAACTATATTCAGTGGTTTTGTTAAAATGGATCTTTTAGAATTTTCTATCGTCTCATTTATTTCTAGAGGAGCTAGATTTTTTCTAATTGCTGCCCTTTTATATTTTTTTGGTAATAAAATAGAAGAATTATTAATCAAAAGATTTTGGTTAATTAGTTCAATATTATTTTTAATTTTAGTAGTTATATATTTTATAATTAAATATTTAGGTTAATCATTTAAAATGATTTACAAAAATAGTAATTTTTTAAATTTATTTTTTTTATTTTTTAGCGCTCTGGTTTTATTAATAGTTCACTATTTGGAGTTTTTTGAAGGAGTTGAACCATGCAAACTATGTGTGTATCAGAGATTTCCATACTTTATCGTTGTTTTATTAGCATTATCTTTTTTGTTAATTAATAATAAAAGTTTTAAAAAAATTACATTTCTATTTTATATTCTGATTTTTGCCTCGAGTGTAATTATGTCCGTCCATCATTTTGGAGTGGAAAAAGGTTTCTGGAGTTCTTTATCAAGTTGTGAAACAAATTTTAAAAGTTTGTCAAATAGCAATGATTTAAAAGAATATTTATTAAATAAGAATTATATATCTTGTGAAGATGTTTCGTTTAAATTTTTAGGAATTTCTCTTGCTGGATACAATATAATCGTATCTTGTATTTTACTTGTTCTTTCTATAGTTGGGTTGAAAAAATTAAAGGATTAAGGTTCAAGCTCAGTATCCCAATATAAAAAATCTTTCCAACTATCGTGCAGATAGTTTGGTGGGTACTTCTTTATTTTTTGTTGTAAATATGAAATTGAAGGTTGAAAAGGCTCTTTACTAATAGACAATTTCATTTCTTTTAAAGTCTTATTACCTTTTGATGTATTGCAATCTGAACATGCTGTAATTACATTTTCCCAAGTTGTTTTACCCCCTTTTGATTTTGGTAATATATGATCAAATGTTAAATTATTTTTTATACCACAATACTGGCATTCAAATTCATCTCTCAGGAAGACGTTAAAACGTGTGAATGCAGGCTTTCTTGAACAAATTACATATTCTTTTAAAGCAATAACGCTTGGTATTTTTATTTTTATTGAAGGTGAACGAACAATTTCATTGTATTCAGAAACTACTGAAACTTTTTCTAAAAAAACAGCTTTAATGCTTTCTTTCCAATTACAAATGGACAAAGGAAAATAACTCAATGGCTTATAATCAGCGTTTAGAACAAGTGTTTTAAAACTCATATATATTATTTAGCTAATAAACTTTATTAAAAATGCCAGATTATTATTAACATTTTAACAAATATTTAACAAGAAAGTTTTGGCCAATTTCTAAACCTTCTTCATTTATACTATGACCTAAGTTCTCTATTAAATGTGTATTAATATCAATAGCACTATCCTTTAAAACTATTTCAGTTGACTCCATCATTTTCTTTGGAACAACTTCATCTTCTTTACCATGAATTAAACAAATCTTTGGTTTTGAATTTATTTCAATTTTTCCGCTCTTTGTTAAGATAACTCCTCCAGAATATCCTAGGACACCTCTTAATTCTTCTTTAATTGTTAAAGCTAAATTTAACGCAACCATTGTTCCTTGGCTAAAACCAACTAATATTAAATCTTTGTATTGAAGGTTGTACTTTTTAAGTTTTTCTTTTAGAAAAGTAATAATCATTGGTTTAACTAACTCAATTTCATTAAGTATTCTTGTTTGGTCTCTATCTTCCAAGTCAAACCATTGTCTACCAAAGGGTGCTAATTTATATGGGTACGGAGCATTTAAGGAATAAAATTTAGTTTTTTTTAAATTTGTAGACCAATATTTTGCTAATGGTACTAAATCTGAAGCATCAGCTCCGATTCCGTGTAACAAAAAAACTAATGAATTTGGTTTAAGATCTTCATTTGGGAAAACTTCATATTTTAAATTTTGCATTTTATTTGATCTTAGTACTTTTTGAATCTTTTTAAATAATCTGGAATTATTAATTTTAAAGATACTGGAGAAATATCTAAATACTTAAAAGTATAATTAGTATCTAAAACAATATTATCATTTTCTAAAAGTTTGATTTGATCTTCTGTCAATAAGGGGTTGGGTAATAATTGAAAAAATTTAGCTAATAGAACAGCTCCTCTTTTTGGAATGTATATTAATAATCTTTTACGATTAAGAGATTTTAACAAAATTTGCAATAGCTCTTTAAATGAAAAAATATCTGGTCCGCCAAACTCAAATATTTTATTTTTTATATCCTTTTTTAAAATTGTAACAATGCCTTTAGAAACATCTTCTACATAAACCGGTTGAAACTTAGTCGTACCACCTGCAATTAAAGGTAGAAATGGGCTGATCAAACTCATTTGTGCAAATTTATTAAAGAAATTATCTTCCGGTCCAAAGATTAGACTAGGTCTAATAATTAAAAATTTTTCTAAATTTTTTTCTATATATATATCAGCCTGATTTTTGCTTTTAGAATATAAAGAATCTTTAGACTTATTAACTCCCAAAGCAGAAACTTGTACAAACTTTTTTTTATATATTTTTATATGATCTACTAATTTCTTAACAAAATTATAATGAACCTCGATAAAATCATTTCTTTTCTTTTCATATAAAATTCCAACTAAATTTATAATAATGTCTGAATTTTCTACTAAATTTTTTAACTTTTTATTATCTGATAAATCAAATTTAATTAAATTTATTTGTCCTACATCTCCCAATGGCTGTAAAAAATATCCTTTTGCTGGGCTTCTTGTAGGTACTTGAATTATGCATTCGTGATTACATAAATATTTAATCAAATGTCTACCAAGAAATCCCGTTCCGCCAAATATAGTTATTTTTAAGTTTCTTAAATTATTCATTAATTAATAAATTAGTTAAAAAAAAAAAAAAATATTGATTTTTTTTTGAAAAATGCCACATCATACCATGGACCAAAAAGTTAAAAATATCAAATTATATAAAAACGATTTACCTGCAAATGTTAAATTTGAGAAATCTATTGCAATAGATACTGAAACTATGGGATTAAATATAAACAATGATAGGCTTTGTTTAATTCAAATTTCAGATGGTAAAAATAATTCGTATATAGTTCAATTTCTTAAAAATTCTTATGATGCACCGAATCTAAAAAAAATACTTAATGATAAAAATATTCTAAAAATTTTTCATTATGCTAGATTTGATATAGCTGTTATAAAAAAAAACTTAGGAATAATGTGTGAGCCAATTTATTGTACAAAAATTGCTTCAAAATTAGCTAGAACTTTTACTGATAGACATGGATTAAAAGATCTATGTAAAGATCTTTTAAAAGTAGATTTAAATAAACAAAGTCAAACGTCAGATTGGGGAAATGATACTTTAACTGAGAACCAATTAGATTATGCGGCAAATGATGTTCTTTATTTACATGAAATAAAAAATAAGCTTGATAAGATGATAGTACGCGAAGGAAAACTACATCTTGCTAAATCTTGTTTTGAATTTCTTTCAACACGAGCAGAATTCGATTTGTTGGGATGGCAAGATAAAGATATTTTCGAACATAAATAAATAATAATAAATAAAAAAAAAATGACAGAACAAATTATTAAAACTGCAAAAAAAGTTATAAATACTGAAATTAAAGGTCTGGAAACTTTATCAAAAAAGTTAGATAAAAATTTTGCAAAAGCTGTAAATATTTTAAGGAAAACTAATGGAAAGATCGTAGTAACAGGGGTTGGTAAAAGTGGAATTATTGCTAAAAAAATTGCTTCCACATTATCTTCAACTGGGTCCCCTTCTCAATTTATACATTCAACCGAAGCAAGTCATGGTGACTTAGGAATGATTAATAATAAAGATGTGGTTTTAGCATTTACTTTTTCAGGAAAAACAATTGAATTAAATGATGTTTTTATATATTCAAAAGAAAGAAAAATTCCATTAATAATTATCACTGGAAAATCTAATTCAAAATTAGAAAATATTTCTACGGTTTGTATTGAAATATCAAATTTAAAAGAGGCTTGTCCTTTAAATTTAGCTCCAACAACATCAACTACAGCTATGCTAGCTTTAGGTGATGCAATTGCAATTTCTCTAATGAAAAGTAAAAAGTTTACAAAAAAAAACTTTTATTCTTTTCATCCAGGTGGGCAATTGGGGAAAAAATTGTTGTTAGTAAAAAACGTTATGCATTCTGCTAAAAAATTACCATTGATCAATGAAAATGTTCCTATGACAACTGCTATAATTGAAATGACTAAAAAACGTTTTGGTTGTCTAGGAGTCGTATCTAAAACGAACAATCTTATTGGAATTATAACAGATGGAGATTTGAGAAGACATATGAAAGACAATATTTTAGAAAAAAAAACTTCTTATATAATGACAAAAAAACCAAAAACGGTTGATGAAAATATTTTTGCAATCGAAGCTTTAAATATAATGAAAAAGAATAAAATTACCCAAGTTTTTGTTACAAAAAATAATAAACCAATTGGTATACTTCACATACACGATTGTATAGAATTAGAATTAGCTTAATTTCGTTAATTAAATTGCTAATGATAAAAAAAAGAATTCTAAATTTATTTAGTAATAAACTAAATACAAATAGTTACGAAAAATCTTTATTTATAAGGAAGCTCTATTATAAAACAGTCCCTTATGTTTTATTTTTATTTTTAATTACTATTTTTTTTTGGTCAACAATTAACGATTTGTATCAAGAAAAAAAAATCGTATCAGGTATAACAGAAAATCAAAAAAAAACAAAAAATTTTACTTTCCAAGGAATTGATGAATTAAATCAACCTTTTTACTTACATGCAAAAAAATATCAAAAAATAACTAATAATAATAACAAATTATTATTCGAAAAACCTTCGGCTGAAATAAATTTAAAAAAAGGAAAATGGCTAACAATGAATGCCGAGAAAGGTGTTTTTGATATTGAGAAACAAACTCTGGAATTAATAGAAAATGTTATATTTTTACATAGTGATGGGGAACAAATTGATACAAATAATGCAATAATAGATTTAAAAAATGCAAAAATTTACGGAAATAAAAAAATATTTGGTAAAAATGAGACTATAAGTTTTTCATCCGAAGGTTTCGAAGTGCAAAAAACTGTGAAAAATTTTCAACTGCTTGGAAAGAGTAAAATAAATATTAAAAATATAAAATAATTTAATTTATTTATGCTATTAAAAACAAATTATCTCTTCTTTCTTTTATTAATTCTTATTATTTCAATTGATAAAAATAGTTTTGCTGCACCTTTATGTTTTGAAGAGGATGATAGTATTGAGAATAAAGAATTTTCAATAACTGAAAATTCTCCAGAAAAAAGTGCTGGTGATAATAAAAATAATGAGCTAGAAGAAACAAA